>Ga0224510_10002368_pt1 | contig 11372 bp, 7 predicted proteins | sample SF_May12_sed_USG_FD_170161 | JGI IMG/M metagenome (GOLD analysis project Ga0224510, IMG submission 170161) | Sediment microbial communities from San Francisco Bay, California, United States - SF_May12_sed_USGS_4_1 | ecosystem: Environmental > Aquatic > Marine > Sediment | place: USA: California... | reverse complement strand
ACCGCATGAAGCGCGAGGAGGAAAAGCCGGCCACGCCCGCCGCGCCGCCGCGCCAGGAGGTGTTGCTTGCGGAGATTCGCGACCTGCTGAAGAAAGGCTAGGCGCCCGGCTAGGGCTTGAAGTCGCCCGCCTTGGTCACCGCGAGCCGCTCGAGCTGGAGGTGGCGGCGCAGCGCGTCGCGCACCTCGGCCGGCGTGAGCGCGGCGACGCGTTTCTCGAAGTCGACGTCCCAGGCGAGGGTGCGCCCAAGGTACAGGTAGCGCGACAGGCGCTCGGCGAGCGCACTGTCCTGCGTGCGCGCCAGGTAGCGCGCCTCGAGCAGGCCTTTCTTCGCCGCGGCCACCTCGTCGGCGCCGAAGCCCTCGCCGAGCGCGCGCTGCAGCTCCTCGCGCACGGCGCGCTCGACGCGCGCCTTGTTCTCCGGGGCGAAGATCGCCGATATCCACAGGTTGGCCGCGTCGTCGAGGGGGCTGGCGCTGAACCAGGTGTAGGTGCTGTAGGAGAGCCCTTCCTTCTCGCGGATGCGCTCGGGCAGGCGCGCGGTCGAGGAGCCGCCGAGCAGCTGATTGGCGAGGACCAGGGCCGGGAAGTCCGGATCGTCGTCGCGCAGGCGCATGTTCAGCCCGGCGCGCAGCACGGCGTTGGCCTTGTCCGGGGTGCGCAGCTCGCGTTCCAGGGCCGGGCGCTCGAAATAGCGCATGGCGATGCGCGCGTACGGCGACGGGTTCTTCCAGTCGCCGAGCAGCGCCTCGACCAGCGCCGCAAGCGGCGCCGGGTCGAAGTCGCCCACCGCCGCGAAGTCCGCGCCCGTGGCGCCCACCAGCTCGCGGTGGCAGTCGCGCGCGTCCGCGAGCGTCACCGATTGCAGCGCGGCGATGCGTTCCTCCAGCGACTGCTCGTAGTGCCAGTGACCCTTGGGGTAAGGATGCAGGTGGCGCCGCAGCTCCTCGCCGGCGACCGCGGAAGGATCGCTGCGCTGCGCCTCGGCGCGGGTCAGCGCGCCGCGCTTGAGCTCCTCGAACTCGGAGGCCGGAAACGCGGGCTCGCGCAGCACCTCGGCCACGAGGCGCAGGGCGTCGGCGAGATGCTCGCGCCGCGTCTCCAGCGTCGCACCGCCGGCGCTCACCTTGACGGTCGTTTTCAGGCGCTCGAAGGCGTCGCGCAGCTCGGCGCGCGTATGCCGCGTGGTGCCGCGCATCAGCATCTCGCCGGCGAGCGTGCATGCGGTGCTGCGCCCGCGCGTGCTTTGCTCGTCGCCCCAGTGCAGGTCGATCTTCGCCACCACCGTTGCGCCGCGCGTGCGCTTGGGCAGGAGCGCCACGCGCACGCCATTGGCCAGGGTGCGGCGCTGCAGGCGCGCCTCGATGTTCTGCGGCGACGGATCGAAAGCTTCGCCCTTGGCCAGCGTCGCGCCGCCCTGGTAGCCGTCGAGCGCGGCGCGCACGTCGGGAACGCCCGGAATCTGCGCGCGCTGCGGCTGCGCCGTCGGCACGAACTGGCCGAGCACGCGGTTGTCGGGCTTGAGGTAGGCCTCGGCGACGCGCTGCACGTCGGCCACCGTCACCGCGCGCAGCCGGTCGCGGTACAGGTAGAACAGGCGCCAGTCGCCCAGCGTGTGGAATTCGGCGAGGGCGCTCACCAGCTCGCGCGCATCGAGCGGCGCCTTGTCCATTTCGTTCAGCAGCGTGGTGCGCGCGCGCTCGACTTCCTCGGCCCGCACCGGCTCGCGCCGTACGCCGTCCAGCGTCCCGAGCAGCGCCTCGCGCGCGGCGTCGAGCGCGCCGTCCTTCGGCAGGCTGGCGCCGAAGGCGACGTAGCCGGGGTCGTGCAGGGCGCGCTCGAATCCCCAGATCGCGCTCGCCAGCCCTTTCTGCACCAGCGCCTGATGCAGCCGGCCCTGCGGCGCGGCGCGCATCAGCTCCACCAGCACCTCGACGGCGGGAAAGTCCGGATGGCTGCCGGCCGGCGCGCGGAACAAGGTCGCGACGATGGGCGTATCGCCCGTTCGGTGCAGCGTGACCGTGCGCTCGCCGTCCTGCACCGGCTCCGTCGTGTACAGCACGGGCAGGGCGCGTGCCGGCCGCGGCAGCGGCCCGAAGTGCTTCGCCACCAGCGCCAGCGCGCGCTGCACCTCGATGCGTCCGCCCACCACCAGCAGCGCGTTGTCGGGCTGGTACCAGGTGCGGTAGAAGGCGCGCAGCCGCTCGATCGGCACCTCTTCGATGTCGGAGCGTGCGCCGATGATGGCGTGGCCGTAGTTGTGCCAGGCGAAGGCGAGGCGCTGCATGCGCTGGAACAGGATGCTGCCGGGACTGTTCTCGCCCATCTCGAATTCGTTGCGCACCACGGTCATCTCGCTGTCGAGGTCCGCCTTGCGCACGAACGAATTCAGCATGCGGTCGGCTTCCATCGCCAGCGCCCATTCGAGGTTGTCGCCCGTGGCGGGCAGGGTCTCGAAATAGTTCGTGCGGTCGTGCGACGTGGTGCCGTTCCAGCGCGCGCCGCGCCGGGCGAACTCCTGCTTCACGTCGGGGTGCTTCGTCGAGCCCTTGAACAGCATGTGCTCGAGCAGGTGCGCCATGCCCTTCTCGCCGTAGCCCTCGTGGCGCGAGCCGACGAGGTAGGTCATGTGCACCGTCACCGTGTCGGCGCTCGCGTCCGGCACGAGGAGCACGCGCAGGCCGTTGTCCAGGCGGTACTCGGAGACGCCCTCGACCTCGGTCACCTTGCGCGGCGCGCCGGCAGCGAGCCCGGGCAGGGCAAGGGCGAGCAGGAGGAGGGCGAGGAGCTTCTTCATCACGGTCTTTCAGGCGCGGGGATACCGTTCTTGGAGCGGCGCCCGGGCCAAAAGGTTCAGCGCTAGGACTTCGGCTCGGGGCCGAGCTTCTTGTATTCGTCGCGCATGCAGTCGCGCAGCACCGTGCCCTGCTTGCCCTTGCAGGCCTGGAGCACGAGGTCGCGCCGCTCGGCGTTGACGAAGTAGCGCTCCTCGCAGGCCGCGGGGTCGCGGTTGTTCTTGCACAGCTCGCGCGCCATGCAGGCGCGCTGCTCGGCGTGCGGCACGTAGCGGCAGATGCGTCCGGCTTCGCGGAACTGCTCGCGCCCGGCCTCGGTGCGCGACTGCGCGTGCACGGCGGTGGCCGCGCCGTACAGCGCAAGCACCAGGAGTCCGGTGCGCATCATCCCAGCTGCTTGAGCAGCGTATCGGCGCCGCTCACCTCGAACTTGCCGGGCGCCTCGATGTTCAGCTGCTTCACGACGCCGTCGTCCACCAGCATCGAGAAGCGCCGCATGCGCAGGCCCATCCCGCCGGCGCTCGAATCCAGCTCCAGACCGAGCGCCTTGGTCCAGTCGCCGTTACCGTCGCCGAGCATGCGGATCTTGCCCGTGGCCTTTTCCTGCCTTCCCCACGCCTGCATGACATATCCGTCATTGACAGCGACACACCACACTTCGTTCACGCCTCTTGCCTTGAGCGCGTCGAGGTTGGCGAGATAGCTCGGCACGTGCTTCGCGGAACAGGTTGGCGTGAACGCCCCGGGCAGGCCGAAGACGGCGATCTTCTTGCCCTTCATCGCCTCGGCCACGCCGACCGGAGTGGGCCGCATCGGACAGTTGGTCTCGTCGTTCCAGTCCGCGGACTCGTACAGCTTGCCGTCGGGAAGCTTGTCGCCGACCTTGATCGTCATGGGGTTTCTCCCTGCGTGCGAGTGGCTCGAGGGCGCCGATGATAACTCAAGCGGTTTGCAATGCGGCGCGCCGCCCGCGCTCGACGTCGATGCCGGCAAGGAGCGCGAGCCCGACGACGAAATACGCGCCGACGGCGAGGATGCCGAGGCGGTGGTCGCCCGCGAAGATCCAGGTCACCAGGCCGTAGGTGAGCGGGCCGAAGATCGACGCGGCCTTTACCGCGAGGCCCCACAGGCCGAAGAACTCCGCCTCGCGCGTGCGCGGCGAGAGGTAGCCGACGATGGCGCGCCCGGCGGCCTGCGAGGAGCCCATGCACAGGCCGGCGAGGTTGGCCGCCACCCAGAAGGTGGCCGCGTCGTCGGCGACGTAGGCGAGGGCGATCATGCCGATCCAGCCGACGAGGATCAGCGCCATCGAGCGCATGTGGCCGATCGCGTCCTGCAGGTAGCCGAAGCCGAAGGCGCCGACCGCGGCGGTGACATTGACCACCAGCACGAGGACGATGGTCTGCTGCTGCGTGAACTTCATCGCCTCCTGCGCGTAGATGGCGGCGAGCGCGATCACCGCCATGATGCCCGCCTGGTAGAACAGGATGCAGACGAGAAAGCGCCGCAGGTCGCGGTACTGCTGCGCGTGGTGCAGGGTATGCAGGACGCGCGTCCACGCCCGGCCGTCGCGCACCTGCGGCACGGCGCGCTCCTTGAGGAGCAGGAACGTCGGCGTCGCGCACAGCGCGAATACCACCGCGGTGATCACCATGGTGACCGGCACGAACTGGTCGCCACTCTGGCCCGCGCCCTGCGCCCAGGTGATGTAGACGAGCGAGATGCCGAGCGAGACGATCCCGCCCACGTAGCCGAAGGCCCAGCCCCAGCCCGAGACGCGCCCCATGGCCCTGGAGTCGGCGAGCTCGGGCAGGAACGCCGCGATCAGGTTCTCGCCGGTGGAGAAGAAGAAGTTGGACAGGACGATGAGGGCCATCGCGAGCGCCACCGCGCCGGGGCTGGTGAAGTACAGCGCGGCGGTGAACAGCACGCAGCCCACCGTGGCGTAGAGGAGCAGGCGCTTCTTTGCCGCGTGCGCGTCGGCCCAGGCGCCCACCAGCGGCGCCGACAGCAGCACGGCGAGGTAGGACACCGAGAGCGCGGCGGTCCAGGCGAAGGTCGCCCACGGCGCGCGGCCGGCGATCGCGGCGACGAAGAAGGCGTTGTACACCGCCGTGATGACCACGGTGGTGTAGCCCGAGTTGGCGAAGTCGTACATGCTCCACGCCCAGACTTCACGCAGCTTGACTTCGGGCGCCAGCGCCTTTGCCTTGGGCATCCCTGATTCTAGCGTTATAGTGTCCGCGTCCATGGCCCAGGCCGCCGCCAAGCCCGCCGCCGAGCGGCGGCTGACGCTCATCGAACTCCTCGACTGGCTGGTCGAGGACGGCCTCGCCGCGCGCGCGCCGGCCGAGGACCTGAAGAAGGAGCGGCGCTACTGGCGCGGCGCGCAGCATCCGCTCACGCTCGTGGCGGAGGCGGGCTGGAAGGAGCCGCGCGCCCCGCACCGGCCGCTGACGCTGGAGCTGCTGGCCGAGTGGCTGGCGAAGCGCGTGGGCCTGGAGTACCTGCACATCGACCCGCTGAAGATCAATTTCTCCGTGGTCACCGAAGTGATGTCGAGCGCCTACGCCACGCGCTTCCGCATCCTGCCGGTGGAGTTGAACGCCCGGGAGGTGGTGATCGCCACCGCCGAGCCGTACGTGCGCGAATGGGAGCCCGAGATCGCGCGCCTGGCGAACCGCGAGATCCGGCGCGTGATCGCCAACCCGGTGGCGATCGAGCGCTGCCAGGTCGAGTTCTACAGCCTGGCGAAATCGATCAAGGGCGCGAACCGCGGCGCGGGCGGCGCCTCGGGGCTGTCCAACCTCGAGCAGCTGGTCGAGCTGGGCAGCGCCAACAAGTCGCTCGACGCCAACGACGCGCACATCGTCAAAGTGGTGGACTGGCTCTGGCAGTACGCCTTCGAGCAGCGCGCGAGCGACATCCACATCGAGCCGCGGCGCGAGGCGGGCCTGGTGCGCTTTCGCATCGACGGCGTGCTGCACCAGGTGTACCAGATCCCGCCGTCGGTGCTGGCGGCGATGACCAGCCGCATCAAGATCCTCGGGCGCATGGACGTGGTGGAGAAGCGCCGGCCGCAGGACGGGCGCATCAAGACGCGCATGGTGAACGGCGACGAGGTGGAGCTGCGCCTGTCGACGCTGCCCACCGCTTTCGGCGAAAAGCTGGTGATGCGCATCTTCGATCCGGAAGTGCTGGTGCGCGATTTCCGCGAGCTCGGCTTCTCCGAAGAGGACCATCGGCGCTGGAAGGAGATGACCGAGCGTGCGCACGGCATCGTGCTGGTGACCGGCCCCACGGGCTCGGGCAAGACGACGACGCTGTACTCGACGCTGAAGAGCCTCGCCACGCCCGAGGTCAATGTGTGCACGATCGAGGACCCGATCGAGATGGTCGAGCCCGCGTTCAACCAGATGCAGGTGCATCAGGCGATCGACCTGGGCTTTGCCGAGGGCGTGCGCGCGCTGATGCGCCAGGACCCCGACATCATCATGGTGGGCGAGATCCGCGATCTGGAAACCGCCGAAATGGCGGTGCAGTCCGCGCTGACCGGCCACCTCGTGCTCTCCACGCTGCACACCAACGACGCGCCGAGCGCGGTCACTCGCCTCCTCGAGCTCGGCATTGCGCCCTACCTGCTCAACGCCACGTTCAACGGCGTCATGGGGCAGCGGCTGCTGCGCACGCTGTGCCCGCACTGCAAGCAGCCCGCGGAGTTGAACCGCGTCGAGGACCAGGCGGCCTGGGACGCGCTGGTCGCGCCGTTCAAATCGACGCGGCCGGCGAGCGTGTACAAGCCGGTGGGCTGCCTCGAGTGCCGCATGACCGGCTTTCTGGGCCGGGTCGGCATCTACGAGACGCTGGTGCACACGCCGGCGATCAAGCAGATGATCGCCGCGGGCGCCGATCTCGCCCGGGTGCGCGAGCAGGCGATGAAGGAAGGCATGAAGCCGCTGCGCGTGAGCGGCGCCCTGAAGGTCGCCGCCGGCGTGACCACCATCGACGAGGTGCTGAAGGTGGCGCCGCCGGTGCGCGACAACGCGGGCTAGCGATGGAGACGATGGACTGGCCGCTGCTCATCGAAGCGCTGCTCCTGGTGGCGGCCGCCGGCATCATCTTCGCCGCCTGGATGCACGCCCGGTTGCGCGACCGGCGCGCGACGCGCGCCTTGCGCGCAAGCGAGGAGCGCTTCCGCAACCTGACGGCGCTGTCGGCCGACTGGTTCTGGGAGACCGACACCGAGCACCGCATCACTTGGCTCACCGGCGGCGCCACCGTGCTCGGTTTCTTCGGCTCGGGCCTCGCCTTCGGCAAGCGCTTGTGGGAGCTGCCGGGAGTCGAGCTCGACGGGCGCGCCTTCACCGCGCATCTCGAGCAGCTGGGCCGCCAGGCGCCGTTCTTCGAGCTGGAGCTGGCGCGCACCCACGCCAGCGGCTCGCGCCAGGTGCACGTGGTGTCGGGGCAGCCGCGCTATGACGCGGCGGGCGCCTTTCTCGGCTATCGCGGCGTGGGCCGCGACGTCACCGAGCGCCGGCGCGGCGAACGCGAGCTGGCCGCCGCCAAGGAGCGCCTCGAGCTGGCACTGGACGGATCCGGCGGCATTCTCTGGGATACGGACCTGCAGACCGGCCAGGTGTACCTGAGCGAGGGCTGGGCGGAGTTCCTCGGCCTGCCGCGTGCGCCCACGGCGACGAGCATCGATGAATTGGTGCGCGGGGTGCATCCCGATGACCTGGCGCGCGGCCTGAAGATCTCCGTCGAAGTGATGAAGGGCGAGCGCCAGGATTACGCCGCGGAGCATCGCTTCCGGGTGGCCGACGGCAGCTGGAAATGGCTGCTGTCGCGGGGCCGGGTTACCGAGCGCGACGCGGCCGGGCGCGCGCTGCGCATGACCGGGATCAACCTCGACGTCACCGCGCGCAAGCGCGCCGAGCAGGCGATGGGCGAGGCCGAGGAGCGCTACCGCTCGCTGGTCGAGCTGGCCCCGGACGCGGTGGTGGTGTCCTGCGGCGGCGTCATCGAGTACGCCAATCCCGCGGCGGCGCGACTGGTCAAGGCGGCGTCGCCGCGCGAGCTGCTCGGGCGCGACATGCGCACGTTCGTGCACGCCGACGACCTGGCCCGCTTCCGCGAGCGCTTCGCGTACCTTAACGCCGGGCCGGGGGCGACCTCCTTCGAGGAGCGCAAGCTGCGCTGCGTCGACGGCAGCGAAGTCACGGTGGAGGCGGCAAGCGTCTCGTTCCTCGAGCGCGGCCGCCTGGTGCTGCAGTCCGTGGTGCGCGACGTCACCGAACAACGGCAGGCACGCCGCGCCCTCGCCGAGCGCGAGCAACGCTTCAGCGACGTGGTCGAGGCCTCGGGCGAGTACGTGTGGGAGACCGACACGCAGTGGCGCTACACCTACCTTTCGGCGCGCGTCGAGGCGGTGCTGGGCTTCATGCGCACCGAACTCCTGGGGCGCACGCCGCGCGACTTCATGCCGCTCGGCGAAGCGCGCGCGCTCGACGAATGGTTCGAGCGCAACGCGCACGCGGGGCAGCCGTTCCGCGACCTGACGCACCGCTCCATCACCAAGTCGGGCAAGGTGATCTGGCAGCAGGTGAGCGGCACGCCGGTGCTCGATGCGGCGGGCCGCATCGTCGGCTACCGCGGCACCGGCGCCGATGTCACGGCGCGCAAGCAGGCCGAGGAGCGCATTCAGTACCTCGCCACGCGCGATGCGCTCACCGGGCTGCCGAACCGGGCGCTGCTCGGCGACCGCGCCGCGCAGGCGATCCTCGCCGCGGCGCGCAGCCGCGGCATGCTGGCGGTGCTGCTCATCGATCTCGACCGCTTCAAGCTGGTGAACGATTCCCTCGGCCACCGCGCGGGCGACGCGCTGCTGCGCGCGGTCGCCGAGCGCCTCTCGAACACGCTGCGGCGCGAAGACACGCTGGCGCGCCTGGGCGGCGACGAGTTCGTGCTGCTCTGGGACGGACTGAAGACGGCGCAGGACGCGGCGCTGGTGGCGCAGCGCGTCCAGGCCATCCTGCAGCGCCCGTTCACGCTCGAGGGCCGCGCGCTCAACGTCACCGCCTCGGTCGGCGTGGCCATCTACCCGGAGGACGGGCGCGACTTCAGCGAGCTGCTGAAGAACGCCGACACAGCCCTGTACGACGCCAAGGACAGCGGCCGCAACGGCTTTCGCTTCTTCTCGCCGGCGCTGCACACGCGCGCGCTCGAGCGCCTCACGCTGGAGAGCGACCTGCGCGGCGCGCTCGCGCGCGGCGAGCTGCTGCTGCACTGGCAGCCGGTCGTGCGGCACGACGCCGTCGTCGGCGCCGAAGTGCTGGTGCGCTGGAACCATCCGCAGCGCGGATTGCTCAAGCCCGACGCCTTCATTCCCCAGGCCGAGGAATGCGGCCTGATCCGCGCCGTGGGGGAGTGGACGCTGGCGCGCGCGCTGTCGCAGATCGGCGCCTGGCAGCGCCAGCTCCCCGGGACGCCGTGGTTCGCGCTCAACGTCTCGGCGCTCGAGCTGGCGCAGGGCGAGGACTACGTGGCGCGCCTGCGCGATGCGCTCGCCGCGCATGGCGTGCCCCCTTCGCGCCTCGAGCTCGAGGTCACCGAGCGCGTGCTGATGGCGCACCTGCCGGAGTCGGTCGAGACGCTGCGCCGCATCGGCGCGCTCGGCGTGCGCCTGGCGATCGACGACTTCGGCACCGGCTATTCGAGCCTCGCCTACCTGCGGCGCCTGCCCATCGACAAGCTGAAGATCGACCGCGGCTTCCTGCGCGAGCTCGAGTCGAGCGACGGCGACGCCATGATCGTCGAAACCATTGCCGCCATGGCGAAGGGCCTCGGGCTGCAGGTGGCCGCCGAAGGCGTGGAGACCGAAGCGCAGCTGCGCCGTTTACGGGCGGTTGGCTGCGAGGAGTGGCAGGGGCACCTGTTCAGTGCGCCGCTGGAGGCGGCGGCGTTCGAGCGGCTGGCGCTGGGGACGCAGGCGGCGAAGTCCGCCTAGCCCGGCTGCATCAGGCGCTGCCTGACCCCGGCGTCGTCGAGCCGCGCGTTGGAGTAGCGCTCGGCGAGGTCCTTCTTCAGCACGATCAGGTTGTGGTGGAAGGCGATGCTGCCGATGCCCGCGTCCAGCTTGACCGTTGCCGGCTGCAGGAATTCGGGCAGGTTGACGCTGTCGACGATGTCCTTGAACCACTGCATGCAGGATTTCGCGTAGGCCGGCGTGCCGAGCGGCCCGCCGCCGTACATCGGCCAATAGGAGGTCTGCACGTCTTCCACGATATAGGTGCCGCCGTCCTTGAGGTGCGGCCACAGGATGCCGAAGGTCTCGATCTGGTGCGCGTTGAGGTGGCTGCCGTCGTCGATGATGAAGTCGAACGGCCCCAGTTCCTTGGCGAGCGCCGTCAGCTTCGGCTCATCCACCTGCGAGCACTGGTAGACGGTCACGCGCCCGGCCGAGAGCGCGGTCTTGTCGTAGAGATCGATGCCGGTGATGCGCCCGCGCCGGAAATAGCTGGCCCACATGCGCAGCGACTCTCCGCCCAGCGCGCCTTCGTAGCCGCCGACGCCGACTTCCAGGAGCCGCACCGCCTTGCGCCGCGAGGCGCGCATCAGTTCGTCGTAGACCGGTGTGTAGTCGTGCTCGCCGAACTTGTCGGTGCCGTAGAGCGCGGCGAGCAGGTCGAGCTCCGCGCCGAACCAGCCGGCGAGCCCGGCAAAGCGCTGCAGATGCCGGTCGAGCGGCGTGCCGGGCGGGATGTTGCGCCGCAGGTTGAGCACCAGGCGGCTGAGGCGGCCGGCCATGCTAGGCGAGCTCCGCCCGCAGCAGCCGCGCCGCCGCGACCATCGCGCGGAGCTTCCCATCGGCGACGTCGCGCGGCAGGTACTTCATGCCGCAGTCGGGGGCGAGGATCACGTGCTCTTTGGGCACGTAGGGCAGGGCGCGCTTGATGCGCGCTGCGATCTGCTGCGGGGTCTCGACCGTCAAGTCGTTCAGGTCGAGGCAGCCGACCATGATGCTCTTGCCGGGCAGTTGCGCCAGGACCGAGCAGTCGAGGTTCGACTGCGCGGTCTCGATCGACACCTGCCGGCACGAGCAGCCGGCGAACTCGGGCAGGAACGAGTAGCCCGAGGGCCGCTTGTGCACGACCGCGGCGTAGCCGAAGCAGATGTGAACGGCAGTGGTACCGGCGATGCCCTCCAGCGCGCGGTTGAGGACCTTCAGGCCGTACTCGCGCGCTTTCTCCGGGCGCGCCTGCATGTAGGGCTCGTCCACCTGCACGATGTCGGCGCCGGCAGCGAAGAGATCCCGGATCTCCTCGTTCACCGCGACGGCGTAGTCCATCGCCGCCTCTTCATCGCTCTTGTAGAAGTCGTTCTGCGCCTGCTGCATCAGGGTGAAGGGGCCGGGCACGGTCATCTTCACCTTGCGCGTCGTGTGCTTCTTCAGGAACTTGAGGTCCTCGACCTCGACCGGGTGCTTGCGGCGGATCCTGCCGGCGATGCGCGGCACGGGCACCGGCTTGCCGGCGCGGTCCATCGCCGTGCCCGGCTTGTCGATGTCGACGCCCTCGA
>Ga0224510_10002366_pt1 | contig 11387 bp, 14 predicted proteins | sample SF_May12_sed_USG_FD_170161 | JGI IMG/M metagenome (GOLD analysis project Ga0224510, IMG submission 170161) | Sediment microbial communities from San Francisco Bay, California, United States - SF_May12_sed_USGS_4_1 | ecosystem: Environmental > Aquatic > Marine > Sediment | place: USA: California... | reverse complement strand
GGCTGGCCGTACTCGGGGGCCTGGTCCGCATGTCGCCGGCCGTGGCAAGGCGGACCATCTTGGGGGGCGGAGGGGCGATGCTGGTCGTCGCCATCATCGAGCCGTTCCTGCGGCCGCGCCTTCTCCAGTGGGGCTTCGTCGAGTTCGACGACTGGCTGTACGTGGCGCACGGCATGACACCGTTCAGCGGAGCAACCGTGTTCGTGGTCGGCGCTGTCATCGCGGCCAGCTTGCCGTTCGCGCGCCGGACGGCCCGCACCAGCATCGCCAACGCCGATCCGGGCGCTCGTTCCGTACTGCGCTGGGCGCTCGTGCTGCTGGCCCTCGCCTTCCTGTACACGTTGCCGTGGCTGTCCGGGTCGTTCCTGACCCAGGTCATCGTGCTGGTCGGCTTCTACGTCTTGCTCGGGCTGGGGCTGAACATCGTGGTCGGCTATGCCGGCCTTCTCGACCTGGGCTACGTCGCCTTCTACGCTGTCGGCGCGTACGTCACGGCGCTGGTAACATCGCCCACCTCGGCGCTGGGCTGGGGCCTGAACTTCTGGGTGGCCCTGCCACTCGTCGTCGCCCTGTCGGCTGGGGTCGGGCTCATGATCGGTGCGCCGGTGCTTCGCCTGCGCGGGGATTACCTGGCCATCGTGACGCTGGGCTTCGGCGAGATTGCGCGGGTGCTGCTCGGTTCCGAGGCGCTGAAGCCGTGGCTCGGCGGCCCGACCGGAATCCTGAGCGTGCCGTTCATGATCGACAACGGCAAGTACACGCTGCCGCTGATCGGTGAGCAGAGCGGGGCGGCAGCCACCTACTTCCCGCTGCTCGGTTTCTGCGTGCTGGCGGCCGTCGTCGCGCACCGACTCAAGTACTCGCGCACCGGCCGAGCCTGGAACGCCATGCGCGAGGACGAGGACGTCGCCCAGGCGACCGGCATCAGCACGGTCAACTACAAGCTGCTGGCATTCGCCATGGGCGCGGCGGTGGGCTGCGTTGGCGGAGCCATCTTCGCCACCCACCTCCAGGGGGTGGTCCCCGGCGGGTTCGTCCTGCTGGTATCCATCACGGTGCTGGCGGTCGTGGTGCTGGGCGGCATGGGGAGCATCCCGGGCGTGATCGTGGGCGCCTTTGCCCTCATCGGCACGCCCGAGCTGTTGCGCGAATTCGCCGAGTACAAGTTGCTCGTCTACGGCGCGGTGCTGGTGGCCGTGATGATCCTGCGCCCCGAGGGCCTGGTTCCCGATGCCGCGCGAAAGGCGGAGCTCGAGGAATCGCGAACCGATGATGGCCCGCAGCACGGACCAGAGTTCGACGTGATCACGGGAGATGCCTGACCGATGACCACCGAAGCGTCAGTCGAAGCGGCGGCGATGGGTGACGCCAGCGGACGCCCGCTGCTCGTTGCACGAGCAGTCACCAAGGCCTTCGAGGGGCTGATCGCCAATCGAGACATCGATTTTGAGATCCCTCGCCACTCGATCGTCTCGATCATCGGACCCAACGGCGCCGGGAAGACCACGTTCTTCAACCAGCTGAGCGGCGTGTACCATCCGACCTCCGGCACCATCGTGTTCGAGGGGACCGACATCAGCCACACGCCGCCCCACGAGGTCGCCGGTCTCGGCGTGGCGCGCACGTACCAGAACATTCGACTCTTCCAGAACATGACGGTTCTGGCCAACGTGATGGTGGGCCGCCACGTGCGGATGCATGGCCAGTGGTATGGGGCGATCGCCCGGATGGCCGGCATCCGAGCCGAGGAAGCTGAGGCCGAGCGCCGCGCGTTCGGCCTGCTCGAGCTGGTGGGGCTCGCGCGGTCGACGTCGAGTGAGCTGGCCAGGAACCTCCCCTACGGCGACCAGCGCCGGCTCGAGGTCGCACGAGCGCTTGCCAGCGACCCGAAGCTCCTGCTGCTCGACGAGCCGACCGCCGGCATGAATCCCGGCGAGACCAAGCAGATGACCGACTTCATCGCCCGGCTGCAGCGAGACCTGCAGTTGACGGTCCTGCTCATCGAGCACGACATGAAGGTGGTCATGGGTGTCAGCGAGCGGATCACCGTGCTCGACTACGGCGAGAAGATCGCCGAGGGGACACCCGCCGAGATCCGCGCCAACCCGCGGGTCATCGAGGCCTACCTCGGGAAGCAGGCGACCGCATGACGCACGCGCTCGAGCTGGTCGACATACACACCTATTACGGCAAGATCCACGCGCTCAAGGGCGTGTCGATGACGGTCGACCCCGGTGAGGTGGTGACCCTCATCGGCTCGAACGGAGCCGGCAAGTCGACCACGTTGCGCACGATCAGCGCCATCACCCACGCGCGGGAGGGCAAGGTTCTCTTCAACGGCGTCGAGATCCAGGCCGAGAAGCCGCATGCCGTCGTCGGGATGGGGATCGCCCAGGCGCCGGAGGGGCGGCACGTCTTCACACGAATGACGGTTTACGAGAACCTGCAGATGGGCGCCTTCAGCCGTTCGGGCGACATCGCGGACGACGTCGCGCGCGTCTACGACCTCTTCCCGCGACTCAAGGAGAGACGCGCCCAGCGCGCCGGCACGCTCTCGGGCGGCGAGCAGCAGATGCTGGCCATCGGTCGGGCACTGATGGCCAAGCCGACACTGCTGCTGCTCGACGAGCCGTCGATGGGCCTCTCGCCGATCCTGACCGAGCAGATCTTCCAGATCATCCGAGACATCAACGGCCAGGGCACAACCGTCCTCCTGGTCGAGCAGAATGCGCAGATGGCCTTCAACGTGGCCCATCGCGGCTACGTGCTGCAGACCGGCCAGATCATCCTTGCCAACACCGCCGCCAACCTGGCGGCCGACCCGCAGGTGCGCCAGGCCTACCTCGGCGAGATCTAGACGGTCCCCGGATGCCCGGCGATCCGCACGATTCCTCGGCCGATCAACCCGCCGCGCCGCCGCCACCGCGCAGGTCGTCCGGCGACTACCGCCCCGATCTGCGCCCGATGCTCATCCTGGCCGGCCTGCTAGTAGCGGTCATCGTCGGCTGGATCCTCCTCAGCGACGCGATCCTGCCCCCGCGCTGAGCCCCCGTCCGGCGCCGTACAGGACCAGCGCTGCGCCGACCGCGGCCGCGGCGAGCCCCGGCGAGCGCTGCGGGAGCGGCAGGAAGCCAACCGACCACAGTTCCCAGGCACGGTAGCCAAGGGCGGCGGCGGCGACCAGTCCCAGCGCCAGGTACACCCACGGCGTGTCGAGCAGAAAGCCCCAGCGTCCGCGCATGTAGCCGATGTCGAGGAGCACCAGGGCGGCCAGGGCGGCACCATAGATAACGATCCCCGGTCCCTCCAGCCCGATGCCCGAGCTGGCCGGCACCCGCACACCGTTCACCGTCTCACCGCCGGCGTTCCACCACGTCAGGAATCCGGCTGCGATCATGAGCAGGCTGCCGAGCAGGATCGGGAGCCGAAAGCGGCCGCCGGGCGCCCCGTCCACGGCGCGCTACTCCGCGGCAGGGGTGTAGACGGAGGGACGCAGGACGCCGATGTACGGGAGGTTCCGGTACCGCTCGTCGTAATCCAGGCCGTAGCCGATGACGAAGCGGTCCGGGATGGTGAAGCCGCGGTAGTCGATCTCGATCGAGGCGAGGCGGCGCGCCGGCTTGTCGAGCAGGCAGCAGACCTGGATCGAGGCGGGGCCCCGGTCCTCCAGGTAGCGGAGCAGATAGTTGAGGGTCAGGCCGGTGTCGATGATGTCTTCCACGACGATCACATGTCGCCCCTCGATCGAACCGGAGAGATCCTTCAGGATGCGCACCTGTCCGCTCGACTCGGTGGCGGCGCCGTAGCTGCTGACCTCCATCAGGTCGATCGCGAGCGGGACGTCCATGGCCCGCACCAGGTCGGCCAGGAAGATGATCGAACCCTTCAGCACGCTGACCAGGACGGGATTGCGGTCGGCATAGTCGGTCGCCAGCTGCGCCCCGAGCTCGGCGACACGGGCGGTGATCTGCTCGTGGGTGAGCAGGACCTCTTCCACGTCGTCGTGGATCCTCGGCTCAGACATTGGCGCCGGCCCGATCATCGAGCGGCCCGTTGCCGTTCATCGCCGTCACGTCGGCGAGGAAATCGAGGCGCCCGTACTTGACCATCAGGGCCCTGAAGTCGCGGGCGTAGAAGAGCTTCACGCGCACGTCGGGGTAGAGCTGGCGGAGCCATCGCAGCTTGCGGTTCTTCTTCCGCACGAGCGCCTGCTTGAGGGTCGTCAGCTCCAGGTAGAGGTCGACCTCGGGCAGGTAGAAGTCCGGCGCGAACGATTCGGTCACCGCGCCTTCGGCGTTCCACGAGAGGGGGAAGATGTCCGGTTCGTACCGCCATGCGACACCGTAGAAGTCGAGGATCCTCGCCAGCTCGGCCTCGCTCTGGTGGGCGAAGCGCGGCGGGCTGTCGTTCAGCGTCGCCGCCACTGGTCCCCGATCGTACCGCCCCACCGGGCCCCTGGCGCCATCGAGGCCGAGTATACGCTGGCAAGTTATCCACAATCGGGGCGATCACCGCAGGTTTGGTGGATAAGCCGGTTGTTGCGCACAGCCCGCGACTGGTACGGTGACGATCCTGCTTCCCCGGTGGCCGAGTACGGTAACCGGACACGGCGTGGGGCCGATGCGCAAGCCGGCCGCGATACCGCCCGTGGCCGGGAAGACCGAAACGCCGCCGCGGAGGCATTTTTTGTTGTCAGGGACCGATGGCGCCGCTGAAGCGGCGCGCGGGACGAGCGCAGTTCTCGAGGGGCTGCTGGCCGATGCTCCCGCGATCGCCTCGCTCCTGCCGCCGGGCTACTTCGTTGCCATCGAGCGCTACGTCGCGCTCCTGCTGGTCGCGAACGAGCGGCTCAACCTGACCCGCGTGGTCGCGCCAGAAGCGATCGCTCGGACCCACCTGCTCGACGCGCTGGCCGCGCTGCCGCTGCTGGATGCATGGGCGCCGGACCGCGTGATCGACCTCGGCTCGGGCGGCGGCGTCCCTGCCATTCCGCTCGCCCTTGCTCGCCCGGGAATGAGCTGGACGCTCGTCGATTCGGTCGCCAAGAAGGCGGACGCGCTGCGAGAGGTGGTCGCCGCCCTCGGACTGCGCGACGTAGCGGTGCTGGCCGAGCGCGCCGAGACTCTCGGCCGGGACCCGCGCCATCGAGAGCGGTACGCGGTCGTTACCGCCCGAGCCTGCGCAGCCCTGCCGGTCCTGGCCGAACTCTCGATCCCCCTGGTACGCGTCGGTGGGCACCTGCTCGCCTGGAAAGGACCGCTCACGGAGCGTGACGAGGAGCTGCAACGCGGCCGGAAAGCGCTCGGGGAGGCCGGCGCCGGGAGGCCGTGGATCGCCGAGACCGGGCTGGTCGCCCTCGGCGGTCACCGATTCGTGATCGCGACCAAGGAGCGCCCGACGCCCGTCCGTTTCCCTCGCCGCCCCGGCGAACCCGGTCGTCGCCCACTCGGCTGATCCGGTCTGGAGTGCCGTGTCTCGCCCCACGGATCCAACATCACGCACGGGGCCGCCACGGGCGCGCATTCCCGCAATGCGGCACTTCCGGCCCCTATCAGGGCCGAAATGGACCCGATGAGGCTGATGGTTGATCGTTAGATCCGCCCCGTGGAACAGCTGGCGTGGCTGCCAGCCCCAGCGCCATCGCGGTCGAATCGGGGCGTCCATCGGTATACTCCGTGCCCCATGCGCCTCGCCGTCCTGTCGGACATCCACGCCAATCTCGCCGCGCTCGACGCGGTGGTCGACGACATGCCGCCTGTCGACGAGGTCTGGGCGCTCGGAGACCTCGTCGGCTACGGTCCACAGCCCAACGAGGTGATCCGGCGCCTTGTGGAGCTGGGGGCCAGGGCCGTGATGGGCAATCACGACGGAGCCGCCGTCGGCGTCGTGGACGCCAGCTGGTTCAACCCCGACGCGGCCACCGCGATTCGCTGGACGGCTTCGGTGCTGGACGACGACTCGCGCACCTACCTCTCCGGCCTGCCGCAGGTCCGCCGTGATGGCGACCTCACCGCCGTCCACGGCTCACCGCGTGAGCCGATCTGGGAGTACATCACCGACCAGCGCATCGCCAGCGAGAACCTGGGGTCCTTCGAGACCCGCACCTGCCTCTTCGGCCACACCCACATGCCGATCATCTACCGGGCCGACGGCGACCGTATGGAGGTGGTTCCGGCCGACACCGCGGCCCCGATCGCACTCGACGCGCGACGGGCCCTGATCAACCCCGGCAGCGTGGGACAGCCGCGGGATGGCAACCCAGATGCCTCGTACGTCGTGCTCGACACCGATGCCGGGACCGCCGAGTACCGCCGCGTCACATACGACGTTCCGGCGACCCAGCGTTTGATGCGCGAGCGCGACCTGCCACGCTGGCTGGTGGATCGGCTCAGCCAGGGCCGATGAGCCGGTCGGCGGCAGCATCCGGAGTTCTCATCGTCGCGATCGCGGTGTCGGCGTGCGCCGCTGCGGTCTCCCCGAGCATCTCGGCGGACGAGTCGGTGAGCGGATCGGCAGGCGCGTCGGTGAGCGTCAACATGTCGCGCCTGGTGGGGATCGAGATCGTGGACCGCGCGGCGGCAGCGATCGAAATCGCGTTTGACGCCGGGGCCGCTGCCGAACTCGTCGCACCGCTCCCGGCGGATGCCGACTTCGCGACCCAGGCGGTCCTCTGCCTGTTCATCGGTGAGCGGAACACCGGCGGTTGGGCGGTCACGGTGCAGTCGATCCGCATCGTGGAGGGCCGCATGGAGATCACCGCTCGCGAGACGGAGCCGCGCGGTGGCACTGCGACCGATGGGGCGACCTACCCCGCCGATTGCGTGCTGATCGACCGGTCGGTACTGCCGGTCGGCTCGCTCCCGGTGACCTCGACCGACACGACCAGCGACGAGTTCATCATCGACGGCGCCATCGACGTCCCAGCGCCCGCTGGCGCGCCGTAGGATATCGGTCACATGATCTTCGGCCGTCGCGAGAAGCGACCCGCGCTGCTCGTCTTCGAGCGCATCCTCGTCCCTCTTGCCGGCACGGAGGCCGATGACGCCGCCCTGCGACTCACCGCCACGCTGCTCGCCGGCTCCGAGGGGCAGGCCTCGCTGCTCCACGTGATCGAGGTGCCGTTCGAGCGGCAGCTCGACGCCCAGGACCCTGCGGCGGTGGCCTTTGCCGACGAGGTGCTCGGCCGCGGCGAAGCCTTCCTGCTCGAACAGGAGGTCACGGTTCGCACCGGCATCTCACAGGCACGCGCCGCGGGAGCTGCGATCGTGGACGACGCCGCCGAGCAGCGGGCAGACCTGATCGTGATGGGACTACGCTACAAGACGCGCTTCGGCGGAGGCTGGGACGCGGGACGCACCGTCCCGTACGTCATGCGCAACTCGACGGCGCCGGTCTGGTGCCTGCGAGCCGAGACGGAGGAGTTGGCACACACACCATGAGAGTGATCATCATCGGCTGCGGCCGGGTGGGGGCCATGACCGCTGCGACCCTGGACGAGCGAGGCGACCACGTGACCGTCATCGACGTCGAGCAGAGAGCCTTTACCCGGTTGCCGAGCACGTTCGGCGGGGTCACCGTGCGCGGCAGCGGAACCGATGAGGACGTGCTGCGCAGCGCCGGCGCGGAGATGGCGGAGTTGCTGATCGCGCTCACGCAGGGCGACAACCGGAACGCGATGAGCGCACAGCTGGGCAAGCACATCTTCGGCATCCCCCGGGTGATTGCCAAGATCAACGACCCGTTGCGCGCGGAGGCGTACCGCACCCTCGGGCTGGAGACGATCTGCCGCACGGTCGTGCTGGCTGATGCGCTTGTCCTCGCGGCCGCCGAGGGGGCCGAGGCCACCAACGGCGCCGTCAAGCCGCCTACCGCCGAGCCGCGGCAGGGGACCCCGCCGCGCGGTTCTCGAGCCTCCGCCCAGGCCCCCGCCGCGCCCGAGGAGAGCTGACCGATGTATGTGGTCGTTGTCGGCGGCGGCAATGTCGGCTACTACCTCACGAAGGAGCTGCTCGCCGCGGGGCACGAGGTGGTGATGATCGAGAAGGACCCGTCGCGTGCCCGCACCATCGCCGACGAGCTGGGCAGCATCGTCATCCCCAACGACGGGTGCGAGGGCCGCTACCAGGCCGAGGCAGGCATGGCCCGTGCCGATGTCGTTGCGGCGGTGACCGGCGACGATGAGGACAACCTGGTCGCCTGCCAGGTGGCGAAGATGCGATTCAACGTGCCGCGCGCCATCGCACGCGTCAACAATCCGAAGAACGAGGCCCTCTTCCGTCGCCTGGCGATCGACGACACGGTCAGCCCCACGCGCGCAATCCTGGCGGTCATCGAGCACGAGATCCCGATCCACGATCTGCTGCACCTCGCCGAGCTCGAGCGTGGCGACGTGCAGGTCGTCGAGGCCCAGCTCGACGCTTCGTCGCCCGCGATCGGGCGGATGCTGCGCGACCTCGAGCTCCCCGAGGGGAGCACCATCGCGGTCATCGTTCGCGACGACCATGCCATCGCCGCGCGCAGCGACACCGCTCTGCGGGTGGGCGACAGCGTGCTGGCCATAACATCGGCGGAGCATGAGGCGGAGCTGCGCAGCCTGCTCATCGGGGAGTGAGCGAAGCCAGGGCTCTCCGCCTGGCGCTGGTGGCCTGGGGGCTCGGAGACCTGGCCCTTGGCCGACGGGTGATCGGTCTTGCCTGGATGGCCACCGAAGGTGCAGCCGTTGCGGTCGTCGTCCTTCTCACGCTCACCTTTGGCGACACGTCGTGGTACCTGCTCCCATTCCTGGCCGGGGCGGCCTTCCTTGCGCTCTGGGCGACACAGGCGGCTCTCGCCTACCGTGCGGCGCAGACGCTGGTCACCGCCGGGGAGGTCACTCCTGCCGGCAGCGGATCCCCGGCGATAGCGCTGGTCTGGCTGACCATCCCGATGCTGCTGTGGGGCACCGGCTTCTGGCTCGTCGCCGGAGCGCAGGCGTCGCCTGCCGCGGTCGTGGACCGCTTCGTGACCGCGTGGCCGGACGTGGCGGACGCTCACGCCGTCTGGGAGGAGGGGCTTGCGGCCGACCCCGCAGCCCTCACCAAAGCCGCCGATGCAGCCATCGCGAGCCTCGCCTCAGCCTGCGCTGGGGACCCTGATGCTGAATGCGCGGACGCCGACGCCCTCCTTCGCGACCTCCGCGTCCACATCGCGGCGGACGGGGAGCGCCGCGCAACAGCGGTCGCCGAGCTGGTGCGCTATAAGCGTCGCGCGGCCTCATTTCTGGGTATCTTCGGAACGACCGAGCTCGTACCGGTCCCCGTCGCCGAGGTTCTCACGCTGACCCTGGTCGCCGACGCCGCACCATTCGGGGGTGAGCGATGGATCATTGTGAACGCCGGGACACCCTGAAGGGATAGCGATAGTCAGATGAGCGACGCCCACGAAGCGACCACCGAGCCCGGCCGCGGCGCCCTGCAGGGAGGGCGGTTCCTCCACGACCTCGACGAGGCCGTCGGGAAGGCGGTCGTCGGCGCACAGCTGCCGCTCCGTTTGCTTGCCACCGCCGTCCTGGCCGATGGGCACGCGCTGCTGGAGGACGTTCCGGGGGTCGGCAAGACGCTCCTCGCCCGGGCCTTCTCGCAGGCGCTCGGCCTGACGTTTGCCCGCGTGCAGGGGACGCCTGATCTGCTCCCCACCGACGTTACCGGAAGCAGCATCCTCGACCACGGCGACTTCCGGTTCGTCCCAGGCCCCGTCTTCACCAACGTCCTGCTGGTGGACGAGATCAACCGCGCCACGCCGCGCACGCAATCGTCGCTGCTGGAGGCGATGCAGGAGCGCCAGGTATCGGCCGAGGGGATCACTAGACCGCTCCCCGACCCGTTCGTTGTGCTGGCTACCCAGAATCCGATCGAGCTGGAGGGCACATTTGCGCTCCCGGAGGCCCAACTCGACCGGTTCCTGCTGCGCATCTCGCTCGGCTATCCCGACGAGGAGGGCGAGCGGACCATCGCGCGGCGTTACCAGGCTGCGGAGGAGCCACTCGATGCCGTCGCGCGGGTCGCCGACCCGGAGGAGCTCGGTGCGATGCGCCAGGCCGCCCGCACCGTGGCGGTCAGCCCAGACGTGGAGGCCTACCTCGTTGCGCTGGTGCGTGCTACCCGAGACCACCCCGACCTGCGCCTGGGCGCCTCCCCGCGCAGCAGCGTGGCGCTGTATCGGGCCGCCCAGGCCTGGGCGCTGCTCGATGGACGAGCCTTCACGCTCCCCGACGATGTGCGCGCCATGGCGCACGCCGTTCTTGACCACCGGGTCCTGCTCGATATCGACCGCGAGCTTCGCGGCGCGACGGTGAGTGGCGTGATCGACGCGGTCCTCGACTCCACTCCGGTGCCGCTCGCCGGCGACGCCGACTAGGCGCGGAGACCGCCATGAGCGGCTGGCTGGCGCTGGTTGCGGCGATGTTCGTGGCTGGCGTGGCTGCCGCGGCGCCGGGCCTCTTCCTGGTCGCTGCAATCACCCTCGGGTACGCGTCGCTCACGCGCCTGTGGGCCCGCTACGGGATGGGCCAGGTGCTGTACTCGCGGTCCCTCGGAGCCACCCGAGCCGTGGCCGGGGACACGGTCCCGCTCGACGTAACGATCTGGAACCGCAAGCCGCTGCCACTCCCCTGGATCGCGGCCGACGATCTGATCACCGACGGCATCACCGTGCGCGAGCGACCCGTCCTCGAGCGGGACGACGAGCAGTTCGGACGAATGGTGTTGCACAACGCCTGGGCACTCGCCTGGTTCGAGAGAGTCATCCGCCACTTCCACCTCGAGGCGCGGCGGCGGGGCGTCTACGAGCTGGGACCGGCGCGGCTACGGGTCCGCGACATCCTGGGACGGGATGCCGCCGCGGGGGCGGAGCCGAGCGGGGCGTCGCTGGTCGTCGGCCCGCGTAGCGTGCCGCTGCGGATGGCCGGCCGAAACGCGGCTCCGATCGGTGAGCGGCGGGCGCGTCGGTCACTGTTCGCGGATCCGGCACTCTTCGGCGGGGTGCGCCCCTTCCAGCCCGGCGATTCGCTGCGCCGCGTTCACTGGCGCGCCACTGCCCGTCTCGGCACCACGGTGAGCCGCCGGTACGAGCCGGCCCGGGGCCGCGAGGTGATCATCGCCCTGGACATGCAGACGATCCCCGGTCCGCATTGGGAGATGACGTACGACGACGAGGCGTTCGAGGCACTGTGCGTGACCGCCGCCTCGCTCTCCCGGCAACTGCTGGCCGATGGCGCCTCGTGCGGCATCGCGGCGGCGAGCTTCACCGGCACGATCCAGCAGGTCGCCTACCTCGGACCCCAGGCGGCGCACGGCCAGCTGGCTCGCACCGCGGAGTTCCTGGCGCGCATCGGGCCGATCAGCTCGCGG
>Ga0224510_10002365_pt1 | contig 11391 bp, 10 predicted proteins | sample SF_May12_sed_USG_FD_170161 | JGI IMG/M metagenome (GOLD analysis project Ga0224510, IMG submission 170161) | Sediment microbial communities from San Francisco Bay, California, United States - SF_May12_sed_USGS_4_1 | ecosystem: Environmental > Aquatic > Marine > Sediment | place: USA: California... | reverse complement strand
GTGTATTCAAGGGAATGATAGGGAAATCGGACAAGAAAAGCGACCGCAGGATGGGCTGTCTGAGAGTTAGGATTCTATGCTTCCTGTTTAGGAACTTATCGGTAGCCGAAAACGTCGATCTGAATCGACTTAATAGGCTTGGCTTCCCCGTGCACCATGCGTCGAACTCGTTTCGCGGTGTCTCAACTAAACACCGGTTCGCCGCAGTGGAGGGAGACAAATGCGAGGATCTGTTCAGCCCGGACGGGCCGCCAGCGTCGCGCCAGTGCAGCCGCTATCTCGGCCCGCCGCAGAAAAATAGGCCTTTTGAGAAATTTGCCACCCTGATCGAGCGACACTGGGACGGCATCGCGGCGTATTGCACGCTTCGCAAGAAGCGTCAGGTGGGGTTTGTCGAAGGTCTGAATAACAAGATTTGCATGATTCAACGGCGGCCTATGGCTATCGAGATGAGGCGTATCTCCGGCTCAAGATTCTGACCGCCTTATTGCCTCGGAAATGAGCAGAATTCACTCATAAGAATCTGCGTTGAGCCTGATTCATGTTCAATTCGTTCTTGGGCTTCCCCACCCTGAGACGAGCTCGAACAAGACGCTGCGCCTCTGCCATGACAGAGATATCACATTAGCGCTGTGGTGGCTTATGGTTGTGCTGGTCACTGCCCGATGTGACCTTCCACTGAAGAAGGGTGGAAGACCTATGGCCGCTGCTTCGTGGCCTCCGTACTTGCTTTGATTTCGTGGATCATCTGAACTAACTGATCGACCGCTGCCTCCTTATTGATGAAGCCTGCGGCTCCTGCCTCTCGCATGGCCGCCTCCACCTGGCCGGCGGTGTGAACAGACATGGCGATCACGACCATGGTGGGATACTTCAGTTTGATCAACCGCGTAGCCTCGATGCCGTCCAGTTTTGGCATGGTGACATCCATGAGAATGACATCCGGTCGCAATTCGTCAGCCAACGCTGCCGCCTGCTCCCCGTTCGCCGCTTCTCCGACGACTTGAAAGGCACTGTCTTCGTCCAACAGTCCACACAAACCCTGCCGCACCATGGCGTGATCATCTGCCACAACAACACGGATCCTTGAACCATTGAGACTTTGGGTATCATTGGTTGAAGGAACTCCGGTACGAACTCTTGACAAGGCTAACGGCTCACCTGATTCTTCCACCATTGATCCAGGACTATTATTGACAAGAATTTCGTCATCACGGCCCTTCGAGAGCGGCAAAACTAGGGTCGCCGAGGTCCCCTTGCCGGGGGCGGCGTTCAAGTCGAAGCGGCCTCCGAGCGAGAGCATCCGTTCACGGATGCTGAACAGCCCGAAACCCGGAGATGAGGCATCAGGTTTGGCTGCGAGTGCCCCTGTGCACGGCGTAAACCCATCGCCCTGGTCCGCCACCGTGATGTAGAGCATGTCTTCACGCTGTTCCAGCTCAATGGTAGCCTTCCGCGTATGCGCATGTTTGACGCAATTAATCAACAGTTCGCGGACCGATTGGAACAACAGCAGCGCATGCTCCTCCGGTATCGGCGGAGCCTCTTCCTGCAATTTCACCGACACGGCGAGATCGTGCTGAAGCATCTGTTCCGCCAGCCATTGAATCGCCATCGATAGACCAAACTCATGGAGAACGGGCGGGCTGAGCTGTGAGACCAATGTGCGCGTGTAGGCTAAGGCGTTGTCTGTGATGCCGAGGACATCGGTAAAAATCTTCGTGAGAGCCGGATTCATCGGCAGCTGTTTCGCCTGGCTTAACTTGATTCGGCTCAACGCCAGGAGCTGCCCCAGATAGTCATGGAGATCCGCCGCCGGCCGTTGCCGTTCCCGTTGCTCAGCCAGATTCAGTTCAGCGGCCAAAGCCCGGAGCTGCTCCTGCGATTGCATGAGCTTCAACGTCCGTTCTTCCACCCGAAGTTCCAACTCGTTATTCATTTGGCGCAGGACCTCTTGCGCCTCCTTGGATGCGGTGTGGTCGCGCATGACTTTTGTAAAACCGATCAGTTCTCCGGCCGGTCCGTGCAACGCGGTAGTAATGCCACCGGCGTAGAAGCGCGTGCCGTCCTTGCGCCGCATCCAACGATCGTTGCTCGCGCTCCCTTTGGAGGCCGCCGTATGTAACTCTTCTGCCGGTACGCCGGATTGGATGTCCTCCGGCATAAAAATTGTTGACGCGATGTCCATGCCCAGGAACTCTTGCTCTTCAAAGCCCAACACCCATCGCACCCCTTCGTTCCAACTCGTGGCAAGGCCCTTTGTGTCCGTCCGGAAGATCGCATAGTCTTTGACCTGCTCGATCAGGGTGCGGTACCGCTCCTCGGATTCGGCAATGGCCGCTTGGGCCTGCAGCCGAGCAGAGATATCTCGGAAATAGCAGACGACCCCATGGCGTTCATCCGAGAGCGGGATACGGTGGATTTGCATCTCATAGTACTCGGTCACCTCACGGTCACGACGCCGCCCGATTAACTCTGGCCGCACGCAGGGCACGCCGGTGTCAAGGGTGTGGCGGAAGAGACGGACGATCTCGTCCCCAACCTCTTTCGACCAGACACACTGGATCAGTTCATCGAAATCCTGGCCCATCTGCTCGGCAGTAATGTCGAAAGCGGCGAGCGCAGTCGGGTTTGCCTGCTGGATGCGGAAATCTGCATCAACCAGATACACGCCGAGAGGCGTCTCATTGAGCAAAGTCTCGAACTGCGCGGTCCGTTGGCCCAGGGCTCCCTGTGCCAGTTCGCGCTCGCTAATCTCGATGCGCAATTGTTTATTGAGCGTTTCGACGAGTTGGCGAGACTGCACCGCATCTTCCATCACCTTGAGCGCAGCGCGGCGCGCATTCTGTATCTCAACATTGGCCTTCTGCAGCTCCATCACACGCTGTTCAAGTTCCGCATTGATGCGTCGGCCATGTTCTTCGCTGTCTCGTAACGAACGGAGCAGGTGCACGTGGTGAATCGCGGTCGCAGCCTGGTTAGCCGCGATATTGAGGAGGAGATGCTGGATCGGGGTAGGCTCATGATCATTCCAAAATGCGGCGGCGACTACCCCCAGTTCTGCCTGGTTCCCGACAGGCCGCACCGCCACGCGCAACATGCGGGGCTCTCTTGGATCGGGAAGCTCGAGAATCTCGTCCGGATCATGGGCGCGCACCCAATCCACAACGGCAGGGCCGACACTGTCCGCGAGATCGCCACTCGTCTGATAGCGGTTGGTCTGCGCGACCGTAATGTTCGGTCTACCCGGACCATCTCAAAACGACACCCACACGAATTGTGGATTCAGGGTCGCGAACAAGGAGGCGGCCAAGCTTTCCGAAATGCGCAAGGGGTCGGCGCCTCACCACATGGCTGGTAGAGTGGAAAGGGCGACAATGTCGCGCAAATCGTTGTTGCCTGTGGGTCCGTCATTCTTCGCCGGCTCGGAGAACATGCTGTACAGCCCCTCGTGGTACAGGTGTGGGAGGCTAGTGACTCAGCGCCGATGGCATCTGAGTCGAATGCTCTGCCTGCTTCAGAGATTCGCGCTCCCTCAGCTCTCTAAGGAAATCGGCCGGCGGAATGAACAACGGGTTTTCCTGCAGCACCCCGCCGATAATGACCATGGGATGCGTGCGCAAAATATCCATAACGACGCTCCCGCTATGCTTGTTGAGATCGTACACACATACGACCGGATCGGGGTAATTCGGCAGGACGGAATTCAGCTTGGTCTCGTATTCAATGATGTCCGTCACGCCGGGAACCGTTTCCAATGCCCATTCCATGTTTCCCATAAGCCGAGTCAAGGTGTATTGTGTGCGATTATTTTCAAGCACTTCTGTGAGGGTACGGATCATGCGCTCGCCATCAAAACAGCCATCCTTCAGATAGGCATCTTCCCAATGACGCACTTCAAGCTGGCCGCTCCGTTCGGCTGCCCCGACGTCGATGCCGCCCGCGCGGCAGGCGGACAGGTGCGCGTCACGAAGACGGGCATCGATGATGTGAAAGACCTTTTCTCCACGATCCATCCCGTCTTTAAAAAATGGCATGAGCACTTTATTCTGTTCTTCGCGAGAATTAGAAAAGGCGCAAATGTGGCGATTCTTTTTGAGTGTGCGGCCAGCTAGGCGGATGGGGGCTTCCGAGGCAGTATTCATGATCACATCCTTTCTCTAGAGTTTGTTGAAACGATTGGAGATTGCCGAGGCGTTTCCTTGTCTGACGCCGTGTCCGATCTCCTCTTGTGCATACATGCTTTGCGCGGTGGCATGCGTGTCCTCGATTGCCAGGGGGATATCGCCCGGCCTGTCCTTGCTCACGACAGAGCTCATTCACCTCCTTCTTTTCAATGATGCGCAACTCGCGCTCCACTGCCACGCGGAGGGGTGAACCAGATGCGGCTGCCGTCAGGACGCTCCGCGACTGCTTCAGCACCGTGAATCGTGCGACCTTCTTTCAAGGAGACGGCCATCGGGCACTCATTCAGAGGCATGCGCGTGCGGTGTGGATGATGGAGCTTGTCTAAGAAATCACACTGTCTCGACCGGTCTTCCGGGTGGGACAGATCACTTACTGTCTAACTTCTATTTTACGGCAGGGTAACTGGCACAAACCCTAGTTTCCATGAGGTTACTTCGGAAATTTGGACAGTGTGCTTAGTGGTAGCCATGGGATGAGTGTCAAAAGTAAAGATTTGATTAAATGAAAATAGCTGCACCATCGGCGCCGAGGTAGAATACGGTCTCGATGGACCACGAAGCGGACGCTCCACCGGTGCTCACTCCAAGAAGACGGGAGGGTACAACCCTCAACCAGGAGGTGCAGCCGGACAATAATGAGGGTTTTATCCTGAAATCACACATTGGGGGATGGACGCGATCCTGGGTGCCGCCACCGGTCGAACGCGACGTAGGCCCTCGTCCACGAGCCATGCGAAGGATGGCGCGGACTCTGTACGCTGGACACACACACCACGGACGTGGCCGGGTACCGACCGTTCTCACGCTGTGCCAGGGGTGGCAGAGAGAGACCCGCTGGCGTCTCTGTCTCGCCTTGATCCTGATGGGTGACCGGTGCGACTCCGGTCACGGAGTCGACACCAGAAGAACGAAAACGGGGACGTGCCTCAGAACCCACGCACGGAGAGCTCACGATGCGAAGACGCACATCGTGTAAGGGCCAACTGCGGTGTGCGGAAAACCTAGTGCGTCCCTGCCCGGAGTCTCCGAGGTGGGCAACTCCGTAGATCGACTCAAAACCTCACGCCAAAATACAACCCAGGCATCACGTTCGTGTGAAAATCGGCCTCTCGCCCAGCGACACGGAACTCTCTTCCGAGCGAGGTGATGTTGAGCATAAAGTCGGCCGTCACGGACACCTGTTCATTCACCGCATGATCGACTCCGATGCCCAGAGGAATCAAGAACGAGCTGAAGGTATCACCAAATCCGATTTCAGGTTCCCGAACGCCGGCACGTGCGAAGCCGATCCCACCTTGCAAGACCAGCTTGGTCTGGTTGTTCATGCCAGGAATAGCCCACCAATACTTGCCCTGGACCGTAAGCCCAAAGAGAAAATCATCGCCCGCGCCGGCATACTGGACTAGGGGACCGATAGAGATGTCCTCCGCTATGAAATAGTTCAGATGCCCATTGAGAGCGAACTCCACTCCGTCAGGCGTGCCTCCCAAGAAACCGACCCCGGTCCCACCAGACCATCGTCCCATTCCACCATCGGTGGGGTCATGGGCTGACACCAGCCCGGTGGGCATCATGATAAGCCCGGTGAGTAGCAATGGAAGAACCACGAGTCGACGCCAAATATGGAGGTGTGTCATGCTGGTCTCCTTCCGTGATGGCCGAGATTTGATGGACGAGAGAATCTGTCTCATCAATGACTGATCATTGAAAGCGCCTTGGCACCTTCACATACCGGGCTTCTCAGGCCTTTCCTGGTCATAACAGCCCTCCGTTGTCTTAAACAAGGGTATTGATCGAGAAATCGATACTTGGGTCAGATTATTCTTGGGTGCGGAAGAATTGCCGGTAGGGGGCGGTTCTTCGACGGTGTAGATGAAGCGCGGTGCACTGGTTTGGACGAGGAGGCAGCACCTTAGTCGAGCGGAGGTACCTCTAGAAGCGTGGCCACTGTCGGACTAGAAGTTCGAAAGCCATCCCTTGTTATAGAGGTTGTTCTCACAGCGTGCCAACTGCGCGCGGTAGCGAGCCGCGTTACGCTCGACCTTTTGGGCCACCGCCATGAGCCAACGTTTCCTCTTGTAGGTTTGACGTTGATAGCCACCGTGACCTTCGTGGTAGGCCAGATATTGGTTGCGCGCATCCCACTTGCTGATACCCAGTGTTGTGTTGCTCATGCTGCCGTACCAGCCGATAAAATCCACAACATCGGCAAAGTTATCTCGGTGTGCGCGCCAGTTGCCGGTCTTCTTCTTGTACCAGTTCCAGGTTCCCTTCATGACCTGGGCATAACCATAGGCTGACGACTGGCGTCCCCACGGGATAAATCCAAGAAGATAATCCTTGGGAGCTTTTGCGTTGTACCGAAAGCGCGATTCCTGATGAATGATGGCCAGCTGCACGTGCATGGGAACACCCCATTTCTTATAGCTAGACGAGGCGTGGTCATACCAATTGCCTTTGTCGTAGAAGATGGCGCAGGAGTTCGTGATGTTGCGTGGGGGAATCGTGGCGCAGGCGGTGAGCCACAGTGTTCCCGTGAGGACAAAGAGGAAAGAAATAGTGGAAATGTGTCGGTAGGGTCTAGGAATTACGCCCCTCCATGCGGCGAATTATTCCAGCATTCTATTGTCGGGAGTGGGGTGTATCGCGGCAACGGGGTCATTCGAAGCGCGATGCGAACTGTGCGTTGTCGTGTCTGCTGAGGCCTGGATCTTATCAAGTTCAGCCAAGAGAGGCTCAACTTGCGCCATGAAACTTTTCATCGCGTTTGCCGGAATGCCATTCGCCTTAGGTACCTCCAGGGCCAGCGGATTACGATGAACTCCATTGACGCGAAATTCATAATGAAGATGGGGACCAGTCGCGAGACCAGTCATGCCGACGTAGCCAATGATTTGACCTTGCTTGACACGTTGTCCAGTTCTCAGTCCTTTTTTGTAACTGGATAGGTGTGCATACACAGTATCATATCGACCCCCGTGTTTAAGAATGATGGAGTTCCCCAAGCCGCCTTTTCTCCCTAGATGTGTAACGATACCATCTCCTGTTGCCTTCACCGGGGTTCTACTGGGCGCAGCATAATCCACCCCACGATGGGCATGGAGTCTGTTGAGAATGGGGTGTTTGCGTTTCAGGCTGAATCTGGAGCTGATACGGGTGAACTTCACGGGTGTGCGCAGAAATGCTTTGCGCATGCTGCGGCCGGTATCCGAATAATATTCTGAGTTGCCATCGTCATGTGTAAATCGTACCGTGCGATAGAGAGTTCCTCGGTTGACAAATTCTGCGGCAATGATGGGTCCTTCGCGCACTTTCACGCCACTCTTGAAATGCTCTTCATAAATCATGGAAAAGCGATCACCGCTTCTGATATCCAGGGCAAAATCAATATCCCACCCGTAAATGGCGACAAGCTGCATCACCAGATTCTCAGAGAGGCCTGCGCCGACACCAGACAGGAACAGGGAATCCTTGATTGTGACAGTGGCATGTTTGACGAGCGTCTCAAGTTCTTCGGTGATGGTTGTGGCCTGAATGCCATCATCATTTCTAACAACATGCAGGGTCGTGAACAGGTCCACCGGGTATTTCAGCGCCACGAACTGATTATCGACCACCCGAAACCCAACTCTCTGACCCGGCTTCAGTCGCTTTAATACCGATGTTTCTTTCCCTAGGGTCATGATCGTGTGTAGATCCTGCGGACTCAGATGGAGACGCTTGAAGATACGGGCAAGGCTGTCTCCCTTGGTGACCTGTATTTCCTGCCAGCCGGGTTCATTCAATGGTTCAGCGGGATGTTCTGATTGGTATGTTGTGTTGAGTGTGTCGATCTCTGGTGTGTCGTAGATTTCATCTTCAGGCAGGTCGGGAGTTTCGATAATCGGACTTGCATCCGCATGTGATGACTCTTTTGACTGGTCATATTGAGATGATGGATCTAGCGGGGCTGTTGTCACATCTTGTGCAAGCGAGGGTGCCGCTACGCCCAACAACGATCCTGGGATAATGAGGATACCCGCAAGGATTGATAATCGTGTAAGACCAGCCACGAGAGAATGATCCGGTTCTTGCTCGACCTTCGCACTCTGGAATTTCTTTGTAGGAGCTCTGCGAGTCATCATGATAGGCCGATAATTTTTGCTAACAGTATCCCTTGCGTATGAGTCAGTCAATACATTCTGTCCTTTCAGGGATGAAATCCATATGGAAGAGGAGCTTGTTAAAAAATCGAGAGAAGGCGTCCCTGTTGCGCAGGAGGACTGGTTTTGACCCAACGGGTCCTGGCCATGGCAGTGGCGTGGGATCATGAAAATGAGGTCGAGAGTCTTTGTCTAGGATCACCTGCTCTCCATTGCATCCGATGGCAGGCCGATGTCACATGAACCAGATATTCGGATCAGCCGTGATGGCTAATAGATAGAGAGAACACGATGCTGATTACTCGACGGTGTGCCCTTCCAGGAAAACCGCTTGTTCCAGGGTGCGGAAGAATTGCTGGTAGGGGACTGGGTCTTCGACGGCGCGAAGATAGAACTGTGCGCTGGCGCGGACGAGGAGCTGGGACTCGTTACGGTCCCGAACGGTGATGGTCAGTCGCACGAGGTCGCTGCGGTGATAGAAGGGTCCCCAGGCTCGGTAGGTTCTGGTGAGAAACAGGAGCGTGTCCGGACGGTAGAGGACATAGGAGGGATCAAAGAAAGTCGGTTGCTCGAGGTCGACGTATTTCTTGGCGGATACGATCCCCAGTTCCTCGTCGAGCACGTCGATCTTGCAGTTCAGGTCCTGCAAGGTCATGACGATCGCCTGGAGCAGCTTCCGCCTGTCCTTGGTATCGAACACGCGCGTCTGCGCAGCCCGGATCTTGACCTGACTCTCCTCGGACAACCAGATCTGCGTCCGTGCGTCCGATTGATTATCGTGCCGCATTTCGTAGGGCGAGCAGGCGGTGAGCAGCGCCGCTCCAGCGAGCACCGTCGGCAGCAGCATTCGCAAAGACATTCGCGAACTGAGCGATCGGTCGGCGCTCATGACGAGGGTGTCGACTCCTGAGACAGAAACAGAGCCCGTTGCAGGGCGGCGAAGAAGTTCTGATACACCTTCGGGTCTTCGATGGGTTTGTTGTTGTAAATGGCGTTGGCACGGAAGCTCATCTTGTCCGTCGTCTCTTGCCGCACTGTCACGGTGATTGTGACGACGTCGTAGTAGTTGGGTTCGGCGAATCGCGCTGCGGTCACAAGACCAAGTCCTTCATTGGCTCGCTCGATGATGAAACCCAGGTCCTGCAGGGAGGCGATGACGCCCCGGATGGCGGCCTTCCGGTCCGTCAGGTCGAAGGTTCTCGTCTGAAGGCTCCTGATCTTCATCTGCGCCTCGGTTGGGGCCAGTAAGTCCGGTGCGGGCTGCGGTGCCGCGCAGCTCTGTAGGAAGAGGATTCCGGCGAGCAGAAGGCCTGTGCCGAGCAGAGTGATGTGCATCGTAGACTTATTCATGCCACGTCCTCAGATTCGATGGGCCTCCAGGAACACGGCCTTGGAGAGCTTGGCGAAGAATTGCTGATAGATTTCCGGATCTCGGATCATTTCCATATATTGCTCACCGGGCGGGATGTATTGATTATCGACTTGACCGTCCCCCTGCCAGACAACTCGATAGAACATGATTCGGACTTCCTGGCGGGTCGCGTTGGCATTGAGCGGACGGGCGATGAGGGAGGCGGCGATCTTTTGATGGAGATCAACCGGCTGCATGAGCTTTCCGAGGGAGAGAATCAGCACCAGCACTTGTCTGACATATTGGCCATACTCACGAGCGCTGCGTTCCTTTGTGGCGCGTAGAAAACCGACTTGCCGCTGGCTTTCTTCGACCTGAAAACCCAAGTCTTGGAGTACGGCGGCCGAGGCCGAGAGGAGTTCCCGTTCATTCGGTGTTTCGAACATCCGGGTCTGCATCGCCCGGTTCTTCGGGATGTCCGGCGTGAGTGCGAAGAGCTCGGCCGGTTCGGTATGGGTGACGCAGCCGCTCAGAAACGCAAGGGCTAGAATCGGGGCGAAAGGTCTACCTTTCCCAACCATGGCGCTGATCCGGCTCACCGGTGGGTCAGAACTGGGTGTAGTTGTAGGCAAAGTCCCGGACCTTCTTCTCTTCGTCGTACTTGATGATAATGGTGAGGGTCCGTTGGCGCTGCGAGCTCGAGCTGTCGCGCGAGGTGGCGCCGAGAATGATGATGCTGGCAAAGGTTGAGCTGGCCGTATCCACGCGATCGGTGGAGACCTTATCGTAGATCCAGACCTCGCGCCGTTTCTCGTCCGTGGTCACGATATTGGGACTCCCCAGGAGTTCAGCCACCTGTGAACCAGGCATCCCGACCTTGATTTCTCCCTGCACCTTGCCGACGGTCAGGCGGTCTTCCTTGATCTCGGCCTTCCCGCCGCAGCCTGCGGCGGCGATGAGCAGACACAGGCTTAGGATGCTCCAAAACGATTTCATGGCGGCGTTCCCCTTTCTGTTGTCTCTGTGTGACGTGAAGTCATCGACGATGACAGGCTACTGTTCCCAAGGGAGTGTGTCAACTTAACCGAAGAAAAAGCGCCGCTCGCCCCCCAAGATCGGATACACTACCCCCCCACAGATTATGCCACCGACTATGTTGCTCAGTTGTGAGTTGCTTGAGAAGAGTTACGGAATCAAACCGTTGTTCACCGGTCTGTCCATCGGACTCTGCGACGGCGATCATGTCGGATTGATCGGACCCAACGGCTCTGGGAAGTCCACGTTACTCAAGATATTGGCCGGCCTCGAACAACCGGACGGCGGTACTCGATCGGTGCGGCGGCAAGTTCGTATCGGCTATGTTCCCCAAGAGCCTTCCTTCGGCGAGCAGCATTCGGTCGAAGACGTATTGACCCAGGTTTTGCTCGATGAGGGGTTTGATCCCCATGAGCAGGGTGGGCGCATAGCCAAGGCCCTTAGCCTCGGTGGATTTGTCGGTTCAGACCAGGCGGTCTCGACGCTGTCGGGAGGATGGAGAAAGCGGCTGGCGATCGCGCGGTCGCTGATGCTGGAACCAGACGTGCTTCTCTTGGATGAACCAACGAACCACCTGGATGTCGAGGGTATCCTTTGGCTTGAAGTGCTGTTGAAGGCCGAACCCCATGCATTTATTGTCATCAGCCACGACCGGCAGTTCTTGGAATCGGTCACC
>Ga0224510_10002361_pt1 | contig 11409 bp, 14 predicted proteins | sample SF_May12_sed_USG_FD_170161 | JGI IMG/M metagenome (GOLD analysis project Ga0224510, IMG submission 170161) | Sediment microbial communities from San Francisco Bay, California, United States - SF_May12_sed_USGS_4_1 | ecosystem: Environmental > Aquatic > Marine > Sediment | place: USA: California... | reverse complement strand
TGCTCCATCCGCCGAAGGTTCCGAGGGAGGGTCCGACCGCTCGTCAGCCGGGTTCGGGGACGACCCGTCGAAGGAGGTCCCTCAACGTCTGCGCCTCGGCGTCGGAGAGGTTGGCACTGAAGTGCTCGTCGATCCCGCGGCGGTGGACGGGCCAGGCCTCCCGAAGCACATCGCGGCCGTGCGCGGTAATGGCAGCCCGCACGGTCCTACGATCCGCAGGTGCGGCGATCCGCTCCACCGTGCCGGCCGCCTCCATCCGGTCGACGAGTCGGGTCACCCCGCTCCTGGTCAGTTGGACTTCCGCGCAGAGCGCACCGACCGGCAGACTCCCGCCGGGTGCATAGCGAAGCGTGAGTAGCACGACGTACTCGCTCAACGATATGCCCCGCTCCTCCCTGAGCTCCCGATCGAGCAGCCGGCGAAGCACATCCTCCGCTCGCATGACTTCTCTGAAGGCTTCCACCTGCGGGGTGTCGACCCCCGCCATCATCTTTCGCGCCATGTGCGGACGATACCTCAGACATTGTTGACAGAGCAAGTATCACGGAGCTATTGTTCACCAAGCAACAGTTGACTAAGCAATAGATGCTTGCGCGAAGGAGAGGAACCATGACGGACCAGAAGGTGATCGCAGTCGTCGGATCGACCGGCCAACAAGGAGGCGGCCTGGCGCGGGCAATCCTCGACGACCCGGCGGGTGGATTCAAGCTCCGGGCTTTGACGCGCAACCCGGGCTCGGAGGCCGCGAAGGCCCTCGCTGACCGGGGGGCCGACATCGTCACGGCCGATCTCGACGACCAGGCCAGCCTGGAGCGGGCCTTCGATGGCGCCTACGGCGTCTACGGGGTGACCAACTTCTGGGAGCTCTTCTCGGTCGAACGAGAGCAGGCACAGGCGGCCAACATCGCCCGAGCCAGCGTCGAGGCGAAGGTCCATCACGTGATCTGGTCCACGCTCGAGGACACCCGCCTTCACATCCCCCTCGATGACGAGCGGATGCCGACGTTGATGGGCAGCTACAAGGTCCCGCACTACGACGGCAAAGGAGAGGCGGACCGCTTCTTCGCCGAGGCTGGCGCCCCCACTACCTACCTCGCGCCCTCCTTCTACTGGGAGACGCTCTTCGACATGGTCCAGCGAGGCGAGGATGGCGTGCTCGCGATCACGCTCCCGATGGGCAATGCGCGCCTGCCTGGCATCGCGGCCAAGGACATCGGGCTGACGGCCTATCGGATCTTCGGTCGGGGCGACGAGTTCATCGGCTCACGCATCGGGATCGCGGGTGAGCATCTTCGCGTCGCAGAGATGGCTGCGATCCTGTCGGGTGTCCTCGGCGAAGAGGTCCGATACGTGAATGTGCCGCCGTCCGTCTTCCGGACGTTCGGGTTTCCCGGTGCCGACGACGTGGGAAACATGTTCCAGTTCAAGCACGATTTCGAGGACGCATACGTCGGTGCCCGCGACATCACCCTCGCCCGCTCCATCAACCCGGACCTGTCCACGTTCGAAGACTGGGCCGTGGCGAACAAGGACCGGTTCAAGATCCGAGTGGTCGCGGAGCTGGCGACGGTATGACGTGTAGCGGCACGTGACGACCATGCGGGCCATCGTCCTTGATGCGCCTGGGCCCGCGACGGCCCTGCAGATCCGGGAGGTGCCGAAGCCCGTGCTACGCGCGGGCTGGGTCCTCTTGCGGGTGGAAGCGTTTGGTCTCAATCGCTCCGAGCTGCATACCCGCCTGGGGCTTGCAGGACCGGACGTCACCTTCCCGCGCGTGTTGGGTATCGAGGCGGCCGGGATCATCGAGGCCGCGCCGGGCACCGATCTCGAGGTCGGCTCCAAGGCCGTCGCGATGATGGAGGGCATGGGCCGCTCGATCGATAGCGGCTACGCCGAGTACACCCTGGTTCCCCCTGGGTCGGTCATCCCGGTGGAAACGGACCTCGACTGGGCCCGCCTGGGGGCACTCCCCGAGGTCCTTCAAACGGCCTGGGGTTCACTCACGGTCGGTGTCGGACTAAAGATGGGCGACTCCCTGCTGATTCGGGGAGGGACATCGTCAGTCGGGTTGATGGCAGCGATCCTGGCCAAGCGTCAGGGCGCCACCGTGGTCTCCGCGACCAGGCGACCCGAACGCGCCGTCGAGCTCCGTGCACTCGGAATCGATCACGTTCTCGTGGACGATGGCCACATCGCGGACGCGGTGCGGGAGATCTTTCCGGGCGGCGTCGATGGCGCCATCGAACTGGTGGGCTCGCCGACGCCCCAGGACACGCTTCGCTCCTGCCGTCCCGGTGGCACGACCTGCTTCACGGGGATGCTGTCGAACCAGTGGATCGTGGAGCAGTTCTACCCGATCGATTTCATCCCCAGAGGCGTGCGGCTTACTGCCTATGGTGGCGGAGCCAGCGACCTTCCCAGGAACGTCCTCACCGACATCGCTTCGGCGATGCATCGAGGTGAGATCGAGATGCCGATCGAGGTCTACACCATGAGCGACATCGTCCGAGCCCACGATGACATGGAACACGATCGCGTCACGGCGAAGCAAGTGGTGCTGACCCGTGGAGATCCCTAGGATGGACGATCTCGCAGCGGCTGTGGCGGTGAGGCATGACCCACGTCACATCGAGGCCTTCGGGATCACCGCCCGCGATCGGGTCGACTGCACGGTGTTGCCAGGCACACACGGTCGAGCCGGAGTGATCGCCCTCTTCCGGGCACCGCTCGTCGAACACCGGCGAGAGGTTGGCGGACAGCGTATGCGACGAACTTTCCTACCGGGTCCGAGCCCGCGCCGCCCTTGAGGAAACCCATGAAGCCGATGACTCGGAGCGCGGCGTAATCGGGCAACCAGATCCAACCATCACGACAACCTACGCCGAGGTGCACTCATGAACGACGAGATCCAGAACCTCCGGGAGCCCGCCCACCCCATGGCCATCATCTCCGACCCCGCGCACGAGCAGGCCATCCGTAGCGCACTCGCGCGTGGCCACACCATCGACATCACGACGCTCGGCCGCAGGTCGGGCGAGACCCGCCGGATCGAGATCGTGTTCCATAGCTTCGATGGCCGGGTCTTCATCAGCGGCATACCCATCCGGGGTCGGACGCGCGCGTGGCTCCAGAACCTCCGTGCTGACCCGCGCTTCACGTTCCACCTCAAGCAGCTGGTCCACGCCGACCTGCCCGCAACGGCGCGCGAGATCACCCAGGAGCCCGAGCGCAGGCAGGTGATGACATGGATCGCGCGCGTCTGGCGCCGTGACGTCGATGAGATGGTCGCCCACAGCCCGCTGGTCGAGGTGACCTTCGAGGACCTGCCGGCAGCCGCGGCGCCGGCAAGCTCCGGGCAGGGGACCGCCGCGAGACCCTGATCGACAGTCGCCCCCGAGCCGGACGGCACTGGGGTTCGGGCAGGGCCTTCGTTACTCGGCTCGAAGTGGCCACGACGCTCGAGCTCCAGGTGCACAACCCATATGGATAGGAGGGATAGTGCGGGCCATCATTGCAACACGACCGGGCGGACCGGAAGTCCTGAAGATCATCGAGACGGCTGAACCCGATGCCCGTCAAGGCGAAGTGAAGATCAGGGTGCATGCGTTTGGGCTGAATAGGGCCGAGAGTTACTACCGCAGCGGCAACTACGGGCTCTTCAACTCGGACCTCGCCCTGGACCAACGACGCCGGCTCCGTACCGCCTCAATCGATTAGCCTCACGACATCATCGAGCGGACTGCCATTCGATCCGTTTGGACCGTGTCCTGCGGCCTCCGGCAACCAGGGCGCCAGGATCCACACGAGCTGCGCCGTCGTCGTCGCCCAGACCTCACGGTCCGTGGCGCGCTCGGCGGATCGGGACGGCCGGCGCGTCATGCGCTCCGGAGCCAGTCGCAGGGCTCTGGAGGCTCGGCGAGGCGCATCGTGATCGGAAGGTCGTTGGTGCCGGGGCTATCCCTCTCGCCCCGACCACCTCTCACGCCCTGTTGCGAAAGTCGTCGTGCCGCTATGCTCGATCCAATGCAGGCACTGACGGCCCTCACCGATACCTTCCGAGCTCTCCATCGAGCAGGCTGCTTCGTGATCCCGAACCCGTGGGACGCGGGCAGCGCTCGCTTGCTGGCCGGCATGGGCTTCAAGGCGCTCGCGACCACGAGTTCCGGGTTTGCCTGGACGCTGGGCAAGTCCGACAATCGCGTGAGCCTCGACGAGGCGCTCGAGCACCTGAGAGTGGTTGCCGCCTCGGTGGACGTGCCGGTCAACGCCGACTTCGAAGGCGGGTTCGCGGTCGAACCGGACGGCGTCGCCGCGAACGTGGCACGCGCCATCGAGACCGGGATCGCGGGGCTGTCGATCGAGGATTCCAGCGGCGACCCGTCGGAACCGTTGTTCGACTTCGACCTGTCGGTCGCGCGGATCCGTGCCGCCAGGAGGGCGATCGACGGCCAGGGCGGGCACGTGCTGCTCACCGGGCGATCGGAGGGGTTCGTGGTCGGTCGGCCCGACCTCGCCGAAACGATCCATCGGCTGCGCGCGTATGCCGAGGCCGGCGCCGATTGCCTTTACGCCCCGCGCCTGGGGACTCTCGATGAGATTGCGGCCGTCGTCACCGCGGTCGCCCCGAAGCCCGTCAATGCCCTCGTCGGCAGCGACTTCACGACCGTCGCTGCTCTGACTGACCTTGGCGTCCGGCGGATCAGCGTGGGAGGGGGACTCGCGCGAGTGGCCTGGGGGGCGTTCGTCGAGGCTGCCACAGAGATCGCCGAGCACGGCACGTTCACACGGCTAGCCCGCGGGATCCCGTTCGCCGAGATCGACGGAGCCTTCGCCAGCGATGACGATCCCGAGGTCTGACCGGCCGAGGCGCTAGGCGGGGCTGCCTGGGTCAGAACTCCCCGGCCGATTGGTGCCGACGGCGGTGCGCAGGATGCGGAGGAACTCCTCGAGGGGGACGCGGTGGATCTTTGCCGCGCGCTCGACGGTGATCGCCCTGGTGATGAACGCGCGGAACGAGTAGCGGGCGCCCCGCTTGACGCCGAACACCTCCATCACGTCGGCGATGTCGCCGCATTCGCGCAGGATATTGGAAACCTTGGTGTCCTTGGTGATCTCCACGATCAGGCGACTCGCTCGAGGACGACGACCGGGATGATACGGGTCGTCTTCTTTGGGTACTCGCCGATCCCCGTGTGCACCGCGATGTGCTGGTCCCACAGCCGCTGACGCTCGCCGCCCTCGGCCACGCTGGCTCGAGCCTTGAACGTCTCCCGGTCCACCTCGATCGTGCCGATGGGATTGGCGACGAGGTTGTGATACCAGCCCGGATGGGTGGGCGCGCCGCCCTTCGAGGCGGTGACGATGTATCGGTCCCCGTCACGCGTGTAGGCGATCGGAGCCATGCGCGACGCGCCGGACCTGGCGCCGATGGTGCCGAGCAGCAGGACCTGCCCGCCGGCGAACCAGCCGGTGATCGGGTGGCCGTGCTCGCGGATCTCCTCGGTCATGATCCGGGTCGCCTCCTCCCACTCGGTTGGCGGTCGGGCTGCGGGCCTGGTTTCGGTGTACCCCATGGAATTCGAGTCCTCTTGGAAGCGATGAATTGTTGTCTGCGCAACTATGTCGTCGAGTATACACGCCACGGTACGGCCGGTCCTGCAGATCGCCCGTGTGCTGGATGACGCTTCGGGGGCAGCCGCCCGGTATGATCCGTGGCAACCAAGGGCAACGACCCATAGGAGGGCACGCATGGCCGACGCAAGCGTGGGTGAAGGCACCCGTGAGAGCCCCTGGAACCTGAAGACCGCGCCCGGCACATCGGAGTACCAGATGTGGCGCGACGAGACGGCCGACCCGCCGGCGCTCGTTTGCCAGGTCGGCTCAACGCAGTTGAAGTACCACCTGCGCTGCGTCGAGGACCTGCACGCCATGCTCAAGGCTCGCGGCGACTGGATGCCGCTCGGCGCAGCAGATGAGCAGAAGGCCGCCGTCGACGGCACGGTCGAGGCGTGGGGTCGCTCCGAGGGGAACCCGGTCGGCGGCTGGTACGGCCTTCGCAAGGGGTATCGAGGTCGTTTCGGGATGTACCTGCCGCCGCTCCTCGAGGCACTCGGACTTGCCGAGCTGACCCACGATTCGCGAAACAACCGGATGCGCGCGAGGTAGACCGCGGCGGGCGCTCCAAGTTTCGCCCCAGGGATCTAACGAACAAGCAGAGCCCTGAAAGAGGCCGAACCGGGCCAGACGGGTGCCGGAAGTTGCGCCCAGCGGGAATTCAGGCGCCAAGGTGACTGCTGCTTGATCGTTGGATCCGCCCGGTGGAACAGCTCCCCCAAAGGTCCCGGCCGAAGCGCAAACCGCAGCGTCAGCGACGCTTGAGCCGCTAGCCGAGCCGTCCGCTGATGAAGTAGGCCTGGGCCGGCCCGATTCCCTTGACCTCGACAGTGCCTCGCGACTCGAATGCAAAGGCGTGCTTGAGTCGCTGGTAGGTCGATTCGGTCACCTGGATACGGCCGGGGCTCCCCAGCGACTCCATCCGGCTGGCGATGTTCACCGTGTCGCCCCACACGTCGTACATGAACTTCTTCAAACCGATGACGCCGGCCACGGCCGGCCCCACGTGCATCCCCACCCGAACGTCCAGGGCGGTCGGCATCGCCTCGCGCACGGCGGCGATCTCGGCCAGCATGTCGAGCCCCATGGCTGCCACCCGCTCGGGATGATCGCGACCCGGCGTCAGGCCGCCGACCACCATGTACGCGTCGCCGATCGTCTTGATCTTCTCCAGGCCGTACTTGTCGGCGAGGCGGTCGAAGATGGAGAAGACGCCGTTCAGTTGCTGCACGACTTCCGTGGGCGGCAAGTGCGACGACATCGCGGTGAAGCCGACGCAATCGGCGAAGAGTACCGTCAACTCGTCGAAGCGGTCGGCGATGATGTCCTCGCCGCTCCGCAGCCGCTCGGCGATCGAGGCGGGCAGGATGTTCAGCAGCAGCCGCTCGTTCTCCTTCGCGAGCCGCTCGATCGCCCGCGCCGCGGTGACATCGGTCCCGTACAGGTTGATCGAGTCGAACTCGTAGACCGATACGACCAGCAGCTCGTAGATGTGCCCCTCGGCATCGATCTCGATCGGCTCCGAAGTCCTTGATTCGACCATGCGCTGCACCTGGTTGCAGAAGCCCTCGGGTAGCTCCTCGCCGACCGTCGCGCCGATCGCCCGGCGCACGCGCTCACTGGCCGGATTGGCGTAGGTCAGCCGCCCCCCGCGGGTCATGCGCATCACCACGTTCGGGTTCTGGTCGGGGAACTTGTCGAGCGCGCGCACGGCGGTGACATCGGTCCCGTAGATGTTGGTGAAGCCGAAACCCTCGACCTGCACCGGCTTGAGCGCGTAGGTCCGTCCGCCGCCTTGCACCTCGATCGGCTCGGTGAACCCACCCGAATCGGTGAGCCGCAGCCGATCGATCAGCTCGGCCGGGAGCGCGTCCCCGACCTCCACGCCGAATGACGCGACGATCGTCGCGCTGGCGGTATTGGCATAGGCGAGACTCCCATCCGCGTCCACGCGCATGACCGGATTCGGGTTCTCGTCGGGGAACCGCGCGACCGCCCGCGCGGCCGTGATATCGGTCCCGTAGATGTTCATGAAGTCGAATGCCGATACATGCACCGGCAGCAGAGAGAAGGTCCTGCCTCCGTCCCGCGCTTCCACGGTGCTGCCAGCCTTGGCCGCGGCGCGAAGGTCGGCAAGCAGAACGGCCGGCAGCGGCGCTCCGACGGTCAGCTGCATCGCCCCAACGAGGGATCGGCAGGCTGGATTCGCATACATCAACTCGCCGCTCAAGGCCACGCGCATGACCGGGTTCGGGTTCTCGTCGGGGAAGCGGTCCATGTCTTCGACGAGCGGACCGTGGAGGTGGGCACGGGCCTCGTCAAGCGCATGCTGCCGGCTCGCGGCGGCGACACTCGACCAGGTCGAAACCGAGTACGGGACCACGAACAGGAGCCCAAGCTGCCATGACAGCGCCATGCTGAAGTCTGCGCTGAGGATCATCTCCCCGCGGGTGATGAGGGACAGGACCGTCCCGACGAGCAGCGCGGTCACGCCCGCCCGCCGGACAACCGACCGCTCGGTCGCCAAGCGCAGCCACCGCCTGGTTCGCTTCACGCGGGGCAGCATACGGGACCATGTCGCGGCCGCGCACCGCGGCGCCCGGCCCTGAGCGGGTCGGGCGCTCTCCCCCTGGCGGGACGGGGTGGGTCTAGTGGACGATCGTCACCGTCGCCGGGAAGCGGGTGGCAACGGCCCCGGAGACCGAGCCCTGGAGCGTCCGCTCCACCAGGCCCAGGTGCCGGCTGCCGGTCACGATGTGGTCGTAGCCGCCATCGGTCGCGGTGCGCACGATCTCCTCCGCGACCTCGCCGTACGGCTCGTGCAACTGTGGTGTGATCCCCACCTCGATGAGCTGGCGACGTGCCTCGAGCAGCTCCTCGCTATGCACCTTCTGATCGTCCCACGGATCGACCCCGATCCGGCCGGCATGCACCGGGACAACGCTCACCACGCCGATCTTCGCCTTGGCGGCAGTCGCCAATTCGGCCGCGAAGACCAACGCACGCCTGGCCTGCTCAGATCCGTCGTAGGCGAGCAGAATCTTCTTGCTCAGCATCTTCTTCCACCTTGCGCTTCGCACTGAATTCGCGGCTCGCCCGGTCGTCCGTCGGCCGGTCGGCCCGTCCTCTGTCAGGGTGGCCAGCGACCGGCTTGATCGGTAGAGCCGTTGGTCAGCATCGGCCGGGCGATGACCCGTGCTGGATGGCAGGGTGGCGGGTACCCTTGGGCCATGGCGGATTCCGATGGGGTGATCAGCTCCGAGCGACTCGACCTTGCGCTGCTCTCGCTCGATCAGCTCGACTTGGTGGCCGCCGGCGACAGCTCGCGACTTGCCGCGGAGCTCGGGGCGACCATCCCGGCCGATTGGGCCTCCGAGGTGCGCGGCCTCGCCGCCCGGCGTGCCCAGCAGATCCGCGAGCGACCGAGCGATGCCCCGTGGTTGCTGCGCGCCATCGTGCTGCGCCCGGCCGACGCGGGTGACGAGCGGCGGGCGATCGGCTACCTGAACTTCCACGCCGCGCCGGACGAGTCGGGCACGGCCGAGATCGGCTACACGCTGCTGCCCGAGGCGCGCGGCCACGGATACGCCATTGAGGCGGTACGTGCCGCGTTCGAATGGGCGACACGGGTCCACGGAATTCGTCGCTTCCGTGCCAGCGTGTCTCCCGACAACGAACGGTCGCTCAACCTGATCGGCCGGCTCGGCTTCCACCGAACCGGCGAACAGTGGGATCCCGAGGATGGCCTCGAGCTCGTCTTCGAATTGGAGCTGTGATGCGCGGCCGTCACCATGGGTCAAGCGTCGCGCGTGGCCCGCTCGCATGCTGAGCAGTCGTGGCGAGGCGCCCTAGCTCGTCGCGCGGCTCCCCTGGAGCATTGCGTAGACGTTGCCGTCCGGCCCGCGGAAGTGGAACCAGCCATAGCCGGGGAGGCTCTTCGGCCAGCTGATCTCGTCCAGCAGTTCCACGCCGGCCGCCGCCAATTCCTCGCGTGCGCCGGCGAGATCGGCCACCAGGAAGCCGGGCACCGGGCCGTTCACGTAGTGCTCGGCCTCGAACTCCTTCCCCTCCGCGTCCGCTCCGAAGATCTCCAGAAAGTCACGGTCGCCGCTCGGGAGCTGCAGGATGGCGAAATCGGACTCCTCGTGGACCGTGGACAGACCGAGCAGGTCGCGGAAGAAGCGGGTCGTCTCGGTGAACTGATCGGTGCGCGTTCCGACCCACGCCACTCGCTCGACTCGCATGGCTACGGCTTCGGCTGCGAATCCGCCTCGAAGGCGGCCAGCTCGTCGGCCGGCATGCCGTAGGTGTGACGCTCCTCCGGATAGGCGCCCGACCGGACATCGGCAACGAAGGCGGCCAGCGCCTCGCGGATCACCGTGGACAGGTCGGCGTAGCGCTTCACGAATCGCGCAGTGTGCCCCTCGGTCAGGCCGAGCAGGTCGTGGTAGACGAGCACCTGCCCGTCGCAGGCAGGACCGGCGCCGATCCCGATGGTGGGGATCTCCAGTTCGGCGGTGATGCGGGCGGCGACCGGCGTGGGCACCGCTTCCAGCACGATGGAGTAGCAGCCGGCCTCCTGGAGCGCGAGCGCGTCGCTGAGCATGCGGCGTGCCCGCACCGCGGTGCGCCCCTGCGCCTTGTAGCCGCCGAGGGCCGTGGCCGATTGCGGCGTGAGGCCAAGGTGGCCCATCACCGGGATCCCCGACTCGACGATGGCGCGCACCCGCGGAAGCATGCGTCCGGCGCCCTCGAGCTTGACCGTGTCGGCCCGACCTTCCTTGATGAAGCGCACTGCGTTGCGCACCGCATCGGCGTTGGAGACCTGGTAGGAGCCGAACGGCATGTCGCCGACCACCAGCGGGCGCCGCACTCCGGACGCGACCGCGCGGGTCATGAACAGCATCTCGTCCATGGTCACCGGAACGGTGGACTCGTGGCCGAGCACCACCATTGCAGCGCTGTCACCGATCAGCACGACGTCGATCCCGGCCGCCTCGGCGAGTCGCCCGCCCGCCGCGTCGTAGGCGGTGACCATGGCGATCGGGGTGCCCTGCCGCTTCATGGTGGCCAGCTCGGTGAGCGCCATCTTGGCCGGAACCTGGGTTTCGCCGACGTTGGTGTGACTGGTGGTCATCCGCTATGCCTCTTCGATGAGGCGCACATTGTCTATCAGACGCGTCGATCCGACCACGACCGCCGCGGCCAGCGTCGGGCCGTCGAGATCCACCTCTGCGACGTACTCCACGCGCAGGCCGGGTTCGAGATCGAGCAGTCGGCGCGCGGCCCGCACCGCATCATCCCCGGACCGATGCGCGGCAAGTCCCGCATGCAGGGCCCGCGGCAGGGCGAGCGCCAGCGCGTGCTCCTCCTCGGAGAGGAACCGGTTGCGGCTCGACAGGGCAAGGCCGTCGGCGTCGCGGACGGTGGGACAGGCCACGATTCGGACCGGCAGCCCGAGGTCCCGGACCACCTGCTTCACCACCGCGACCTGCTGTGCGTCCTTGCGGCCGAAGAAGGCACGGTCAGGCCGCACGATGTTGAAGAGCCGCACGCAGACCGTGGCGACGCCCCGAAAATGGCCCGGCCTCGCGACCCCTTCGAGGAAGGTGCCGATCTTGCCCGGCTCTACCCAGGTGTCGAATCGATCCGGATAGATCTCCTCAGTCGCGGGAGCGAAGAGCAGGTCCACGCCCGCCGCCGCCGCCATCTCGGTATCGCCGGCCTCGTCGCGCGGGTAGCGATCCAGGTCCTCGGTCTGCCCGAACTGGGCCGGATTGACGAACAGGCTCAACA
>Ga0224510_10002359_pt1 | contig 11416 bp, 7 predicted proteins | sample SF_May12_sed_USG_FD_170161 | JGI IMG/M metagenome (GOLD analysis project Ga0224510, IMG submission 170161) | Sediment microbial communities from San Francisco Bay, California, United States - SF_May12_sed_USGS_4_1 | ecosystem: Environmental > Aquatic > Marine > Sediment | place: USA: California... | reverse complement strand
CTATTAAAATTATACTTTTGCTTGTCTTGTGGATGACCCTTAGCACAATTCGTTTAACAAAATATGCAATTGATATTTTTCGTTGTTCGACAACCCCCAATACAACCCCCGATCCGGAATTATGAACGGCATTGGATCAACGACTAATGACAAAGATGCAGCTGTTGGTTTCAGGAATCGGGAAGTGATCCGGAAAAAATTCAAAAACAGGACACAGCAGCGACATGAAACTTACGCAACCCCAAACTACAGAAGGAGCAACGATAACCTGGATCTTATTATGCTTGGCGTAACTCAAAACCGCTCCGGAATACCGGGTGTCCGCTCCACCAGCCTGTTTGGTTTATCATCCGATTTGATCAGATCGAAAGCATCATAAACATCACCATTCGCAGTGTAAGCTTTATATTCCAATGTGTTTTCCCGAATGCTGATTACCTGAAACAATTGCGTGTTCCTTGCTTTTCGTTGCAACCACGGCTTATCAGTTATATCATACATTTTCGGACCACTAACGGAAACAACATATACTGTTCCTGATTCGGATTCCTTATGCTTTCCCGTGGGACTACCACTGACCATTCCTCTTCCGTAGGCATGATCGTGTCCTTGCATAATGATGTCTACCTTGTGTTTATCGAACAGAGGCTTGAAATATTTCGTTAAATTTTCATGATCACGGTTTTTTGCTTTTGCAGAGAACATCTGAAAATGAAAGGTAATGGCCGTCCACTTACGCGGATCGTATGTAAGGATTGAATCTAACCATTTTTCCTGCTCCTCCAAATACATTGCCGACTCATCGATTTGTTGCGAATCCAGCGAAATAACTTTCAGGTTGGAATAGTTCACTGCATAACATGTTTCTTCCAAACCCCTCGGACCATTTGTAGGTAAGTTAAACTGATTTCTCCAGAATGAAGAAAGTACTACCCCTTCACCATACTCGTGATTTCCGGGTGTCATTACACTGGGTATGGTAGCATGAATAAAATCTCCGGCATAAAACCATTCACCCCATTCTACATTAGAGTTAAAACGATTAACGAGGTCACCCGCATACAACATAAAATCTGCGTCGGGTACCAGCATGTAAGCCTGTCGGATCACCCGGGACCACAAAGATTTTATATCGTTTTGCGCATCTCCGAAATAAACAAAAGACAATTTCCGCTTTGGATCAGGCATTTGAAACTGATACCATGCTGTCCATGACCCGGTGCTTCCCACCCGGTAGACATATTTTTGTCCGGGCGTCAGGTTTTCAACGCGAGCGGAAAAATAGTTTGCTATAATTGCTGGCTCACCTTCCTGATTAACTTTCAGTACTTCACGGTTTGCCAATACACTGGAAACATTGTCTAAGAATTCCGGTCCAGCCGTCGACACAGCCCATTGAACAGTGCCCGAGCTAACTGTGGTGTCTGTTCGCCAATTCATGGCAATGGAAGTTTCTGGATTTTCTGTAAGATTCAGGATGACGCGATCGGGGTCCCTGGAAGGGAATACTATTTTTTCAGCCAAAAGCATCTTTTCCCTGAGTGTATGATTGTGATACAGATCGCTGTAATCATCGTCATCGTCATCGTCGCTCCAAACACTTCCCCCTTCTCTGGTCATAAGGAGGTAAAAAATGAAAAGAACAGATAGGATAACGAAAGCTGAAAAAATGAAGTATTTGCGCTTCATAGTGTCCGATCAAATCAAATTCAAAAGGGTAATGGTGTTCCCAGTCTCGCCAATCATTCACACCAATCAATTTACCCTCTTCTTGGGCACATGGTTCACCACCATTAGGCCTGGGAAGCAACCGCTAAGCGACTCTATCGGCAACTTCAAAGGCCTTGCCTTTGCTGTAGGATAATCTATCCAGGCTATAACTTGATTCATCACATCATTCACAGATGCAACTTAAAAAACTGATAGCGTGACGCATCAGCACCGTAGTTTCGTTCAAGCAAGGAGAAATCTATATAAAATACACGACAATCACAAAAACCGGTACGCGACCAAAGTGCTTGCCTTGCGCAGCCGACTTTGACATGCGCGAAGGAAATTCAAATTTTAACCAATGCCGCCGCCCCCAAAAGTGTAATGTCAGGATTTTGCGATTGGCAAATCTTAAGCCTTTTAATGGACTCCGGAAAGGGAAAATCCTGCAACGAATCGTGCATTGATCTGCTAAAAAGATTAAATGCTTTTGAAAGCGATCCCCCTAGAACAATAGCTTCCGGATCATAAGCCAAAACGGCACTCTTCACCGCCTGCGCCATGTGTACGCCAAATTCATCCCAGTAGCCAAGCGCAGCCGTATCTCCTTCCAAAGCAAGTTTATGCGCTGCCGCCGCCGTGGTATTATGACGAACCTGAAATAAGTTTCCGCTGGCATAGTATTCAATATTATGATCCAGGTAGTGCAACAATCCAATTTCTCCGGCGCCACAATTGCTTCCATTGTAGAGTTGATTGTTGATAACAATCCCCGCCCCTAACCCCGTTCCTGAGGAAATACCCACAACGTTCTTTAACCCTTTCACCAATCCGAATTGGTGTTCACCCAGAATAAAACAGTTAACATCATTGTTTACCACGACCGGCATCCGAAACTCATCTTCCAAAATATCTTTCAACGGTACCCGGTCCCAGGAAGGGATATTGGTTGCATTGAAAACAATTCCCTTTCCCACGTCCACTACCGAGGGTACGCCAATGCCGATGCCTTTGACTTCAGGCTTAATAAGCGGCCGGATAAATTCTTTTAACGCATTCAGCGTCTCCGGCTTGGATTGTTTCGTGTTGAATGGATCTCTCCTGGGAGTGAAAAGGTTTCCACCGCTTTCAATACCTGCCCGGATATTCGTACCTCCCAGATCAACTCCTATTATCATCAGTCTTATTCTTAATGGTTCAAAAATTTACATGCATGAACTCCAATCTTTTATTGGCCTGGCCAACTGCTGCGATTGTGAAGTTAATATCGTTGGTCCGCTCCAGCTTCTATCGTGCGACTGGATTTTCCAGCCAGATCAAAACTTCTCAGGCGCACGGTGCCTGATACCTTTGCCGGCCTTTCATAAAGTGGCGAATTCAGCGTAGGTTCTGAACCATCCGTAGTGTAACGTATCATTAACCCCGGGTATCCCACATTTGCACTTAATATCCCATCCACTACCAATACCCCTGGTGTAGGAACCCGATAATTATATCCCTTGTTAAGATAACTTAACCTGGGCAATTCCTTCTTGGCCAACGCATTGGCGTAAATGTTCCATTGCTGCTGCATTTCTTGTTCCCGAAGTGACCTGTCTTCAACCGTTTCCCACACACGTGGCGCTGCCCATGCGCTTTCAGCGAAGCCAATCAGTTTCGGCAACATATAGTACTCCAGCATTTCTCTGCCTTTGATGGTCTCACTCCATACCTGTGCTTCGACGCCTAAAATATTTCCGCGGGCTTCAGGTTTCAGGTGTTCAACAATCATCGCTGCACCTTCATCCGCTCCCCCAGATTCAAGATCCAGTTTTTGACCCATGGCATTTTTGTTAGTGGTTTTGAACATGTCATAGGGCGCAAACGTCCAGGCATTTCGTTCATCAACAAACCCCGCCCAATACAATCCGGGTTCCAAGGGATCTTTATTATAGGCCAAATCAAAATAGAAATTAGAAACATTGCACAGCACAACAGTGTAACCGGCATTAGCCAGCCGATAACCAAGATCAGGATGATCAGCCAAGTTATTCCAAATGAAGGGTACCACTTTCTGTGTAGCAAACTCTGCATTTGGCGTACGCTTACCATCCGTCATTTTCACCTGCACTACCTCTTCCCACCCGTCGATTTGAAAATTCCTGGATTTTAAACGCTTAAGCAACTCGCGGAAAAAATACGTTTGCAGATTTTGGGGATCTCCGATTTCAGGATGGTCCTTCATCAATGCCGCTGCCAATGGAGATTTAGTCCATGCACCTTCTGGTACTTCATCGCCGCCGGTATGAAATTCGTCAAGTACCAGGCCCGCCTCATTGTACATTGCGTTAATTTCATCCACTACTTTTTCATAAAAGTGAAAGGCAGATTCACGGACGACACATACTACATTGTCTTTATAACCCTGCGCAGAAAGGTATTCTGACTTGTCATCAGGGTCGATGAGGCGATATTCATTGGCCTCCGTTTCTTTACCTTCGCGCATCAGCCGTTCATATCTCGATTCCATAGCCTTAATTGCCGCACGGGCATGCGCCGGAAAATTCAATTCTGGAATAACCTTAATATGGCGTGCCTGTGCATATTTCAAAATTTCGATAAAGTCTTCGCGTGAATAGTACCCATGACCGTATTTACCCTCCGCTTTGGCAAACGGACCAGAGCCATATGCCGGGTGAAGCACAGGGGCTTCTTTCCCGTAGGTATGCATTCGTTGCGCACCAACTTCCGTTAGTTCCGGCAAATCTTTTATTTCTAATCGCCAGCCTTCATCTTCTGTAGTGTATAGTAAAAAACGGTTTATCTTATAAAATGAAAGTAAGTCGAGCACGCGGAGTATCGTTTCTTTCGATTGGAAATTGCGACTTACATCAAGATGCAGTCCCCTGAATGAAAAGCGTGGTGCGTCATCAACAGAAACGAAGGGCAATGTAAAAGAAGCCTTGTGTTTTGTGTATACTTCTATGGGTATTAAGGAACGAAGACTTTGCACGCCATAAAAAACGCCAGCAGGATCACTGCCCGAAATTACTATTCCCTGATCGGTGATACTTAGCGAATACGCTTCCTTTGAAGTGCCCCCAACATTGATGTTCCCCAGCTTAAGTGTTATTGATTTTCGCTTAGGGGGTGCTGTTACCACGTTGAATGCTGTACCTGTCAGTTCTTTTAGACTTGTGGCCAGATACCTTGCTTCATTCTCCAGGTCATCTTGGTAATATATCTCGAGTTGATTGGAAATTTCCAGCATGCCGGGAGTTATTTTCATTTTCACAGGAGACGGAATAATACGGTTTAGTTGCGAATCAGGAAGCTCGCGCATTGCAAGATTATGCGCATAGGTCCACGCAGCCGTGGGGATGGGTTCTTCATCCGCAGCACTTCTGTTAATTTGCTCCGGCCTTGTAAATGGCGCCCACGTATAGTTTGTTACCTCAACAATATTCTCCTCTGCTTTCCCCTCATCGTAGAAAACCAGGTATAGGCCAAGGGGTCGATCTGTTTCCTTGATTACAGCTTCAACTCCACGATAACTAATCGCTATGGATTTACCGGGCTCCAGGCTAAAATTTGCATTGGGCACCAATTTATACCAGTCACCATTGATGTGTTCGAGCGCCGCAGGTTGTGGTATTTTATTTTCCAGTATTTGGCGCGGTGCCATATTAAAAAAAAGGGCCCAGTTATCGGGAGTCAATGCAAAGTTGCCATTGTTTGTCAATTCAAACTTTGCTTCGAATACCCCAGTCTCATCTGTGAAATTCGTCAGGAGTTCCCAATGCACGGCGATCTTTCCGGCTGAAGCAAATTTTTCTTCATCGCGCGAGCAAGCCCCAATAAGCATTACGGAAATGATAGAGAAGACAACTTTATTCATACCCAATAGTATTTTTTTTTTGACAATTCCCTGAATAGTTTTTCTCGATAACATGAAAGCAATTTTCACCACTATGGCTTCGTCGACGATTCTTTCACAATCTCAATATCGCGAACCACCTGGGGGCGGAGTGACTCCCAGGAGAACGTTTTATATTCTTCGCCATAATGCTCTGTACTCACATGTGGTGTTGGCAGGTACCTATCCTTTGTGTATTCGATAACCTGGTCCCAATGCGTTAAGCACGCATTTATGAATTGTAGTGATTCTTCCTTTTTGGCTGCATTGCCCGTGATGCGATAATTTTCCAGTGCCACGCCAGCCCGGATCTTATCAGCAAAGTATAAACCCAAATAGCTCCAGGTTGCGACATCGTCGAGCTCAGAAATCAGGGCGCCGGAAAAAGCAGTATGCTGTGTACGCAGTGAAGCAACGATTGCCAGTGCCCTCCTGCTGTCACGTGCTGAAGAATCTGCAAGCGCTAACGGCGTGATTACATCAGTTTGAATCTTTTCATTGTTCAGCACGGCATGGACATACGCAGGAATCGAAAGTATCGCCGGATCAAGCGTTTCATGATCGATAAACTCGTCAATGGAAATGAATGGGGACGACCGGTCAAAAGTGCCCTTGGGAGAAGACGGTTCTGCTTCTATGAAACCCTCAGCATATAGAGTATAATCCCATGTTGAGCGATGGAAAGAAGCCAGGCGCAGGGGCATGTTGCTGGCTAATTTATAGGCTTGCAACAAAGGTACGCCTACGCCTTTGCCATAACGGACATCGAATGCTGAAGAAAAAAGTTGATCAGGCGCATCCTGCTGATACAGCAATCGACCCCAGACTTTGTAGAACAACCATTGCTTTTCAAAACCGTATTGCCAGGTTTTTACAGCCAGGGGTTTATGCGAATAGTCCAATGCCGGGATGAATCCTTCTGATCCGATAAAATATCCATTCACATAATCCTTCTTATTGACTTCAATGTGCTTGCGTATAAAATCGGGTTGACCCCAACGGAGGATGAAGAAGTCTTCATTGCGAATCATCCATTGTATTTTGTAATTCGTTGGCAGCGGCGTCCAGAATCTATCGTCTAATTTGCCGGAATGATAATCATGGGTAATGGCAAGTGTCGGTGTAGAATGACCGTGTGACCAATTAAACTTGATTTCCACCAGAGCCTCTTCGGGCAGCTTTGCATTGTCAATTACACGTCGCATCGCCATCGGATCACCCGCCAGTACAGAGCGATGAATAAATTTAACGGGACGATTAGCAGCCTTCATTCCCGCAACAAATGTTTCCTCAATCCATTCCTCCCGTTGTGTCGGCGTCATCTTTTCATCAAAGGTTCCCATCCAATCCGCCAGGGTTACACCTATGCCCGTCAGATCTTCGTATTCATTTATAACCTGCGTAACCGACTCACGCGTATACCGCTTCACCTGTTCGGAAAGATCGTTGTACTCTTGCGCGCCATACGCCCTGGCAAACTCCGGTGATACAACAATATTCCAGTTCACGATGAAGGTTTGAATTCCACGTTGCTTTGCCATGCTGAATAATGCTTTCCAGAATTCTTTCCATTCTGCCATTTCCACATCATTGAAGGGCGTTGCCTCCTGAAAGTTGACTGCCTTGATCATAAATGGAAAAGGATGATTGTTCCAGAGTGAAAGTACGTTGAATCGATTCTCCACCATCATATCAAGGAAACGTTCCCAAAAATTAAGGTCACGGCACACCTGCATATGCACGGCCGTAGCAGGACTTTCCCGATACGGAGACCATGGCAAATTGAATTTTAGTATTCGGTAAGACAGCGAAGGGTTAACTACTTTATCGCGCGGCTTTTGATAAGATCCTGTTACCTGCACGCCTTCAGCCAATTCAAGAAGCCCATACATTCCGCCAATTTCATCGACCGACAGGATCAGGAGACTCTTACCATTATTGATTGTACGATAGGCATACCCTTCTTGCTGAATAAGATCAAAGTCTTTCTGGTTGACCTGAGCAGCCAATAATTTCGGGACCTTGCCCTTAATAACAACGCCGATATCCGTTGTTGTGGAGATTTCACTGATGGGACCACACGTGACTTTTTGATTTTTTGCTGACAATAAGGCTTGAAATTTGTTGGCCGCAAAGACAAGGGGCTCTTTGCTTTTGTCATAGGCGACGGAAAGCTGAGCAACAGAATGGCACCAGGAAAACGACAGAATAAAGAAGCCTAAAAAAAATACTATTCTCATGTTCAATAATTTTCCACTTGCATCATATCCAAATTAAACGCGCTACACCTATGCCAATTCGTTGTATTAAAAAATTTGCATTGATCCCTTCACCAGCGTTAAGATACATCAATAGGCAAACAATTAATAGTCGCGCCATCATACTCTTTTGATATTGATGCTAGCATTAAACAATTATTGGAACTATTTTACCGCACTAAATCTATCGCTGGTGAAACTCAATCTTCCTTTTCTAATAGCCACGTGGCTTTTGTGTTTTGTATTTTCCAATTGCAGAACTCCGGCTAAGGATAGGAATACCGATTTACTTTTGGCCGAGGCGAACATTACTTTATGCGGGCCACGTTTTGACGGAACCAAGCCAGCAGCGTTGCCCATTCAGCGCATATTTACAGAATCGCTCCACCCAAGATTAATTGACCCTGCAGATGCAACTGGTTTCCCCAAGATACAACCCAATGACAACCGGAAGCCTGCTGGAAAATTGGAAGATGGACAATTACACGTAGCACTGGAAGTTGTGTGGGGAGATTTTCATCCGGAAACAAGAAATCGACCCGGGCTAAGAGTTGCCGCAATAGCAGAAAAAGGAGAATCACCTACCATTCCCGCGCCGCTCATCAGGGTACCGGAAGGAACATTGATCAATGCCACAATATATAATTCCCTCCCGGACTCTACAATAACCTTATTTGGTTTTCAGGAACGACCTGCCAATGAACGGGACAGTCTATTCATTCTTCCAGGAAAGTCAAAGACAATAAGCTTCAAAGCCGGTGAGCAGGGGACGTATCTTTATTCAGTGGTTTTGGGCAAGGGAATTTCATTTGATATTGCTGAAGAGGAACAACTGGCGGGAGCCTTCATTATAGACCCACCGAAAGGCTCTCCCCCTGATAGAATTCTGGTCATGAATATCTTCAGCACGCCTATCGACGAGACTTTTCCTCCTACGAAGTGGTTGGAGTTCCTGACTATTAACGGGAAATCATGGCCCTACACCGAAGCCCTTCAGTTTGCCGTTGGAGAAACTGTGCGCTGGAGAGTTATCAATGCATCACAACGCGGTCACCCAATGCATTTGCACGGTTTTTACTATGATGTTCTTTCCCTGGGCAACGAATTGAAAGATGAAATCTATAGTCCTGAAAACAAAAGGAAGGTGGTCACTGAAACGATGCTGGGACGAAATACAATGCTGATGGAATGGGTCGCCATGCGACCTGGGCGATGGTTATTTCATTGTCACCTGTCGGGTCACGTCAACCCCGAAATCAGACTCCCGGGTTCAGATGCAGTTGATGTAGAAGGCGCGAATGAACATATGGCCGGTCTCGTTATAGGGATAAATATTCTAGACGGAGAAACAGATTTGGTTTCTAAAGGCGAACCGAAAGAATTGACTATGTATGCACATCAGTTTGATTCCACACCGAAGGCAAATAATGGCTTTTCATTTTCACCTACTTTCGACTCAACGCTAAACTTCCTCAATAGCCCCGGGCCTTTATTACTCCTAAGGCAATATCAGACGACGTACATCACGCTTGAAAATCGCTTGTCTTTTCCTACCAGCGTTCATTGGCATGGACTGGAAATAGATAGCTGGTCTGATGGCGTCCCGGAATGGAGTTCGTCGGACGGCAAATATTCTCCTTCTGTATACCCTGGCGAAAAGTTTACCTACAAGTTATCTGCTATGCGTCCAGGATCATTTATTTACCACAGTCATCTTGATGATGTTTATCAATTGACTAGCGGATTATACGGGCCGATTATAGTGCTTGGAGAAAATGAACCGTATCAACCTGAAACAGACCACATCTACATCGTCAACTTTAGAAAGCCAGAGCCTAAATCATTGGAAGATGTGGAGCTCAATGGAACTACTGAACAACCGACCATGCATACGACCGTCGGTGTTACTCATCGTTTGCGGCTTATGAATATTGCGCCCAGGGGCCAAATTGAGCTTTATTTGGAAAAGGATAATAAAAAGGTGCCTATCCGGCACATCGCCAAGGATGGAATGGATTTACCGGAAAATCAAAAAAAATGGATGAAAGAAAGTCCCATTTATGGTGTTGGTGAAACATCTGATTTTACTTTTATACCCACCGAACCGGGGACTTATACTTTGTATGTTTATGTAGAAAATTTTGGCCTCAGGGTAGCCTGGAATCAGGAATGGGTGGTTGCGCCGAGGCAAAATCAACCATAAATTTAGATTATTGTCATGGATGTTTTAAATATTTTACGCGATGAATTCTTTGGCTTTCTGGGTATTTCAGGCTTGATAGAAATATTTAAATCCGGAGACTACTCCACTTTGCTTACCTATAAAGGCATTACTTCCGTCATCGGACCATTAATTCCCTTTTTGTTAATTCTCGAAATAGTCCGAGGACTCATCTATAACAATTTTAAATTAAAGGACTACAAGACTATCTTTTTTATCCACGTCTTTAATCGCTTTGTCTCCAGGTTTATTACCATTGCCGCGGTTGCATATTGTATTGGCCTGCTCGAAAAATATGCTATACTCAAAACCGGCTTTACCTGGTATTGGCTCATCTATGGCTATATCGTCTGGGAATTGGCTCATTTCGTATATCATTACCTGGCGCACAAAGTAAGATTGCTTTGGTGCCTGCATTCTACGCATCACGCACCGGAGGGCATGAACCTTTCCGTGAGCTTTGCGCACTTCTTTCTTGAAGGACCTTATGCAGATGTAATACGAACTTCCATTTGCATTATGTTGGGCGTAAGTCCACCACTATTATTCTTAATCATGTTTATTGATGGTACGTGGGGGGCCTTTATCCATGCTGGAGAAAATCTGTTGAAAGACGGGCGGCTGGGGTTTTTAAACAAGATTGTTCTCACGCCTTCGCACCACCGGGTCCATCACGCCAGAAATCCACTGTATATGGATACCAACTTCTGCAACCTATTGAATATTTGGGATCGTGTTTTCGGAACGCTGCAAAATGAGAAAGAAGAAGTGAAAGTTGAGTATGGAATTACCCGCGAAATAAATTCCAATAATTTCTTAGATGTCTATTTTGGGGAAATCTATTCCTTGTGGAACGATGTAAAAAATGCTCCCGGTATCAGGAACAAACTGTTATACATTTTGATGCCACCAGGCTGGAGCCATACCGGCAACCATAAAACTGCCAGGGTAGTGCGTCAAGCTTACATGGAAAAGAAAGTCATTTCCGAAGGATAAGCCATTGCACTGCATTTTTTGCCCCGGTAAGACCAACAAGTTCTTTTCGTAAACTTATGATATGGGTTCGGGTGCATTCATTTGCGAAAATCGATACAGGACGAATCGACTTGATCGCTTATATAAAAAAAAACCATAAACCACTTCCTGGATTTGCAGCACTACACTCCCGGTAGGGCGCCAGGTGATTTTCGTCATGGTTTTTTAGTCGCGCATGCCCTACATTTAATACTGGAAACAAAGCGCTTCGCAATGACTCCATTTTTCAATTCACGCGAATTGTACCTGATATATAACCCTGACGCAGAACTGGATCGCAAGGTTCATGCACTTGCA
>Ga0224510_10002358_pt1 | contig 11419 bp, 6 predicted proteins | sample SF_May12_sed_USG_FD_170161 | JGI IMG/M metagenome (GOLD analysis project Ga0224510, IMG submission 170161) | Sediment microbial communities from San Francisco Bay, California, United States - SF_May12_sed_USGS_4_1 | ecosystem: Environmental > Aquatic > Marine > Sediment | place: USA: California... | reverse complement strand
TGCAGCGCAATAGAAAATAATAATTAAGGATTTTAATCGGTAGGGTCTTGCAGAGGGATGAGTGGCAACTAGTTGAAATGAGAGATCAAAATATCGTTATTTTTGATTAGCGGTTAAAGTCCTGTCAAAGAGTAGCTCGGTGGAAAGAATACGAAGGGGTCGAGAAAGGCTGAAATAGTAATGTTGTTACGTTGACAACAAATCTATTACATTGGTAATAAATCGCGGATGACTCACTGATTCCCGGTGGAATTTGACAGAATCTCGCGAATTTTATTTGACAATACCGTGGGACGCACCGGTTTTTGCAAGAAATAGAGTCCGGGCTCCGCCAGCCCTTGGCTAGCGATAAAATTTTCCGAGTAACCCGACATGAATATGACCTTCATTAGCGGGTGACGTTCAAGCATGGTGTCGGCTAAACGCTTTCCATCCATACCCTTCATAACTACATCGGTGAGAAGCAGATCTATCCTCAGATCGGTGTCGAGAAAATGCTCCAAAGCCTCTTCTCCGCTTGAAGCCCTCAACACCTGGTAGCCGAGCGGCCCAAGGGTATCGGCCACCACATTCAAAATGGATATTTCATCATCAACCAGAAGAATGGTTTCCTCCCCCCCCTGGCTGGTTCCACTCTCACTCGGCTGAAGGGCGACTGCTTCCTCCTCCACTGCAGGAAAATAAATTTTCAAAGTTGTACCGACATCGGGTTCACTATACACGAAAATATGCCCCTGATGCTGCTTGACGATGCCGTATACCGTTGCTAAACCAAGACCTGTGCCCAAATGCCCCTTGGTTGTGTAGAAAGGCTCAAAAATCTTTTCCTGTTCAGCCGGACTCATCCCCACACCATTATCGCTAATCGATACAAGTATGTAACGACCGGCGACAACATCCTGATGACTTGCGACATATTCTGCATCCAGTAGCACATTGGTTGTTTCAATGAAGATACGTCCACCATCTTTGCCAGCCACGGCATCCTTGGCATTGACCACCAGATTAACGACAATCTGGTCCATTTGGACGGGATCGGCCCGAATGGACCAAAGGGTCTCTTCTTTTATCAAGCTGAGTTCAATGTGTTCCCCAATTGTTCGGGAGAGCATTCCCTCCAGCCGATCAATAATCCCGTTAAACTTGATCGCCTTAACATCAAGAAGCTGTTTTCTACTAAAAGCAAGGAGCTGTCTGGTCAGGGCAGCCGCTTTTTCCCCTGCGCTTAAAATCGCTTCCAGATCACGACGCAAGCTATCCTCCTCGGGAAAACGCATGAGCAACATTTCGCTGTAACCGATGATGATAGAGAGAAGATTGTTAAAGTCATGGGCCACCCCTCCGGCCAAACTTCCTATCGCCTCAAGCTTTTGAGCCTGTCGCAGGTGCTCCTCCAATTTTTTCTTCTCGGTTATATCAATGTTATATTCTATTATCTGGACGAGTTTGCCCAACATGTCGCATATGGGATAAACATAGACTTCATACTGTTTCGACTCGGCTTTTCCAGCTCCGTGGGTATGCTCGAAAACAACCGGGCGACCCTTCTTTTTTACCTCTTCCATGGGACAGGGGCAGAGCTCGGAATCGCAGGGTCTGTCGGAGCCGTGAGCCAACTCGTAACATTTGGAATTTTGCTGAAGCTCACCAAATTGAGCGGCGGAGTTGGCAAGCTCCACGGAATAATCCTCAACATTGATGACATAAAAAGGATGACTCAACGATTCGATAACATTACGTACAAAATTCTTTTCCGTTTCAAGCTGATGAATGGTTTGTACGAGTCGCTGAGTCATCTCGTTAAAGGCCCCTGCTAAATACCCGAATTCACAGGATCCTTGAACCAATGCCTTTTGATTGTAATTACCCTTCCCTATCTCCTTGGCAGTATGGGTCAACTCTTCCACCGGTCGGACAATCCAGCGCACCATGATCAAGGCGAGCAATAACGTACCGCCGATGGATAAAAATATAAAAAGCACATTGACCAATAAAGCGTGCGTTACGTGAACAAAAGCCTCTTTAACAGGTACCTCGGTAACAAAATAAAACTTTCGACTCCCGATGGATATGCTATCGGTCGCAACGACTGACCAAGCTCCCTCAAGTCCCCTGGCGACCCCGACTTGTTGTGGAATTTCACCGTGAGTATTCCTCAATACCACCGAAGAGGAGGGATGAGCTACAACTCGACCGGAGGCATCGAGGACATAAGCGACGCCGCTTTCCCCCACTCGCATATCGACCACGATATTCCACATGAACTTCAAACTCAGCACCGCAGCGAGGACGCCATGGCTCTCGGAACTTCGTATTTCCTTGACCGGCACTGATATTCTCATCAACGGCTCACCCGTTATTGCATCAAAAAACACAGGGCTGTAATAAGCTTCATCATTATTTGTTGGAAATAAATATTCCTGCCCTTTCCGCCTCTCACTCAGTTCCTCTTTGCCCACATAACGGTTCCTTGAAACCTTAACCCTTTCCGATCCCGATTGATCTATGTAGGAAATTTCTTTGAAAACATTACGATAAGAGCCAGTTTCAGCCAAAACGAGCCATTTGGAAAGGACATTTTTTTGTTCTTCATACGACATATCCGGAAAATAATTTATACGGAGAATCGTATACATCTTATTTTCCTGTTCTTGAAGAAAATTATAAATATTTTGAGATGTTTGATCTGAAAGCTCTTGCTGAAACTCAAGAACAATTTCTTTATGAAGATAAAAGCTTTGCCAGGTTACAATAATGCCTTGTAAAAATACAGGAAAAAAAACGAGACAAATGATTGCCGTTATTAATCTATTTCTAATACTATAATTCATTACAATGCAATAGATTCAGTTCGCCGAACAAAAAAACATAAAGGGCTAACATAATAGCATATTTCATGATAATCAGCCGATCCCGGTGATGCGCACACGCAAGCACTTGCTGACGGTAAAAACTCATCGATCTTTATGCTTCGCACGATCGATCACCACGAATTACTCCCTAACAATAAAGTCCGCCTGGAGAAGAACTTCATTTGGAATTTGAATACCGGCTTGTTTGGCGGTTTTGAGATTCACCCCGAGAAAAAACTCCGAGACTTCCGTCGGTATATTCTCGGCAGAGGCACCCTGGAGCAACCGGACAGCCAAACGACTCACCTGCTTTCCACTATACTCGCTATGACTACCAAAAGTTACCGTTACTCCGCTTTCATACAAATTAGAACCGGAAGCAACCGGTACACCGGCCACAATCGAGGCTTCAACAATTTTATCCACGTTGGAAAATATGAGAATGGAGTGAAGAATGAAAATGGCATCAACATCCTTGCCCATACCTGCCAGTGCCCCCTGCAGCTCCTCTTCGGTTTTCACCTCTTTGACTGTGAGACGAACACCCACTTGCCCTGCAACCTTTTGGAGATCTTCTAGACTTTGTCGTGCGGCTTTGGTATCGAATTTAACCGGCACGTAAATATTTTTAATTTTTGGATCGACGGCAAGGAGCCATTCCAAAGATTTGGCTGTACTTCCGCGCAGCTGCACCCCTGTAAGATTGGAGGCGGGATGAACTAGACTTTTTATCACTCCTGAACCCACCGGGTCATGCAGGGCGAAAACGACGGGTATTTTGGTTGTGGAGGTGGCCGCCTTTGCTTTCTTAGTTACCGGAGTGGTAACAGTAAAGATTAAATCAACTTTACTGTCAATCATTTGTGCTAAGGCATCATCAATACCATCCGAAGTTTCATGTTTGATATATATGATATTATCATTTTCCCTGTAACCACTCTCTTCCATCCCGTTTATGAAACCTAGGGTAGTACCAACCATCCCCCGGTTAGGATTTATTATACCGACAACCTTCTTCCTAGGAGCTCTGTCACATGACATTAAACTTGCAATAACACAAATAAATACCAAAAAAAATAATGGCAATAAAAACATTATTTTTTTTTCTTTATAAATATTATTATCACATCTGGAAAAATAACTATTCATAGCTCTAAATTTACAAAAAATATATTGTTTTAATTAGTTTTGATAAATTTAATCGTCGACCGATTTTAACGCATCCGAGCAGTGGGACTCGGTATCATCACTCGGCCTATTATTTACGCCGGAGCCATAAATTAACCACCTATGATATCACACCATACCAAAACAATACCCTTTACGTAAATAATTTTGCAATCCATCCATGGCAAAAGATGCCCTCGTCTCATGCCATCACAGCCAACCTCAACGCAACCACCAGCCTTTTTTGTTGATAATTTGTTTCACACCCCTTCCTCAAACAGCTCGCCCTACTTGAAAACTAATCCTATTTTCAATACCTGCTCACCAGATTAGCGATAAGTAAAAACAAAAAATCCTTTCTCGACATACTATTGATTTCTCATTTGAAAAAACTTCAAATTCTACATCACAATCAATACCATATTACTGACAAAAACTACTAATGACCACAAGTCACTGCTCGATTCTTTCCCACATCTTTGCAAACCAGGCAATTTCAGCAAAATAAGCTCAACAAACCCCTTTTTTCCACATAACGAGCTATCACCGTTTAAAAGAGTGGCAGATAAACATTACAAAACAATGACACTCAATAACAGATGTATATTATTTTTATGATATTAATTTACTTATTCGTCATTAAACTTCCTCGGCTTGTTATTTGAATGTAGATCGATCACGGTATATACTATTTCAAATGACATTTTCCGTCATTTTACTTAGCAATAAATAAAAATTGTAACCATCAGCGATGCAATAGTTTTGAACAAGATGGCATTATCTCCTGACCAACCAATCCTGGTGCACCAAATGTGGGAAATCGAACAACATGGTTATATAGATTATTTTAACCTTTATAAATCATATTCTACCAAATTTAAGGCGTGACTGATGACCCCAAGATAAACTATTTCAAAATTTAGGTGATACAATGTTCAAAGAAGAAAGAGATGACTTGAAATTCACATGGAATATGATCGGTGATATCGTAGAAGGACGCCCAAACCTCGGAACCAGCATGGATGTAAGCGTGTATCGCCTGATGCAGTTCACCCTAAGAGATGTATTGATCAAAGAGTTTAATGTCGAAACAGCGGATAAAATATTTTATAGCGCGGGCAAACTTGCCGGAACAATGTTCTGTCGCGAGTTAATAAATAAAAACAATTCATTAAATGAATTCATCGTCGAGCTTAAAGATATCATGAAAAAACTGAAAATGGGAGTGTTGCGAGTCGAAAAAGCCGATGTTGACAGGATGGTTTTCACCTTGACCGTTGCCGAAGACCTGGATTGTTCTGGATTACCTGTTTGCGACGAGCAGGTTTGCACCTATGATGAAGGTTTTATCAGTGGCATACTCGGTGAATACACGGGAAATGATTTCGCGGTCAAGGAAATAGACTGCTGGGCATCCGGTGACAGGGTTTGCCGCTTCGATGTCAGGCTTAATGATTAACCAGCGCAATCAGTTCCTTATCAAGGGCAACAACCGCATGATCACAGTCAAAGAATCTGATATCGATAAAATAACCGAGGTTATTTACCTGTTGCTCAAAGGCAAAAAGCCGGCTCCCATTAAATTACCCGAAGATTATGAAGACAATGAAATCAAACAACTGGTCGATTACTTAAATCGCTTTCTCGAGGTATACGATAACGCTTCCGAGTTGGCTTACACCCTTTCAACCGGGGAGCTGGACATTGAAATACCAAAAGGATCTCTTTCTTTTCTCCAATCATTGAAAACATTGAGAGCCAACTTACAACACTTGACCTGGACGACTCAACAGATAGCCGATGGGGATTACCGTTTGCAAGTAGATTTCATGGGAGATTTTTCCCAAGCATTTAACAAAATGACTCATCAATTGGAGGATTCATTTCTTGCACGCAAACAGGCCAATGAAAAGCTTCAAAGCCAGATCTTGGAATTGGACAAAGCCCATCACACCATGCTCAAAATGATGGATGACCTCAACCAGGCAAAAGAAATTGCAGAAGAGGCAACCCGGAGCAAAAGTGATTTTTTGGCCAACATGAGCCACGAAATCCGTACCCCAATGAATGCCATTCTCGGAATGAGCCACCTGGTATCAAAGACCGAACTCAACCCAAAACAACTCGGTTACATAAGGAAAATACAGGAATTTTCCAAGGTCCTATTGGGCATCATCAACGACATCCTTGATTTTTCCAAAATCGAGGCCGGCAAGCTTGATATGGAATCATTGCCTTTCCATCTTGAAGACGTTCTTGATAATTTGGATCACCTTTTCAGATTCAAGGCTAAAGAGAAAGGATTACATCTGCGCTTTGAAACAGATGAGGGAACACCGACCGGACTTGTTGGAGACCCCTTACGCCTGGGTCAAGTACTGATAAATCTCCTAAGTAATGCCATCAAATTCACTTCTCAAGGAGAGGTTTTGCTTAAGATCAAAGCGATAGACCTTAGCGACTGCGAGGCAACTCTCAAATTCTCCGTGCAAGACACCGGCATAGGGATAAGTGAAGAACAAAAGGGGTTGTTATTTTCTAAATTTACCCAAGCCGACGCCTCCATCTCGAGAAAATATGGCGGTACCGGTCTGGGTTTGACCATTTGTCAAAAACTAACCGAAATGATGAAGGGAAAAATTTGGCTTAAAAGCACGGAAGGCGAGGGGAGCACTTTCACCTTCACCGCGGTCTTCGGCCGGCATTGGCAGAAGAGGACACAATATTTATCTCGTGAGGAGGCTGCACCGATATTTGAAACTCTGCGTGGCGCCAAAATATTGTTGGCAGAAGATAACGAAATCAATCAGCAGGTGGCCCGAGAAATCTTGGAACAAGCCTCTTTAGTGGTGGATATCGCAGACAACGGTATTGCAGCGGTGGAGAAAGCAAAAAACAAGCTCTACGACCTAATTCTCATGGATATTCAGATGCCCGGACTCGATGGCCTTGCAGCCAGCGAGAAAATTCGAAATCTCCCATCTAAAGCAAAAGATATTCCCATAATAGCCATGACCGCCCGTGCCATGAGCGAGGACAGGGAAAAGAGCCTGAATGCCGGAATGAATGATTACATCACGAAACCCATTGACCCTGAAAATCTTCTGAGAACTATACAGAAATGGATTAAACCCGGTAAGAACCATTTACCCGCTACGCGAATTATAAAATCAACGAGCGAGGAAAGCGATTCTTTTCCGCTGTCCTTAAAAGGCATCAACATAAAAGATGGTCTTACCCGGGTTGGCGGCAATAAACAACTCTATTTGGAACTTCTCAACATGTTCAGCAGGGATTTCAGCAAAACCGGGGAAGAAATATCCGCCCGTATCCAAGAAGACTCCGCTGATCTCCAAGACGTTCGACTTCTCGCACATACCATAAAAGGCGTGGCTGGCAACATCGGAGCTGTGCCGCTGCAACGGGCGGCGGCCAAGCTGGAGCACCTCATCAAAAAAGAGCATCGTGCCAATATACACGACTTTCTTCCTGTTTTTACAAAAGAACTCTGGCAAGTTATTGCCGAGATCAAGACTTTTACCGAAGAAAGACCCCTTGGGGAATTACGGGCACCAAGTCCGCAAGGCGATATCGGTGATCTTTTGAACCTGCAGGAAGAATTACAATCTTTCTTGGCACAAGGTGCTCCGCAAGGCTGCTGTAATATCATGGCAAAAATCAACACGTTTTCTTGGCCAACGTGCTTATCTGAAGATATTAATTTATTAACGGCACTGGTGAAAAAATATAACTTTTGCGAAGCCCAGAAACTTCGACTATCACTCAAAAATAAAATTATCACCTTACTGGAAAACGAAAATCCCTCCTGCTAAAAAATATGCCCCATATGGCAATATATTCTCATATATTTTTAACATATTAATTTAATATAAAAACATTTTAATACCGCTTCAAAAGCAAACCTACAAGCCAAAGAGCAAAATGAAAGTGCAATCTTCCAATACAATGCTCACGTCAAAAAATCTAGTCGGCCTAAAATGGCTCATCTATATCAGCTGGTCTGTAATAATCATGCTGACCGCAATTTTTGTAATTAAAGAAAACAGCGCAACAACCGTTAAGCTTTATCGCTCCGAGGCATTAGCACTTTTCAACAAAGACATATCCCTGCGAAAATGGATCACAATGCATGGTGGAATTTACGTCCCACCTTCCCAATTAACCCCGCCGAACCCCTACCTTTCTCATCTTCCAGAACGAGACATAGTGACCACCGATGGCAAAAAGCTAACGTTAATGAACCCCGCGTATGCATTCCGTCAGCTCAGTGAGATGTTCAGTAAAGATTATGGAATATCCTCCCATATCACCAGCCTTGAACCGATACGTCCGGAAAACGCGCCTGATCAATGGGAAAGAACCGCCCTGCAAGAATTTGAAAATGGAGCCAAGGAGTACAGCACGGTTTCGACGGTGAACGGCAAACCGTTTTTTCGATTCATGCAACCGCTCTTCGCCGAAAAAGAGTGTCTTAAATGCCACAGCAGTCAAGGATATCAGGTGGGTGATATCCGGGGAGGAATCGGCATCACCTTACCTCTTGATAAATATCGAAACGCAGAACGGCATGAAATGCATTTAATCATCAGCATAGCCTGCCTACTCTGGTGTTTGGGCCTACTTGGAACAAGCGTCTCATTTCGCCAATTAACGTTTTCATTACAAGCACATGAAGCAGCCGAAAATGAACTCATACGTAAAGAAGAACGACAGCGCGAAATATTTGATTCGGTACAGGTCGGAATCCTCATCATTGACCAACCGACATTCACCATAGAATATATCAACCCTGCGGCACTGGCCATGAGCGGCTACTCCAAAGAAGATCTTATGGGGAAATCCTGTCGGGGATCCATGTGCCCCGGCAAAACCGGCAGCTGCTTTACGTGGGAAAACATGGAGATATTGACCAATCGCGAGACGATACTGCCTCGTGCCGATGGAACCACTTTGGCTATTATTAAAACCATAAAACAAGTTGAAACTGAAAACGGGGCAAAACTGATTGAATCCTTTGTAGACATCAGCAAATTGAAAAAAAATCAGGTACTGCTTGACACCCATGCCTCTCGGACCACGGAAATTAACCAACTCCAAATGCGCTTACTTGCCCCGGCAAAGCTAGAGGATAAACTTGCCATGATCTGTGAAAGCCTGGTGACCAATTTTGATCTCTATTTTTGCAGAATATGGCTAAAAGGCCCGAAAGACAAATGCCGTGCGGGATGCCACCATGCCGGTAGTGCCCTGGAGGAGCAATATTGCATTAACTCCTCCGCTTGCCTGCATCTTAAAGCAAGTGCCGGTCGCTACACCAATCTTGATGGAGAGTATGGGAGAATCCCTCTGGGAGCGTTAAAAATAGGCCAATTATCCGAGGGGCAACAAAGGAAAATTCTAACCAATCATGCGACCACTGATCCACGAATTCACAATCATCAATGGGCCAGGGAAAATGAGCTTATTTCTTTTGCCGGATACAAGATTGTGGATCAAAGATATAAATCAATCGGTGTATTAGCGATGTTCGCCCAGCATAAACTGGATAATGATGACGATGTCCACCTGAGCCGGATCACCGAGGTCATTTCTCAAGTTATCATGACTGAAAAGACGGTTGCCGAATTGGCTCAAGCTTTAAGAAATGCTGAGAGGCTCAACAAGTTGAGCATGGGCCGGGAAAAAAGGATCATTGAAATGAAGCGTGAAATCAATGAGTTTCTCATCGCCTCCGGCCACCCTCCAAAATATAAGGGAGTATCGAGCCTGAACCATGAATAAAAGCAAAATCATATTCTGGTTCACCCTCTCGACGGTCATGCTGCTTGCCGGAGGTACCACCTGGCGAGTCACCGTGGAATCCCACCACGATAAATCACGGCAGAGAGCGGAACAGGCCGCTCAGCTGTATTCCTCATCCTTCAACCGGGAAGGATTGATGAAAATCCAGGATATGGCAAGCCAGCTCACTCTCCACCCCCGAGTCATCAATGTCGTCAGCGGCTCAACTCTTCCGGACAATGACCTCATTATCGAAGAGCTCATTTTCGCAAGACAAATAATCAACGCCGCCCTCATTTACCTCCTTGATAAAAACGGCACCACCGTAGCCTGCACACCTTATGGCGAGAACGGCCAAAAAACCCTGACCGGCGAAAACTATGCCTTCCGACCCTATTTTACCAATACGATGCAATCAGGGCGGCCAACAACATACATCGCCCTCGGAGTGACCACCGGCAAAAGGGGCATATACCAAAGCGCCCCCATTATCAGAGACGGCCAAAAACTCGGGGTGACGGTTGTAAAAATTGATCTTGATCACCTCGACGGCTTACTCGCCAAATATCCTTATCCCGTCGCCTTCATGGATTCCTCCGGGATTATATTCGCGACGAATCAAAATGACTGGCTTTTCAAAGTGGGCCGTCCCATTGCCGAAACCGAAATCGAGACCATACGACAAAGCAAACAATATGCAGATCAGCCCTTGACCATCCTGGAATTCAATCTCACCTCCCCGATGCTCACCATCTCGGGGCAAAATTACGATGTTATCAAAAGTTCGACCTTTCTATCGGGCGCTGATATGGTCATTTTTTCACCTTATCAAACCCCTTTTTGGCAAATTCTGGCAAAATCCTGTCTGGCTGCCGGGGCCGGAGGAATTTTAGTCCTCATGACGTATGCCATTATCCTCCGAGGCCGCGCAAAACGAGAGTTGGAGAACCAACTGGCTCGAGAACATGACCTGTTTATGCTCGGACCCGCCATGATTTTCAAATGGAGAGCAAAAGAAGGGTGGCCGGTTGAATATGCGTCCTCGAACACTGAGAAAATTCTCGGCTACGCTCCTAATGATTTCCTCGCAGGAACGCCAAGTTATGCCGACATAATCCATCCTGACGACCTTGCGAGAGTCAGCAATGAAGTGACTCACTTTTCAACCAAGCCTCAAACCAGTTTCCAGCATCAGCCGTATCGTTTGCTCAGCAGTAACGGGACAATCATTTGGGTTGCTGATTACACTACGATTTTCAGGGATGAGCAAGGCATCATCAAATATTATTTCGGGTATGTTCTCGATATAACAAAATCACAGAACCTTACCGAACTACTCTCCTCCGAAAAACACCGCAGCGAACTCTTCATTTCAGCTACCAATCTCGGTACATGGGAATGGAACGTACAAACAGGAGTGCTGATATGTAATGATCGATGGGCTGAAATCATTGGTTATACCCTTGAGGAGTTAGACAGGACTTTAACCGCTCAGCCGCACTTATTCGTCAAAAGTACGGCGGCACAACACATTACAGCTTTGCAAGTTGCAAGACCCCACTCGCTATTTCGTAGCCGAAGGATTTGAGGATTTCTGC
>Ga0224510_10002357_pt1 | contig 11419 bp, 9 predicted proteins | sample SF_May12_sed_USG_FD_170161 | JGI IMG/M metagenome (GOLD analysis project Ga0224510, IMG submission 170161) | Sediment microbial communities from San Francisco Bay, California, United States - SF_May12_sed_USGS_4_1 | ecosystem: Environmental > Aquatic > Marine > Sediment | place: USA: California... | reverse complement strand
AAAGAAAATGACACAAAAACAAAAATCACTCCTGATTTTCCAAAAATAAAAAAGGTTTTTTTTGGTATGAATTCTAAGCAAAAAATATACTCAATTGTACTTATTGCCGTTATTATCTTGTCACCACTTCTCTTCAAATCCATAATAAACAAAAAGAAGCAATCTGCTGTATTAATAACTAAAAATGAAATCAGTCCTCCTCAAGAAAAAACTGCGGAAGAAAAGTTATCAAAAGAAAAGAACATCATTTTTGAAACAAAAGCAGAAAAATTATATTCTTATTCCTCCCCCACTATTATAGATTCTAGGATGATAAATAATGAACTATTTATCATTACTGACAATAAAATTCTTGTAATCGAAGAAAATGAACTCAAAAAAGAGTTTCTGCTCCCTGAAGAATTTTCAAGACCAGTGCTTGCAACATATATGAAATCATTGAGCTTATTTCTGATTTTAACAGATGAAAATCAACTCATTGGGTTTAATTCCAAGTCAAAAAGATTTCAGAATAATCCTATTAGTCTCCCTAGCGGCTCTGAAATAAAAGCACTTGAAACATATTTGACATATCTATATGTGGCAGACAGTGCCTACAATCAAATCTATAAATATTCTCGATCTGAGGGTGGATTTGGAGAAAAAACTGACTGGCTCAAAGATGATATGAGCCTGGAAAAAATGACTGATATCGCTATTGATGAAAAAGTTGTAGTTTCCATGGGAAATAGCTCTCCAATAGTTCTTTTCAAGGGACTTGAAAGCGATTTATCATTCGAAAAATCAAACACATCTATTATCTGGGAGAAAATAGCTGTAACCGAAGGAATGGAGCGCATTTATGCTCTGGATAAAACCAATTCTCGTATTGTTATTTTCGACAAGCAAGGAAAAATAGAAAAGCAACTTTATAACAAGCATATTTCCGATGCCATTAGCTTTGACATTGATCATAACGATGATCTACGCATAACAACTCCTAATGAGGTCTATCAAATCACTCAGTAATGTGAAAACATGAAACACGCGAACAAAAAAACAGCGCTGAATCAGAAATCAGCGCTGTTTTTTGTTTTTTACTATTTTTGATTATGGTTGTAATTTCAAAAGTCTATTGTATTTACAAACCCTTTCTCCTCTTGTCACTGAACCGGTCTTAATGAAATCTGCATTGGTTCCAATTGCCAAATCGGCAATGAAATCATCCGTAGTTTCTCCTGATCTGTGAGATATCACTGTTTTCATATTATTTTCTTTGGCAACCTGAATACATTCAATTGTTTCGCTAAGTGTTCCAATTTGATTCACCTTAATAAGAACGCTATTGCAGGCTTTGTGCTCTATAGCTTTTCTGACTCTGTTTGGGTTAGTCACAAGCAAATCATCTCCAATAAGCATCACTTTGTCACCCAACTTTTTTTGCAATTCACCCCAACCTTCCCAATCTTCTTCATATAATCCATCTTCAATTGAAATAATATTATATTTATCTATCCACTTCTCATACATCTCAATCAACTCTCCCCTGCTCAAAGTCCTTCCTTCTGGCTCTAATAAATATTTTTCATTATCAACATCATAGAAAGAATCAGTAGCAGCATCTAATCCTACACTAACTTGCTCACTCACAACATATCCAGCCTCTGTGATGGCAGTATTAATGAATTGAAGTGCTTGTTCATGACTATTCAATTTTGGTGCAAAACCTCCTTCATCTCCAACCACAACTCTAAATCCTTCACGCTCTAAAATATTTTTGAGAACATAGAAAATCTCGCTCCCTGCTCGAAGTTGTTCTGAATATTTTTCAATTCCATTTGGAATAATTTTAAACTCCTGAACAGATAACCCGCTATCACTATGCTTTCCTCCGTTAATAATATTAAACATTGGAATCGTTTTAAATTTCAAATCAGAAAAATTGAATATTTGTGCAATATGCTGATACAGCGGAACATTCTTTTCATTTGCAGTTGCTCTACATGCTGCCAAAGAAATACTCAAAATTGCATTAGCACCCAATTTTGATTTATTTTCTGTTCCATCCGTGTGAATCATCTTTTGATCCAATGCTTTTTGATCTTCACTATTCATTCCAATCACCTCTTTGGCAAGAATTGCATTCACATTGTTAATCGCCTTCAAAACGCCTTTGCCACCATATCTAGTGAGATCATTATCTCGGAGCTCTAATGCTTCTGACGCCCCTGTTGAAGCCCCAGATGGGACAGCAGCAGCACCCACAGCACCGTTTTCCAAAGTAACCTCAGTTTCAATGGTTGGATTTCCTCTGGAATCTAGAATTTCTCTCGCTTCCACTTTTATTATTTTTGACATATTTTTTACTTAGGAACCCGTTCACAATATCTTTTTCACAATAGAATAAAGAAATTTTGAACAAACTCTTATATTTGTTATTTTATTTATTTTTCTTCCAATGAATCTAGTGCTGCGAGATCTCCTGAACTCATGTATTGAAGCATGGATCCTCCTCCTGCTGAAACGAAAGAAATCTTATCAATTTTTCCTCTCATTTCCAAAACTTGAACAGATTCTCCTCCTCCAGTAACACTATAGGCTTCGCTTTCAATTATTGCATCTAAAATCTCGTCTGTTCCGCGATTGAATGGCTCTTCCTCAAACTTTCCAAGCGGACCATTCCAAACAATTGTCTCTGCCTGAGAAATAATATCTTTGAATTTTTCAATCGTTTTCTCCCCAATATCCAACCTGTCATCATTTGCAAAGTCAACTGGCAAAATCACTTTTTTGTCAAAAATCAATCCTTGATCAATTGCTTCATTAGCAATCTTTCCTCCCACCAAAACATAATCATAATTTTCAACAAAACTTTCAATAAGCGGGAGCTTGGTTTCTATTTTTGCACCCCCAATGACGGCTACAGCAGGATGCTCTGGGTGATTTTTCACTTTCTCAAGAACTTCCATCTCTTTTTGAAAATGAATTCCCGCAAAAGCCGGAAGAAACTTGGGAAGGCCCACAATTGACATGTGTTCCCTGTGAGCAACCGCGAAAGATTCATTCACAAAAAAATCAAAATTTTTAGCTAATTTTCTAGCAAAACTCTCATCATTATCCATTTCTTCATGATAGAATCTCACGTTTTCCAAAAGCATCACTTCTCCTTCTTGCATTTTTTCTAATTCTTTTTTGATCAAATCTTCGCTCAAACTAGCCACAAATCTGATCTTCACTCCCCAAATTTGCTGCAACTCCTGAATCATTTGCCGAAACGAAAAATGACTGTCGAAAGCTTCTTCTGAAACCAATTCTCTTGTATCTTTTGGTCTCCCTAAATGAGAAAGAAGTGCAAGCTTGACTCCTTTTTGAGAGGCAATGTATTTAATGCTTTCCTTGGAAGACTCCACTCGATATACGTCCTGTATTTTTCCATCTTCAATCGGAACATCCAAATCCACTCGCATCAAAACCTTCCTTCCTTCCAATTTTTGCTCTTGTATTTTTTTTATTTTCATATTTATATTTTATTATTAAATTTTCTCAAATCTATTATCTCGATTTTCCATCTTATCCTCCACACAAAGGTTTTGCAATATAATTTTCACAAAAAACATTTTTCTCAAACCTCAACTCTCTTATCTCAAATCTCACTTAATCCATTCCCAAAATTCCCAAAATTACACCCAAAAGTGCTGTCAGCATTGTAAAAATCCATGCTCGCATCACAATCTTTGGCTCTGGCCAGCCCATTGCCTCAAAATGATGATGAATTGGAGCTGCCAAAAAAACCTTCTTTCCTAAATATTTTTTACTAAAAATTTGAATTGCAGCACTACCAGACTCAAGAATATAGATAAACACAATCACAAAAAGGGCAAGCACCGAGTTGCTCAGCATCGCCACAACTCCCAACGTTGTTCCCAAAGACACCGCTCCCGTGTCGCCCATGAAAAATCTTGCGGGATAGATGTTGAACCACAAGAATGCCAAAAGCGCTCCAGAAATGGCTGCACAGAAAGCAGACAAATCAACTTTGTTTTGAAAAAAAGTGATAATCGTGAATGATGAAAAAGCCATCAGAAGCACTCCTCCATTAAGTCCATCCAATCCATCCGTTTCATTTGAAGAAAAAGCAGTAAAAATAATTACAAAAATAAACAACGGAACATACCAAAGTCCGATTGAAAAATCTCCCATTGCAGGAATGTGTAACTGATCCCATCCAAGTTTCGAATAAAACCACCATGCACCTATGCAAGCTATTGCAAAAAGCCACCAAAAACGCATCGCAAATCGCATTCCACCTCCCTTGTTTGACCCCCAATTGCGAACACTCATTATGTCATCAAAAAGACCAAGAATTCCAGAGGCAACCAAAGCAAAAAGTGGAAGCCACACCTGAGATCTACTCAAAAAATCTAACCTGGCCAAAAAATTAATATCAAACCATTTAGCTAAAACAGGAAAAATAAAATGAGAAACATATACCAAAATAAAAACGGCAAACCAAACAATTGCACCTCCCATAGTTGGAGTTCCTTCTTTTTTAGCATGAAGTTTGCTCACATATTTTAATTTTTCACCACTAACAGACTTTTTTTTGATTTTGATTCCCAGCTTATGTTTATATAGAATATTTGTCCAAAAAGGTGTGATCGCAAAAGCAAACAAAAAAGCCAACACTCCTGTTGTCAAAACTTTCAAAACATTGATTACTTCGGGAATTGTTTGAATCTGAGAAATTTGCATAATTATAATTAAAAAATATTAATAGGCCGTTAAGTCATTCGACTCAAGTAACTCATGACTCAACGCAAAAAACATACTTATATTATAATACTTTTGAAAAAATAATACTACTAAAAAATCCTACTTCCATTCATATGCATTAAATGTCCATTCAGCCATTTCCTGAACATCTTCCCATCGATAAGGATCATCTAGAATAACCGCAACGATTTTGCGTCCACTTTTTTCATCTTCTATCCCCATAATCAATGATTGTCCTGCCAAAGGAGTAAATCCGGTTTTTGCACCCAAACAGTTTGGCATTTTTCCCAAAACTTTATTTGTCGTTCTTAGGTCGTGAGAATATTTTCCATCCACTGAATATATTGTGTCTTCAGAAATTTGCAAGATATCCCAAATCACTTCATATTTCATTGAATGTGCAACAATACGTGCGACGTCATACGCAGTTGAATAGCAAGTTTCTTCAATTCCATTTATTTCAAGTCCTGAAGGGGTGCAAAAATTGGAATCTGAAAGACCCAATTCTTTTGCTCTTTTGTTCATCATATCAACAAATTCATCCACGGTTCCACCCACATGCTTCCCAAGGGCTGTGGCTGCATCATTAGCACTATTCATGAGCATTGCCTTCAAAAGAGACCTGACACTTATCTGCTCTCCCATTTGCAGTCTCGTTCCAATGCAATATCCCGAATTAGGGCACCCTACTCTCGTTCCATCAATGAGTCTAGCATCTTCATCTATCGTGACCACTTCATCTAAATTCTTCACATTTTCCATTACCACTACAGCGGTCATCATTTTTGTCAGTGAAGCGATCTGTCTGATTTCCTTTCCGTTTTGATATTGTAATATTGTTCCGGAATCAACATCCAAAACCAGTGCTGCGTGAGCATTAGGAATAACCAAATCCAACACGCCCTCTCTTTTCACTGGTTGAAAATCAACCACCGGAAAAACCTTTTGAAGAGTGACATCGCTATTTTCTTTTGCCTCTTTTATATCTTCTATGCTAATATCATGCGCACCCATCACTTCTGCATTGCATTCGGAATCATTTTTGTTTTGAGAAAAATTGAAAAGTTCCGCTTTTTCATAATAGAAAAATGCCGCACATATCACCACAAAACAAACTGAAAATATTTTTGTTTTTTTATTCATTTTTTTATTTTTTGCTTTCTTCCTTATCAGGATTATTTTTCACAATAGCTTCAATTTTTTCATCTTTGGAAAGTTTCTCATAATCAGGCAACTCCTCAATTTTATTGATTCCAACTTTTTTCATGAATTCAATAGACAGCTTATACATGTATCCCCTGCTGTCATTTGGGTTATCCAATCTTTCAATGAGTCCTCGAATGAGAAGATTTCTCAAAATGAAATTTGAATTCACACCACGAATCGCATCAATATCCACCCTGGAAACTGGCTCGCGATATGCAATTATTGCCAGAGTTTCCAATGCTGTTCTACTCAAATTACTATATATTTCGTTTTTCACAAGCTCTTGAACATGTTCAGAATTATTTGGATTTGTGACTAATTGCACGGTATTTTCTTTTTGCACAATTCTAAACCCTCTATCTTCCTTTTCATATTCCTGCGACAATTCTTCAATTGCCTCTTTCACCTCTTTTGGCTCCTTTGAAATTATTTTTGCCAAATGAGAAATTGTTATTGTGTCTCCATTTGTGAACAACAAGCTTTCTATGATTGATTTTAGTTTATTTTTTTCCACAGCTTTATTCTTTTTAAAATTTATTTTTTCTTAGTGTCAGAATGTGAATCACTTTTTTTCAATTTGATATCCTCAAACAATTCATTTTGTTCAACTTGAATAATTCTTTGTTTCACCATTTCAAGCATCGCCAAAAATGAAACTACCACTTCCACCTTGTCCTTTGATCCAGCAACCAATTGCGAAAAAGAGGATTCGATTCTTTTCTCAATAAAATCATGCAGATGATTAATTTTTTCTTCCAGAGTCACAATTTCCTCCATCGACTCTTTTTCCAATTCTTCAGTCACAGGAGTTTCTTTGATGAGTCCTTCGTATGCGCATTTCAAATCATCCACACAGATGCTCTCTGGAGGACAAAAAAATGAATGAAACTGCAAAAAACCTTCTCTGGAAAAGGATTCTCTTTTTGACTCAAGAAGCTTGGCAATTTTTGCTGAAGCATCTTTGAATTTCTTGTATTCCGCTAGCCTTGCTTCCAAGTCTTCAATTTCTTCTTCTTCCTCCTCAGTCAAGACAAGCAATGGCAACAATGACTTCGATTTGATCAAAATCAATTTTGAAGCCACATCCAAAAAATCAGCCAGATTCTGAAGACTCACGTTTCCTCGGTCCTCAATGTATTCCAAATATTGGTCAGCGATCTTAGCCAAACTGACTCTTGAAATATCCAGTTTTTCCTTTGAGGTCAACTCCAAAAGAAGGTCAAGGGGTCCCTCGAACTGATCCAACTTAACTTTATACATAAAAAATAATATTAAAACGATTCAATTTCCACAACAAACAATCCGTTCACCCGCCGTCTCCTCCTATCATACTATCAAAGCACGAAGCACGCAACATGAAGCATGTAACATGAAACATGGGATACGGAGCATGGAACTTAGAGCACATAACATAAAGCATGGAGCATAGAGCACATAACATAAAGCATGGAGCATAAAACATGGAACACATAACATAAGACATAGAACATGCGGGCAAAACAAAAACCCCTTCTCCTCCTGTGTCATTCCGGAAAACATATTTTTCTCCGCCTTGGGCGGAAGAAAAATAGTTTATCCGGAATCTAGACTAACAAACAGCAATTGTTCAATAAAAAACAAAAAACCTCTCAAAATTGAAAGGTTCAAAAATTTACACAAAAATAATAGGCGGCGCGCAACAATGTGCAACACCGCCTATTAAGCTTAGATTTCGCTATCGCGAAGATTTATAAGCCTTACAACAAGCTCTTCCTCCTCATATCGGAGTTTTTCTGCCCCAAGAATAAGGATATCTGCGGTAACCTCTCTTGTGCGTGACCACCCACGAACATTGGCACCCACATGAGTCCTGCGAGTCTCTGTTGAGTTTATAATATTACGACCTCTAACAACAAGGTCGCATAAGAGAGTTTTCCTCTCATCCCATTTCTCTTTTTTAGCAAGATCGCGCCAAAAACCAGAAGGAAGGATAAGATGGTGATTGAAACAAGCTCCTTGAGACAACACCCATTCAAGGGTGTCTCGAGCAGATTTCTTTGTCGGAAAAAAAACCTTCTCTTCACCGACAGAAATACAAGCTCCCTGCTTCCAGTCCCAGATATACCCAACGGGAATATCCGTTAAATCCTGTTTAGAGAATCTTTTGCGAAATCCATCTAACGCCTCTTTAACAGTTGAAATTTTTTGTTCAACATCTTTTTCCAACTCCAAAAGATCCTTCTCGTTCCAATCTCCACGCTCCTTATAATAAAACCCCTGTGAAAACCTGACTTGATTCTCGAAAGAAAAAGAACCCTCCTCTTGAAGAAATAGATAGTATCCGTCCCAACCTTTAAGGCTGATTTTTTCACCGAGCTCATTTAACTTTATTTTGACATCAACCAGTCGTTGCCAATTCCTTTTCCTGAACTCAGTAATTTCCAACTCCATTTCGACAGCCCGCCGAAACTCATTCGCTGTTGGTCGACTCCGGGTGCTAGACTCTAATACCGGAAAAACCTCCTCGCCAGACGAGTTGATAATCACAAACCGACTCAAAGATCCATCTCTTAAAAAATTCTTTTTAACACCCAAATTTAACTCTGGGTATTCCTCAAGAACCGAAATAAATCCTGACAAGAACTCGTTTTGTTCTTTTTCGCGTGCGAGTTTTTTCTCTTTTTCTTCTAATTCTCTTTTTCGGGAGTCGGCATAATTAACCACTTCGGTCAATTCACCCGGCTTAATATCTGGGATAATCATTCCACCTCTCGGAAGAACAATCCCATATTTTCTCAAGGAATCAGAAGCAATCGCCCGATTGCCGATGAACGTTCCTTTTCCGTCTTTAGATGGAAGTTTTTTTGCATATCCAATATACGCAATCAACTCCTCATCTGAAACCAAAACATCAACTGAGATCTCTATAAAACGAGCCATGGTTGTCTCCTATGTCATATATTTAAAATCAAGGTACAAATAATTCTCTATCAAAAACCAACAAAATTAGTTTCTGAATAAAGAGGTTCATCGCCGTATCGATGAACCATAATTTTTAGTGCTTATACGGAGCACATAAAACTACTTGCGTTGAAAAATCTTGGTTTCGACACGCGCATATGTAACATACACGCGAAATTGTTCAAATCTTTCCCCAAGCTTGTGAGCATATTGCTCCTCAACAAGCTCCTGCCATTCTTCATCAGAAAGATGAGTGGCATACAGAGGAGACTTGTCCGAAACCAATTCCAGGGCTGGCTCGTGACAACTTATCAATCCATCATTACCAGGATACGCGTAGGTAATTATTGTATCCCTAACAACAAATGGAAGTTGCTCAATTTGACCTGAAATATACAAATCAGTCAAGAATTTCAAAACTGCTTACTTCTCCTGGTTAAAACCGTCGTAGCCCTGCTTCAGGCCTAAGTTAATTGTAGCCTGAATGTTGTTTTTTTTGTGACCCTTTTCGTTCTCTGCGATTTCATACTTCATGATTAACTCCCTTGAAATGATTCATAAATCCCGTTCCATTCATCACTCGAAAGTGAATCACCGGGCAATACCGCAAAATCGGTCCGAATCATAAAGGAGGTCACAAAAAATAACTATTTCAAGATTTTCAATGCAATTTAAATGAACTATTTTTACCACTAAGAAATTCCGAGAAATTCAGAATTTCTATTGTAGTAACTCAAAGTTAAAATAGGCAGGCGGGTGCAACAATGTACAATCCCGCCTATTCGCCATCAGATGAGCTGCGCTTGTTTGCGGATCATATCCGCATCTTTCTTCCTTGCTTCTTCAGAGAGCTGAGCTCTCCGAGCTTGGTTCGCTTTCTCCTTTAGGATTTTAGCTCTGTTGATCGAGCCAAGATCCGATTCGTAAGTCCTTTCCAGAACTCTCCGAATCTTAGAGAGCTGCTCCTCATTCAAGAGGTCCTCTCTAATGACCTGACCCTCTATCTCGATTCTCGGACCGCCAGGATTACTCCCGACGTTTAGGATTATCGTGATGGGTTTCTTCAACTCTTGCGAGCTGATTGTTCTCTTTATATCACCTCCCCAATTGTTTGGAGAAATCCCATCCACATTACTGGTGATACCAAAACTCATCTCAACCATCGCCTCTCTTGCTTTAGCGGGGAGGTCTTTCAAAATCTTCTCGATCAATGTCTTCATAACTTTCTCCTTGTTGAAAAATCTTTTTTCGAAAAAATAATCCTATAATATCGCGAAGCCGGTCCAAAATAACAAATAACTATTTTCTTTTGATTTCTCAAAAGATTTTTGAGCATATTTTTTTCAAATATTCCCAAGAATCTTTCTGTAATCGCTATTTCATTACGACATTAAATTCTAGCATATTCCAGCCATTTTGTCAATAGCTCAACCCGAAAATGCTTTAATAAAGCCAAAGACTCTATTAAACTTCATTATTTGCTCGTTACCACACCACTCCAATATATCGATATATTGAAGTGAAAGATATCTCATTTTCAACCAAAACAAAAACCCCTCAATTTCGAGGGGTTTTTGGGATATTTTGAATTTGAAAATTCTATAATTCACCTTTGAGAAGTTGGTTCAATCTTTTCTTGTATTCTTCATTTGTTGGTTCAGTCGCAACATTTTCAGTCAAAGATTCTCCTTTGTCCTCATCGTCATCTCCGCCGATGATCACAATGTTGTCACCGATTGGAAGATTTGATGGAACGGAACTTTTCATTGGTTTTGATTTTTCTTTTTTTGGCTCACTTTTTGGAGTCTCAATCACAGCTTCGAAGTTTCCAATAGGCAGATTGCTTGGAGGAGCTGCTTTTTGAATTGGCGCGCTCTTTTGCTTTTTTGATTTGCCCAAATCACTTGGTGCGTCATATGAACGATACAATCTCTCAATCGCAGAAAGTCCTTTCGTTTTGTTTGCAATTTCTTTTTCCTGAGTTTCTTTCACCTCTTCTTTCTCACTTTCTTTTGCATCCTCTTTCCCTATCTTGTCATCTGCAACTAGTTGAGATTTTTCCTTTGTCTTTGGATTTTCATCCTTCAAATCTTTTTCAAACTTTTGACCTTTGACCTTTGATTCAATTTCCTCTGTTGCACGAAGAATTTTTTCCTCTGAAAAAGTAATGTTGGAAATTTTTTCAATGATTCCATCCAAAACATCAGTTAACCAAAAGACAAGGAATGAAATCACAAATCCAATCACAGCACTGATCAAAAGCGCCAAAGCAAAACTCTTCGGTTGAGATTCAACAATAACATCTCCAACCAGCTTCATTTCCAAGTCACTCTTAATATTATAGTGCTGACTCGCTATATCAAAAAAGTCCTGAACAACTTTTCTGTCAGTGTTTTTCAATTCTTTTTGGTCATTTGCAGAAATTTCAAAAGTGATTATTGTGTTGTCTTGTTTTGAAATAGTTTCAATTCCTGACCTATCAAGTCCTCTTCTTTCATATTCATTGTCAAACAAATATTCC
>Ga0224510_10002356_pt1 | contig 11423 bp, 11 predicted proteins | sample SF_May12_sed_USG_FD_170161 | JGI IMG/M metagenome (GOLD analysis project Ga0224510, IMG submission 170161) | Sediment microbial communities from San Francisco Bay, California, United States - SF_May12_sed_USGS_4_1 | ecosystem: Environmental > Aquatic > Marine > Sediment | place: USA: California... | reverse complement strand
CGCCGGCTTCCAGGGTCTCGGCTCGACGGCCGCCACGGTGGCCGCCCTGGCCGGAGGTGCGGTGCTGGTGTTCCTCGCCGTGACCCTGCTGAGCCCGCTCGCCGCCCGCCCGGTGATCGGCACGCTGGCCGTGCCCATGAGTGCGGTGTCGGGAACGTCGGGATCACTGGCCGGCAAGAACGCCCAGCGCAATCCCCGCCGGACCGCCACCACCGCCGGTGCGTTGATGATCGGCCTGTCGCTGATCACCGCCGCTCTGGTTGTCGGCGACTCGCTCAAGAGCCAGGTCGGCACGACCCTCGACACCGAGATCAGCGCCGACTATCTCATCAGCGATCCCAACTTCTACGAGGTCCCGATCGAGGTGACCGATCAGGTCGGGGCCATGCCGGAGATCGGGGCCATGATGGCCGTCACCGAGACCAAGGTCCGCATCGCCCCGCCGGTGCCCGTCGACGGCTCCGACGACGGCACGGAGACACTGTGGTACAACGTGTCAGACTTGGGCGATGTCAACGCCCTGATGGATCTGGGCGTCGACCAGGGCTCGCTGGAGAGCGACGTCGTCAACGCCCTGGTCCTGCCGGTCGACGAAGCCGAGGAATACGGCATGAAGATCGGTGACATCCTGCCCGTCGAGTTCGCCCAGGGCGGCTCGGCCGACTTCGAGCTGGTGGCCACCACCACCAACGAGACCATCGTCGAAGGCGGCTGGCTCAGCGTTCAGGGTGTGTCCGAGCATGTCGACCAGAACGGTGTGCTGTGGATCGCAGCCCAGGTGGCCGACGGGTACACCGCCGACCAGGCCGAGGCCGCCATGGCCGCCGTCACCGAGTCGTACCCCCAGGTCGACGTGCAGAGCTCGGCCCAGTACCGGGAGTCGATCGAAGGTGAGATCGACCTGCTGCTCAACACCATCTCGGCGATGCTGGCCCTGGCCATCGTGATCGCCCTGCTCGGCATCGGCCTCACACTGGCCCTGTCGATCGTGGAGCGCACCCGTGAGATCGGTCTGCTGCGGGCGGTTGGCATGACCCGGGGTCAGACCCGGGGCATGATCCGCTGGGAGGCCGCCGCCATCGCGATGTTCGGTGCGGTCCTCGGTGTGGCCACCGGCCTGCTGTTCGGCTGGGGTGCCGTCCAAGCGCTGCCCGACACCTTCATCACGGTGGTGACGGTGCCGGTCGGCCGGCTGGTGCTGATGGTGGCGATCGCCGGATTCGCCGGTCTGCTCGCCGCCCTCCTCCCGGCTCGCCGGGCCGGGCGCCTCAACGTGCTCGACGCCATCGCCGTCGGCGGCTGACCGGCGAGCACCAGGACGGGCCACTCCCACCCGTTTCCCACACCCCCCGCTCTGTGCCCGTCGTTGCCCGAAACCGGTAACGACGGGCACAGCAGCGCGTTCGGGCGGCCGGGTCGGCGGGCTACCGGTCGAGGCCGGCGAACGCTCGTCCGAGCTCGGAATCCTCGCCGTCGTAGGCGATAAGTTCGAGCGAACCCCGCTCGTCGGGCCACTCGATGTAGCCGAACCCGTTGATCGGGGTGATGGTGTAGACGGTGCCGTCGACGGCCGTGGCCTCGACCCGAGCGACGTCCTCCTGAACGACCACGTCGGCCGACCGCCAGCGACCACCCCAGCTCTCGCCGGCGACCTGGATCGGTTCGGCCGGCTCGACCGGTGGCTGATCACCGCACCCTGCGCTCATCGAGGAGTTGGCAACGGTTGCGGTGCAGAACACCGGCTGGGTACCGATCTCGGGATCGTTCGCTCGATACGAGTAGAAGTCGACCTGACCTCCGGGCGTCGTGACCGAGCCGCGGTGGGTGACCGAGCCAGGCAGAATCTGACCGTCGGACGGCACCTGGTCGTTCAGGGCCTGCTCGGCCTCGGCCGGGTTCATCGTGCCCGGTTGCATGGTGAAGTCGGAGATCTCCTCCCACTGGTCTTCGGACTGCCCCCCGGTGGTGAGGAAGGCCCCGCACGAGGAGAGGCAGGCGATGAGGGCAATGCCGACAACAGCGGTCGTTTTCAATCGGACTCGATTCGGTAGGTCTCGTCGAACTCGACGATGGTTTGGGTGGGGGATTCGAGCAGCGCGAGCGCAGCCTCGACGACCGACCGCTGCCGTTTGCCGTCGCCCGGCGCGCCCAGCGGGCGGCCCATGGGATGACGGGTGATCAGGCTCCTTGACAGCCCCATCAACTCGGGGATGTGGCCGAAGGATCGGATGTAGACGCTGACCGTCGGAATGCCGGCCTCCTCGATGGCTCGCTGAACGTGTCCCACGGACACGTGGCAGACCGGTCATAGCGGTACGAGCAGGACGACGTCGGTTTCACCGTCGTTGCGGAGCCGATCGGCCCACTCAGGTGCCACCTGGCGCTTGAGTCGAACCTGGGATGCCGCTCCGACGAACGAGTAGGCCGTCGGGTTGAGCGCACCGATCACGCCGTCGGCGGCCAGGTCGGCCAGGTGACCGATCGGGAGGCCGACCTGGTGGTCGGACCGGACGGCATCGGTCGGGTAGCCGCCGTGGCGAACCCGGAGCTGGGCCGGGTCGACATCGACCGGGATCGACGACAGCGACGGCGCCTCCTTCAGGAAGTCGCCGATCCGGGCTTCGGCTTCGGCCTGCGTCATCGACTCGATCCCGAACGGCTTCGGATCATCGCCCTCGACGAAGTGCCCGCTCGACGTCAACAGGGTGACCCGGCACTCCGACAATGGTTTGGGCAGCGGGTTGATCGGCACGTCGTCGAAGCGGTGGGGGAAGTCGTTCGGATCGCCGAGATGACCGGTGTAGCCCTGGATCTGCCAGCGGTAGGCGGTGTCGATCACACCGGTCGGGTCGCCGGAGTCGATCGTCGCCGCAACCTCGGTGAGCAGCTCATCGAGAAAGTCGCCGAACTCCGCGTCCGGCAGATCCTTCAGGAACTTGAAACTCAGGTTCGAGCGTGACCCGTACCAGAACGATCGGCGCAGCTCCTCGATCGTCTCGGTCGGGTCCGGTTCCGGCGGGTCGTCGACGGATTCGTTGTCAGTCATGCCTAACGCTAGCCCAGTAGCTTCCATTGCTGTTCCAGCTCGGCGACAACGTCGTCCCAGCCGACACCGTGCTGATGGGCCACGACGGCGTAGGCCTGGGCCGCCTCCGCCAGCGCCGGAAGGTCGGCATCGACGGCATCGTCGGCGGCAAGTTCCCTGACGAACGTTCCCCGATGCCCCCGGCTCTCGACCACGGCGGCCGACTCGAGGAGCGAGTAGGCCTTCGCCACGGTGCCCTTGGCCAAGCCGAGGTCGTTGGCCAGCTGACGGATGGTCGGCAGCCGGGTTCCCGGGTCGATCACACCCGACACCGCCATCAGCGTGATCTGCTGTCGGATCTGCTCGTAGACCGGAAGCGCTGCGGACGGGTCGACGTTGAGGATCACGCCGCAGCCATCCGGGCCGCGAGAGGCGGCTCATCGAGCAGATGGTCGAGCCCGAGACGACGGAACCGCCAGTACAGAGCCAGGGCGGTCAGCCACGCCATGACCGAGAGAGCGTCTGAGGTGTCGGACAGGCCCTGACCGAGGAACGCGAGCGCCAGGGTGATGGCCGGGTTGGCGATGCCGTGGGTGATGGCCAGCGACCGGATGAGGTCGTCGGCTGATCGAAGGGCCCCGGGCAGCGCCGGCCGAGGTCGGGTGGCGACCCGCCACTGGAGAAACAGTGCGCTGGCGACGATCAGTACAACACCGACCACCCAGGAAACCCGGAGGTCGTCGACGAGTCCGAATCGGTCGGCGAGCAGGAGCCAGACGGCGACCACGCCGGCGGCGGCGAGAGCCAGCTGGCGAGCCGGATCCCAGTAGCGGCGCAGGGAACGCCGCTCCAGCCCGGCGACCCGGGGACCGGCCGGACGGGTACCGCTGATCCGGTCGGGGCGGAGCAGGTGGAGTTCCGCGGCCAGCGAGCCGAACGTCAGACCGATCAGTCCGACGAGGACCATGGCGCCAAAACCGCCGAACAGGCCACCGAGCACACCGGCGACGCCGCCGACGTTGCGGTACCAACGGCTGCGAGCAAGCCAGCGGGCGACGAGGAGTTGCTGCTCCGGCTTCTCGCCGAGACGGGCGGCGATGGCCGACGCCGCCGGGTCCACGCCGGCCAGGCTTCGAGACAGGTCGCGAAGACCGACAGCGGTGGCTGCCAGCAGTGCAACGAGGAGCACGGCGACACCGACGTATCCCAAGATTCGACCGCCACCACCCGTTGCGTGGGCGGCGCCGGAGATCCGGTAGGCCATCGTCAGCGGAGCCAGGATGGCAACGACGAGTGCGGCGGTCAGAAGGAAGGAGGAGCGTCTCATTGGTCGATCCCCAACAGGAGGCACGCAGCGCTGAGCGGACCGTCGAGTTCGACGTCGGATCCGGCGATCCTCACCGGGTTGAGGCTGAGAGCACTCGGGGTCACGTCGCTGCTCATCATGTTGGGATCGGCGTCGGCATTCCACAGCGGATTGTCGAGGGCCTCCCACCGCCCCAACCACGACGGCCGATCGGGGTACTGCCAGCGCCCGCTCACCTCCCCCCACTCACCGGTTTGGGGATCAGAACAGATTTCGGGCCGGACCCACAGCTCGATCCGGATGTAGGAGCCCGACGCCATGACCGCCGGAAGTTCCTGTGGCGTGGTCGAACCGGTGTGGAGCGCATCGGTCCAGGTGATGCGATCAACGATCAGACCGGGAGCGTCGACTCGGACATCGGTCAACTCCAGGGTTGTCAGGCTCATGTTCTCGAGCGTCAACCCGTCGATGACAACGTGCCGGCCGTCGGGGGCAACCCCCAACACGGCCGACTGCATCGTCTCGCTGCGCGCCGTCGGTTCGGGGACGATCAGTCCGATTTGCCAGGCCAGCCCGATGGCGATCGCGGCGGCGATGATCGCCGCCGCGGCGACGAAACGGCGGAGCGGTGACGGCGCCGGAGGGACGAGCTGATCGATCAGGCGTTGATGGTCGGGGCCGACGGGCTGCTCCGCAGGATTCTTGCTCGCCGGCGGCCGATCGGGTTCGGTGAGAATGCCGCCATCCATCGATCCGGGGGCTGACATGGTGTTGTTGACCTCTTCCGAGCGACCGGAGTGGCCGCTTGTCTCACTGTACTATGACAATAGGACATGGGGCCTGTCAAGAGGATTCGTCAGGAGCTGTTTACGAGCTGTGGTGGCCGGTGGCGTAGTGGTCGGCGAGCGGATCACGCACGGCGTCCCGGCCGAAGTCTCGGCGCAGGTCGCGCCAGACCGCGTGCACGTGGTTGACGCCTCGCTGTGTGTTGTCGTACTCCACCAGGAGGTCGGCGCCCTGGATCCGGTAGTAGTGCGGTTCGCCGGGCTCGGTCGAGCCGGCCCACAGGAACGACAGCGACTCGATGGCGGCGCCATCGAACTTCGCCTTCTCGTCGTCGGCCAGATCGTCGGGGAGACGGTCGAGGTACAGATCGAGGAGTGCTCGCAGCGTGCTCCGGTTGTCGGCCGAGAGCTCCGCAGCCGGCAGACCCTTGGGCCGGGTGGTGAGGCGGAGCGCATCGAGATGCTCGGCGGTCAGACCGAGGCCGGCCTCGGCGGCTCGCTGCATGTCATGCATCCGCTGATCGAGTTCGGCTTCGAATCGACCTCGCCAGATGTCGGGCAGTCCGAGCATCTCATCGCCGTCGCGCAGCACGGACCGGTTGCCGCCGATGATGTCGGTCGGGGCGACGGCCGACACCAGCGCCGCAGGCAGTTGATCGGCGGGCAGGGATCGCACGAGTTCCCGGCCGACATCCTCGACCCCGGCCAGCGGACGAAGCGGGTGCGGACCGAGCAGCGGTGCCGACGCCGGATCGGCGCCGAAGAACAGCGGCGTCGACGCCACCACCTCGCCGCCGACGATGGTGTGGCTGATCGAGATGTGGTGCCCGCCGAGGCGCCAACCCCAGGAGTCGGCTCCCGGCTCACCGAAGATCGCGATCCAGTACAGGAGCGGGTCCCGGCCCCGTTCGCGCTCGAAGGACGACTTCCATCCCTCGGTGAAGTCGAGCACGTTCTCGAGGCCCATGATCGTGGCCGCGGTGACATATCCCGCTGGCGACAATCCGGTCGACAGCAATCGGTGGGTGAGCCGATGCTGGGCCGACGACATGGCCGCCAGCGGTAGCCCGCCATGGTCCGTCGGGGTGTAGAACCACCGCTCCCGCTCATCGGCGGCGGGGAACGGCCAGGTGGCCGCGGTCCGCTGCGTGGCATCGAGCCCGTCGAGCAGGGCGACGGCAGCCTCCGCCATTCGATCGGCCAGTTCCCGTCGAGCGTTCATCGGATTCCTTTCACAACTCGTCGTCGCCGCGACCCGTCACCATCAGTGGCCCGGGGCGTGGAGTCCGAAGATCAGGTCGGGGTCACCGGGCTCCCAGGTGTTGGTGAACTGGGATCGGCTCCCGAGGTCACGGTTGCGGGCCAGGAGACTGCGGCCGAGTGCGAGCCGGTCGACCTCCCACGAGGCGAGCGCCTCGGGGACCGACAGGCCCTCGACAGGGATTCGGCCAAGCGCCCGGTCGAGGGCCCAGCCGTCGTCGGCCGCCTTGGCCGACCCGGCCGCCGCGTGGGGACGGACGGCGAACGCCGCGTCTCCCAGCAGGCAGACCCTACCGAACACCATGCGCTCGACCTCGACGTCGTACACGACCTGAAGAAACGGCTCAGCGGTGCGGGCCACGACCTCGTTGAGCAATGACGGCAGCCGGGCCGCGGCGTGAGCCCGGAGCTCGGAAACATGATGGTCGGCGGCCGCCCCCGGGGGCACCGAAAGCTCGCGATGCACCCCGTTGCAGTCGGTGAGAAGATCGTCGAGCTCCTGCCCCTCGGCGTAGTTGCGGTACCAGACGAAGTTGATGAGCCGATCACCCTCGGCCACCGAGCCGTCGAGACCGGGGATCGGGTAGACGAGGATGTGGCTGTTGGCGTGGACGTAGTAGGTGATGGCGTCGGACAAAGTGCCGACCACGTCTGCCGGCAGCCCCGCTTCCTGCACCATGCCCCGCCACGCCACGTACCCGGCGTAGGCGGATTGGGCATCGGGCTGCAGGATCGACCTCGCCGTCGAGCCGACCCCGTCGGCGCACACCAGCAGGTCGGCTGTGACCGACTCCCGATCGGCGAAGTGCACATCGACCGAGTCGGGGCCCTGCTCGAACCCGACCATCTCGTGGCCCAGCCGGTACCGGTCGACCCCACCGCCGGACCCGGTCAAGCTAAAGGTCCAATGATCGAGCAGCTGCCGGTACACCGTGTTCCACGACGAGAACAGGTACCGGTGTTCGGCGTCGTGAATCACGGAACCATCGCGCCCCAGGTAGCGGATGTGGTCGGTGGTGATGCTGATCTCGCTGAGCGCCATCGCCGCCCGTTCCACCAAATACCGGTAGGTGGCTTCGAGGAAGCCGATGCCGGCGCCCCGCTGCTCGAGTTCGGTGCTTGATCGTTCGTAGACGGTGACGTCGTGGCCCGAGTCGGCCAGCAGGCAGGCCGCGGTCAATCCACCGATCGAGCCACCGACGATGGCGATCGTCAGTGGCTCGGCGGGCGGCCGCAAGTCAGCTGGAGGATCAGGGCTGGCCAAAGGTGGCGATCTTGTCGACTCGGCACTCGAACAGCACACGCCGCTCGTCCATGGACGGATCCCGCAGACCGTACTCGTCGCCCCCGTCGGCGATGTACTTGCGCCAGATCTTGTTCAGGTGTTCTGTGACCCGGGCGCCCTCGTCGGGATCGTCCTCGCTGATCTCCCGTTCCACGGTGACCTTCAGGCTCATCCAGTGATACATGTTCTCCGGGTTCATGATCAGGATGCTGATCTGGGGGTTGTCGCGGATCCACTGGGTCTTACGCCGGTGGCCGGCCGCGTTGACCAGCACCTTGTCGCCCTCGTAGTCGAACCACATCGGGGTGAGGTTCGGCCGGCCGTCGCCACCCATCACGGCCATCACGCAGGCGAACGGTTTGTCCATCAACTGCTTGTAGGTGTCGTCGAGATCGCTGATCGAGTTGATCTGTTCCTTCGAGCCGACGGTGAACTGATTCGGCTGCAGTCCTTCGGCGACATCAAGAAATCGAGCTACTTGCACCATGGTTGGGACCCCCTTCAGGTCTGATGTGAACGAGCGGGCTCAGCCTCGCGTTGCCTCGATGAGGTGCCGGTAATCGCCGGGGTCGATTCGGGCGTCGATCAAACGCGGTTTGATCCACGATTCCGACATCAGATCCCTGACATCATCGGCGCTGTCGGCAACGAACCCGTCGAGGCCGCTCGCCCGTCCGATGGTAGCGAAATCGGTCGGGCGGTAGCGAATTGCCGCGTCCCCCCCGTGACCCGGCTCTTGCTTGACGGCGATCAGGCTGAGCGCCGAGTCGTTGAACACGACGACCGTGATCGGCAGGTCGAGCCGGGCGATGGTCTCGAGCTCGGCCATCGTCATCGACAATCCGCCGTCGCCGCACAACGCCAGCACCGGGCGACCGGGATGAGCGAGCGCAGCGCCGATGGCGGCGGGCACGGCGAAGCCCATCGTGGCCAGCCCGTTGCTGATGAGCAGATCGAACGGCCTGGCCACCGGCCACCGGGGCATGATGGCGAGAAAGTGGGCGCCGGCGTCGACGGTGGCGACGGGCGGCTGGTCGGCACCGGCCAAGCCGTCGAGCAGCGCGTCGACGAGGGTGACCGGGCTGAACCGTTCGCCGGTGGCACCACCGGGCGCAGCCGATGCCAGCGGACGTGCGTTGGGGCGGAGCGCCCGGCGGGCGTCGGCTCGCAGTACCGCGGCCGCATCCGGCGACCAGGTGTGGGCCCACTCCCGGTGGCGGACGGTCGACACCAGTTGGTGGGCCATCGTGGCGAGGTCGCCGTGGAGGGAGACGTCGGCCGGGATGAAGGCGTCGATCGGGTCGGCCGCGGAGATGGTGATGACCGGTGCGGTCTGACGCCAGGCGGTCGGGATGGGTTCGACGGTGTCGACGCCGATCATGAGCAGCAGGTCGGCCTCGTCGAGCACCGGCTGTTCAAGCGCTCCGTTGGTGTAGATGCCGGCGTTGAGCGTGCCCTCAGTCGGGACGAGGCCAACGGCCTGGTAGGTGGTGAGCACCGGGCACGCGAGCTCCTCGACGAGGCGTCGGATCGGCGGCTCAGCGCCGGTGAGTGCCGCCTGGTGATCGAGCCAGGCCGCCTCCATACCCACGATCACAACGGGCCGGCGGCTCGGCATCATCAGCTCGGCCGCCGGGCCGATCCGGTCGGCAACCGGCGGGAGGGCCGGCGGCACGAGATGAGGCGGGGCGTGCTGGTCGGTGGTAGCGGTCGGATCGTAGTCGAGGTGGACGGCACCGAGCGGCCACTGGGCGGCCCGGTCGATGATTGTGCCAAGGTCGGCGGCCGCGTGCTCGACAGGCTCGTCGTCGGCGGCCTCGGCGGGGGCGGCCGACGACGATGCCGTGATCGAGGCCACCGTGATCGGCTGAAACAGGGCCCGCTGGTCAAACCGTTGGTGGGAGATCCGGGGAGTCTGGGCTGCGGTCACCGTATCGGTGATGACGACGAGTGGATAGCGGTCGAGGGTGGCCTGGGCCGCCCCGTTGGCCGCCGACGTGGCGCCAGGTCCCCGGGTGACGACCACCCCGCTCGGACCGCCGGTGAGCAACCCGTAGGTGGAGGCCATGATCGCCGCCGACGCTTCGGCGTGGGCCAGAACGAACCGCATCCCCTCGGCGGTCGCAGCGCCGACGACGTCGAGGTTCGGCCCACCCCCCGGGACGCCGAAGAGGGTGTCGCTCCGGTCGGCCAGGATCCGGGCCAGGCGGTGGGCGAACTCGGTCACGATTGGCCAATGTAGTCGAGCCCACCGAGCGGTCTCGGATCCGTCCACCCGCCCGCTCCAACTCCGAGGGCTCGGGTTGGGGGGCGGGTGGGTCGGTCCCCGGGAGGCCAACTAATGTGGGGACATGTCGATTCGGGTCAACGGCGTCCATCACCTGGCCATCAGCACGAAGGACATCAAGGGCCAGATCGAGTTCTTCAGCGACGTGCTGGGGGCCGAGCTGGTTGGGCTTTTCTGGATGCACGGCGTCGAGGGGGCGTGGCATGCGTTCTGCCGCCTCGACGACCACTGCTCGATCTCGTTCGTCGAGCTGCCGGCCAACCACGACGTCGAACCACAGTTCGGGGTCAGCCACTCGGGCACCGCCGAGCGGCCCAGTGCGCCGGGGACCATGCAACACCTGGCGTTCAAAGTCGACACCGTCGAGGAGCTACTGGCGATGCGGGACCGAATCCGGTCCAAGGGTGTCAACGTGATCGGTCACATCGACCACGGCATCTGCCAGTCGATCTATTTCGGCGGACCGGAGAACATGGTGCTCGAGGTGGCCACGTCGGACGCCGCGATCGACGGCGACCATTGGATCGACTCCGAGGTGGTCGAGCTGGCGGGCATCAGCGCCGAGGAACTCCACCGCTACCGCAATCCCGAGCCGTTCGTGCCCGACCGGGAGGCGTCTCCGCTGTCCCAGCCTCCGTATGATCCCAACAAGCCACAGCTCGGCTACCCGGAGAAGATGTACCGGAAGATGCTGGAGATCCCCGACGACGTGATCCGGGCCAACGCCAGCTACCCGGATCCGCCGGTCCCCTACCCGACCTCCGACTGACACACCACCCCGATGACAGCGCCGCGGATACCGGGCACACCGCAGGGTTGTGAGCGCCAGGCCTACGTGGTGGTGCACACCGAGTCGGCCGCGTTCAGCGACACCTATGGTGGCGGCGGCGACATCATCGGACTCGACTGCCATCTGGTGCGACCGGTCGACTCTCCGTCGTCAACCGTGGTCGTGTTCATGCACCCGACCGGCGGCGGCATGTACCTGCCGATCGTCAACGGCCTGGCCCGGGCCGGGCATCACGTGATCTGGGCCAACTCGCGCTACCGGGGCACCGACTCGGCGCTCATCATGGAGAAGGTGGTGGCCGACCTCGGCCGGGTCGTGGCCGACGCCCGGCAGCGGTGGGGCTACGAGCAGGTGGTGCTGGCCGGTTGGTCGGGCGGCGGCTCGCTGTCGATGTACTACCAGGCCGTCGCCAACCGGGGTCTCGGCATCAGCGACACCCCGGCCGGCGATCCCTACGAGGTCGCCCCCGAGCAGATTCCACCGGCCGCCGCGGTGATGATGCTGGCCGCCCACGTGAGCCGCCACGGCACCCTTACCGAGTGGATCGACCCGTCGGTCCTCGACGAGACCCGGCCCTTCGATCGGGAGCCGTCGCTCAACCTCTACGACCCGGCCAACCCGAATCAGCCGCCGTACTCCGCAGAATTCCTGGCCCGTTACCGGGAGGCCCAGGTCGCCCGCAACC
>Ga0224510_10002355_pt1 | contig 11425 bp, 11 predicted proteins | sample SF_May12_sed_USG_FD_170161 | JGI IMG/M metagenome (GOLD analysis project Ga0224510, IMG submission 170161) | Sediment microbial communities from San Francisco Bay, California, United States - SF_May12_sed_USGS_4_1 | ecosystem: Environmental > Aquatic > Marine > Sediment | place: USA: California... | reverse complement strand
CGGTGGTCTTGAAAATAAGATAAACAAAAAGAGGGCACTGATCAGCGGAAAAAACCGCATACCAGAGGCACCCATGGTGTCGTGAATGATCCCGCGGATAAAGTCGACCAGCAATTCTGCGAGGCTCTGGAGTTTAGATGGTACCAGGGCCCTGGCGGTACCCGCCTTCAACATTAAGAGGGTGACAATTCCCACCACGACCCACATCATCAAGACGGCCTTGTTGACAGAAATGTCAAGACCGAAAAGGGAGAGTGGGAGAAAGTTATGAAGCTCGAAGGGATGTAACGGATCTTCCAAGACTGAACCTTGTGTCTATCGACTATTTTCCCCAGCGCTGAGCGGCTCGGTAAGCATTGCGTATCCCAGCGACCAATCCCAGCACCAGCCCCACCGACACACCCCATGGTGTGGTATCCAACACATACGAATCAATTAACCAGCCTAGGAATCCACCGACGATAAGGGCGGCAAGCAGGTCCGTCCCCACCCGCATTGCCTGTCCCAGCCCCTCAAACATTGGATCCTGAGAAGGTGCCATTTTTAAAATCGGCAAGGCGAGTCGTTGGAAGGGACTGCATTCAACCAAAATATCCTAAATCTTGTCAAGCAAGAAGGGTCCCATTTTTCATTATTGGTATGGTAAGTTAAGCCTATGGAATGAGAAGCATGCAGGAAGGGTCTTTGCCGGTTCATTCCCTTTTCCATTTCCGGACCAAAATTTATGATGAAATGTGCCCTTTTGTTCGTGGTCATCGCCATGTCAGCGAGCGGAAATCCGGTTTTGGCCGATCCATCGGTGGATGATTTGCCGGATTTAACGGGCGGAGTGGTGCCTGTCGTTCAATATAAACATCTCGATCCCTTCTCCGGAAAGGATATCTTAACCTCCGTCAGTGAAGTGGAATATGTAGTCAGGATTAAAAATCAAACCGGTGATCCCTTGCTTGCGGATTCCTTGATCCTAGTGGTGGATTCCGTGTTGGAAATTTCCGGAAAAGAGATCTCCAACCGCGTCAGAATTGAAGGATCCGATGGGATGACCGGAGATGGGAAGCCTTTTTTCCGGATTCCGAGTGCCGGGAAGGAGCTACCTCCCTACGGAGAGAGTGAACCGGTCATGATCCGAGTGACCAATCCTGATTATCTTCGATTTTTTCCTCCCAGTGTCCGGGTTCGCGGGATCCGACGTTCGTCTGAAAAGGCCGTCAAAGATCTGCTTGAAACCCTTGTTCAAAAAGGATTGTTGTCTCCTGAAGAAGCGATGAAATCTTTGGAATCCCCTGCATCAGGTAGCCCATAACCATTGTCCTCCTTTCCTGCCCATAGCAAGCGAGGGGCGTGTTCTTCGCTTCCTTCGACCCCACGTTTCCCTCTTGTTCAACATTGTTCCGTCGCCTTTGATGATCCCTTCGACCTCTATGGCCGGGTGACCGGTTATGCTCCTCATTCATTTTTTCTCGAGCATGATGGCACTCAGGGAGGTGTCCCCCGCCGTTTTTCTTATTTGGGTTGTGACCCCTATCGCGTGGTGAGAGGAAAAGACCACACGTATGAATCCTATTCGTTAGATAAGCAGGGGAAGCAAACCGGAGATCCTTTTGCGCTCTTTCAGAGTACCTTTATGGGCCAGTCCGCTGGCTCCTGGCCTCATCTTCCGCCCTTTCAGGGTGGTGCGATCGGTTGTTTCAGTTACGATCTCGCCAGGAATTTTGAGGTGTTGCCGGAACTCGCATGCGATGATCTGCATTTTCCCGATCTGTATTTTCTGTTTGTCGAGACCTTTGTGGTGGTGGATCATCTGGTGCCAGGGGCTTGGCTGATTTTTGCGCCGTCGCCAGAACGATTGGCGAGTGAAAGCTGGGATCACGTGTATCGTGAAGGGGAGGCGCGCCTGTCTGATCTGAAAGCTAAAGTGATGATCGCCAACGGTGCTTCAAAGACGATGCCCTCGGACATCGCCTCACTTCGTATAGAGGCAGAGCAATCTTCTTCGGAGTATATGGATCGTGTGAGGGAGTGTCAGTGCTTCATCGGGGCAGGAGATATTTATCAGGCCAATCTTTCCCATCGATTCAGAGTGGAAGGGGTTGCCCGAGGTTTCCCAACCCAGGCTGAAGCCGGAGCGGTCCTGTATCGTCAGTTGCGAAAGGTGAATCCCTCTCCGCATTCGGCCTTTGTCGTGTTGGAGTCGGAGGTCATTGTTTGTAATTCGCCGGAACGATTAGTCCGGCTTTCCGATGGATATGCGGATATGCGTCCCATTGCGGGCACCCGACCTCGCGGAGGAGAAACCCAGGATGATCGACGGTTGGCGGAAGATCTGCTGTCCTGTCCCAAGGAACGGGCGGAACATCTCATGTTAGTAGATTTGGCTCGCAACGATCTTGGGCGGGTCTGTGACTACGGGTCCGTTCAGGTCAATGAATTGATGACGGTGGAACGGTATTCACATGTGATGCATCTAGTATCCCATGTTTCCGGTCGACTGCGCAAGGCACGTAATGGTTTTGACCTCATTCGTGCCACGTTTCCGGGAGGCACAATTACCGGAGTTCCTAAAGTCCATTGCATGGAACTCATAGAGCGACTCGAGCCGGTTCGCAGGGGAATCTATACCGGGTCGATCGGATTTATTGGATGGAACGGGAACCTGGATTTCAATATTGCCATTCGAACCTTGTTGTTGACGGCGGCGCAGGGGTATCTGCAGGTGGGCGCGGGGATTGTGGCCGACTCCGATCCGCGACGGGAGTATGAGGAAACGCTCCATAAAGCGGAGGCTTTTTTCCAGGTTCTGAAAGGGAGCCAGGGATGATACGGGCAGAAGGGGCGTGGATATTTTTAAACGATCGGTTTGTTGAAAAAGAGCAGGCCCGTATTTCGGTTTTTGACCACGGGTTTTTATACGGGGACGGTGTTTATGAAACCCTGCGCGCCTACCAGGGACGGATTTTTTTATTGGAACGGCATCTGGCCAGACTGCGACGATCCTGTGATTTGATCGGCCTGACTCTTCCCGTCAAGGATGATGACTGGGTGTTCATCATATCCGAAATTCTGATTCGGAATGGTCTTGAGGATGCAGGCCTTCGCTTGACGATTTCTCGAGGAGAAGGCGAACTCGGGATTGACCCAGGTCTTTGTGCCCGCCCAACCGTCGTGGTGATGGCGAAGTCTCTCGTGCCCTATCCCGCTCGCATGCGAGAGCAGGGGGTTCGATTGCAGATTGTCTCAGTTCGACGGAATCCACAGTCTGCCCAGTCTCCTCAAATTAAGTCGCTGAGTTTTCTCAACAACATCCTGGCCAAGCAAGAGGCCGTTCAGGCAGGAGCATACGATGCCCTGATGTTGAATATGGATGGTTACGTGACGGAATGCACGACGAGCAATATCTTTTTTGTGGCTAACCAGCGACTGCATACCCCTTCGGTTGCTTGCGGTATCCTGGAGGGGATTACCCGGGAAGTGGTGATCGAATTAGCCAGAGGACTAGGAATTGAAGTCAACGAAGGGGCGTATGCGGCTGAAGAGCTGCTTCAAGCGGATGAGTGTTTTATGACGAACACGGGACTGGAAGTCATGGCGGTCTCCAGGATTGGAGAGTATCCTATTGGCCAAGGGAAAGGTGGACGTATAACGATGGAACTTTGGAGAGCCTTTCAGCAAAATTTGGAACGATTTTTGGGCCCTTGCGTCACGGCTCCTCAAGCCTGAATCTGATTCAACTCCGGGCAGTTTTTCGCCTGTTCTTCGTGATGCCGGCAGCGAATTTGGCAGGTACTTCCTGTTGGCACCGACTGTGAATTTTCCATTTTAATCCTTTATAGAAGGGAAAATCGTCACGGTAATGGGCTCCCACGCTATTGGCTCGCCAAAGCGCGGCTTGTGCAATGCATTGCCCGACCTGGACCATATTCCGGGTTTCTAATCCTGGCCGATTAAATGGAGCTGCCGAAAGCTTTTGAGACCACTGCTGAATCTGATCGACGGCTTTCTGTAATGAATCCCCTGTTCGCACCAACCCGACTTTAGACCACATCAATCGCCGTAAAGAATTTCGGATTTTTTCCACATCCTGAGTGGGCATTCGACGGCCATGGGGTTTCCGGGGAAAGTTTTCTTCCAGAAGGTTTGGGAAAGAACCGGTTGTCAGTAACATGGAAGCTGCTTGGGCTGCGCGGTATCCAAAGACCAACCCTTCCAACAAAGAATTACTGGCCAGTCGATTTGCACCGTGAACGCCGGAACACGCCACTTCTCCCGCAGCAAAGAGTCCCGGGAGGTTGGACGCCCCATTCAGGTCGGTTTTGACCCCGCCCATAAAATAATGGGCACTAGGGGAGACAGGAATCCACTCCTCGGTAATGTCAATGTCGTAGCGCAAACAAGTTGAATAGATGGTGGGAAACCGTTCTTTCAAAAATGTTGCACCCAAATGAGTGACATCCAAATACACATGGCGGGCCTTGGTTCGTTGCATTTCCTTCCAGATGGCTCGGGAAACAATATCCCGGGGTGCGAGTTCCTGGCTCCGATGATAGTTTTTCATGAATCGTTCGCAGCGATTATTGCGCAAGATTCCGCCTTCCCCGCGCAGGGTTTCGGAAAGAAGAAAGGGGGGGCTTGAGGGAAGATAGAGAGCCGTCGGGTGAAATTGGACGAATTCCAGATCTTCCAGGATAGCGCCAGCCCGAAAAGCCATGGCGATGCCATCCCCGGTCGCATTGGCGGGATTCGTGGTTCGGGCATAGACCTGCCCGGCCCCTCCTGTGACCAGAAGGGTAGCTGAGGCCAGGATGACTTTTAGGGTTCCATTGAGTTCATCAAGAATTGAAGCTCCCCAACACCGTCCGTCTTGAATGCACAATTCTACGGCAAAATGATTTCCCATCCACGTCAGATTTTTAAGGCTTTGTGCTTTGACACTTAAGGCACGAACCATTTCACTCCCTGTGGCATCCCCTCCGGCCCGCAACACCCGATGTCGACTATGGGCCCCTTCACGGGTAAACGCCAGCTTGCCATCCACCGTGTCGAATTTGGCCCCCCATTCGATTAATTCATGAATGCGTGAGGGCCCTTCTTCAACCAGTACTTTTGTGGCCGGCCGGGAACAGAGTTGATGGCCGGCTTTCAGGGTATCGGTGAAATGAAGTACGACATCATCTTCCTCGCTGAGCGCGACAGCCACCCCTCCTTGTGCGTAAAAGGAATTATTATCCTGGGGCCCCCCCTTAGCCACCATGAGCACTCGTCCATGTTGACTCAGTTCAATGGCCGCTCGAAGGCCAGCGACCCCTGCGCCTAAAATCAGGAAATCGGTAGAAATCACTTGAGTGGAATGATGTGATTTGGCAGAAGAAGCCATGGAAAGGGAAAATGGGTTGAACAGTGAAAAAGTGTTGAAAATTAAGAGGGAAAGTTGGGGCGGTGTGTTATGCCAAACGGCAGGTCTCCTTCTGTCCCGCGGAGCAGGATGACTTGATTCCCGCTCCACAACAGAATTCCATGTCCGCTCGCTTGAGCGGAAGCCTCCTGGGGTGTGCGCTGCCAGTCGCCTTGCCAAGAGACAAAGGCGGAAATGTGGTCTCCATCAATCACAATGCGGTCCACGTTCAGGTCCAGGTGAATCGTGGAAAACGCGGCAAAGTCTTGCCGGACTTGGGTCTCTAGGAGATCCAGTTTTTCCAGGGGAAGGAGTAATTCGTGAAATGCCGAGGCATCTTTATTGACATAGGTGGTTTCCAGTGTTTTGATGGCTTGGACCACTCGTTGGAATCGGGCGTGATCTTCGGGGTATTTGGCTTCTTTTTTCGAACAGCCTGTTCCCGCTAGTGAAACGAGGACCAACGTGGTCATCAGAAACGCCCAAAAGTGTCTGTTCCTGGATCGAAGAGAAATCATGAAATTCTATAATGGATAAGGACACTGGAGGGGGTCAAGGGAATTTAGAAAAAGTAGATGATTATTGTGTGAAGGAACAGGTATGATGTAGGTGGTTTCCTTGACACCTTTCTGGACCCTGTGATAGGAAATCCGCCGGCACAACGGGACTTGTTCGCCAAAAGCGTGGAGATGTATCCTCCGGCCCCTAGAGTGCAGAACCGAATTAACCCAGGAATGTACCTTTATGTCGAGTGTTGTCAAAAAACGGAGGAAGAAAATGCGCAAGCATAAACATAAAAAACTCCGTCGCCGAATGAAATTCGCCAAACGTCGTAATTAATTTCCATAGGGCGGGATGGTCAAGGGTTTGAACATGACCCAGGGGAAAAAAACTCGTATTCGGGTACGCTCCTCCCTGGCGTCTTATGTCGGAGATCTCTTGATCCCGCCCATGCGAAATCGAATTTCAGATGTCTTAAATGATGAGTCTGTCCTGTTTATCAATTTAACGGATGTGCTGATCAATGATACTGAACATTCCGAGTTTGTGGCGTTAAACAAAAATCAAATCGAATCGGTTATTCAACTCGATTAAGCACCGATACAGATTTTCCTCTCCCATTTGCCCCCTCCGCTGATTGGGTATTTCTCACGTTGAGTGCTTCCTTCAGCCCACGGTTTCTGTTGTTCGTATAATGCTCCTATGAAATACCTCTCACGTTTCATTCCCTTTCTCCGGCCCTATCTGATGACCATGGGTGGTGCGGGGGTATTGGTGATGGGGGTCGCGGCGTGCAATCTCCTCTTGATCCGGCTGGGCGGCTCTCTGTGGGATCTCATTACTGTGCAACGCGATTTGCCGAAATTGACGGGCATGGTGTGGGTGTTTGTCGGGTTGGTCATTGGACAGGGCCTGTTATCGATGGGCCACAGCTATTTGACCGCGCTCGCGTCTCAACATGTGATGGCGGATTTTCGCACCCATGTCTTTTCACATCTTCATCGGTTGTCACTGAGTTTTTTCGCCAAACGCAGGACAGGAGAGTTGATTTCCCGATTAATGAACGATGTGGGAGTGATTCAAAATTTGTTGACTGAAACGCCAATGGATGCCCTGAAACATCTGGTGACTATCATTGGAGGCGTGGGATTTCTCCTGGTAATGAATTGGCGGTTGTGCCTGTTGATTTTGATCCTCTTGCCTTTGCTGGCCATTGTCGCCCGGACCTTTGGAAAACGGTTGAAAGTCTTATCCATGCAAATTCAGGATCAAACGGCCCACGTGACCACGTTGATTGAAGAAGTGGTGTCAGGCATTCGGGTGGTCAAGTCCTTTGTCCAGGGCAAGAGAGAAGAAGCACGGTTTCGTTCAGCCGTGGAGGCCTTATTAGCGACCACCATGAGACGGACGGCGGTACTGGCGGTTTTTGTTCCCGTCATCACCTTCTGTACGTTTGCGATGGCGATTGGCGTCTTGTGGTATGGGGGCAAGCAAGTCATCGAAGGGCAGTTATCACCCGGGGAATTATTTTCGTTTGTTCTGTTTGCGGGAATTTTAATTGGCCCGTTTGGATCAGCCGCCAGGATATTTTCTCAGGTGAAAGAAGTGCAAGGCGCGATGACACGGGTGTTTGAGCTATTGGATACGCCACTGGAAATTCAGGATAGTCCAATGGCGAAGGCCGTAACACCCATTCACGGACACGTGCAATTCGATCATGTGGGATTTGCCTATGAGGGCCGCCCTCCTGTGTTGGATTCCGTATCGTTTTCGATACAGGCCGGGGAATGTGTGGCACTGGTGGGACCAACCGGAGCCGGGAAGACCACGATTGTGAATTTGCTTCACCGCTTTTATGATCCAACCTCAGGCCGGGTTCTTATCGATGGGCATGATCTTCCATCCATTCAATTGGATAGTCTGTATCAACAGCTTGCTCTCGTGCCGCAGGAAACTCTGCTGTTTGGGGGCACTATCGCTGACAATATCCGGTACGGACGGGCCGAAGCCTCGGAATCAGACATGATTGAGGCCAGTCGCCGGGCCAACGCTCACGAATTCATTCAATCTCTTCCGGATGGATATGCCACGGTTCTTGGTGAAAAGGGGATTAATTTGTCGGGAGGACAGCGGCAGCGCATCGCGATTGCCAGGGCACTGCTCAAAGATCCGAGAATCTTGATTCTGGATGAGGCCACCTCGGCATTGGATAGTCAGTCGGAATCCCTGGTGCAGTCAGCGTTGACCGAACTCATGAAGGGACGCACCACACTGATGATTGCCCACCGGTTTTCTTCCATTCAGCGGGCGAATCGAATTCTGGTATTGCACAAAGGTATGATTGTGGAGGAAGGCCAACACGAAGAATTACTCGCCAGGCGCGGGCTCTATCATCACCTCTATACGCTGCGAGAGGTTGAGGGTATCTCGGAACGAACGGAAAGTCTGAAAACGCCCCTCTTGCCTCAAGAGCGGAACGTAGAGCCAATAAGGAAATTTTGAGAAAAGCCTCCGTGTCAGTTCCGATCGACGTTGAGACGCAACGACTGGCCCTCGATGGTCCGTAAGCCCGGTTTTCAGGGAGATAGGGCTAATGAATTTTGGAGAAGTCGGCGGGTATATTGATGAGTTTCCCATCAGGGAAAAACACCACGAACGTTCCAGGCGCTTGGGGATCGAAGTCGGCATAGGCAAATCGCGCGGTAAACCTGGACCGAAAGCTGTGAGTGGGGCCTGGATTTTTTCGGCCACGCTCCGCGGGGCCGATGTCGACGGGACGAATCGTATTCGAACCTTGTTGAAGGGCGACTTCCGCCCCTTCCGCAAAGAACTCTTCCTCTCCGCATAACCGGATTTCTACTTCGAGGTAGGGCATATCCAGAATTTCTTGAATTTTGGCCTCTGGCATACGGATTTCTTGTTTTTGCCGTTTGGATTCCGCTGCTTCGCGGCGGCCGAAGTATTCCAACCAATAGTGCCTGGTCCGTAAAATGGCATGTGCGCCACAGGGATCGACTTCGGGATCAGCTCCGACTCGAATCACCCGCTCCGAAGCTTTCATCACTGCAGCCACATCTTCTACCGACTCGGTTTTTTCCATGGTTTTGCGACCGGTCGCCAGTGCTTCATTGGCTTGTTCCATGGTCATGGACAAATCAATGGCAGAGGAGACCGAGGGGTAGGCACCAAAACCGATAAGGGTCATGGCACAGATAGGGAGTGAGAGACGAATGGACGAGGATAGAATTGGGAACATGAGCATCCTCCTTAGGACTTTCCACGGTGACTCAGGATGAGGACAGAATTGTAGAGGACGACCTGGGTGTTTGCAATCCCTGACTGATGGCGGCATGACTTGCGAGGGATTTCACTAATGATGAGGACAAAGGTCTTGAACAGGGGCTGGATGGATAAAGGTTTTTGTAGTTGACTCCCTTCCTCTACTCCGGTAGATTAGCCTTCCGTTAGGTAAATTAGGTGGGCCGTCCCCCTACGGCACCAAAATTTGGGGTTCCCGCCTCAGGTAACCAATTCCCTATCCAACAGTATGCATGTCGAAAGTCAATCTCCCTCGAAGGGGTGTGGAATGAGAAGGACACCACCATGGAGGAAAAATGGATCTTAAGAAAGTGGAGCGGGTTTACAGTGCGTATGCCTCTGTCTATGACCACACGTTTGGAAAAGCGTTTAAACAATCTCGTGAATCCGCCGTGCGCGGGTTGCCGATCGAGCCCGGGTGCAAGGTTTTAGAGGTTGGAGTAGGAACGGGGGAAGCCCTGCCTCTCTATCCTCCCTCTTGTGAAGTGCTGGGCATCGACCTTTCAGATGGTATGCTGGAACACGCTCGACGTCGGGTGCAGGAGTATGGATTGAACCATGTGACCCTCCAGAGAATGGACGCGGGAAACATGAATCTCCCTGATAATCATTTTGATATTGTCATGGCGGCCTACGTGGTTACGGCGGTTCCTGATTACCGTTCTGTGGTGGCTGAAATGATCCGGGTGTGTAAACCAGGCGGCCGAATTATTATGCTCAATCACTTTAGCAATGGGAATAAGGTGATTGCGGCGGTGGAAAAATGGATTTCCCCTCTGTGTAAACATATCGGTTTCAGGACCGATCTGGCGTTACATACCGTATTGGAAGGCACCTGCCTGATGGTGGTCAGTAAAAAGAAAGTCAATCCGTTGCGGTTCTGGCATTTAGTGGAATGCGTGAATAAGAAAAATGGGCAACAATCAGTCTTTGCGAATGGCTATGCCCTGAACGGAAATTCCTAAGCATTCTCCATGGTACTTTAGACCGGTCTATTCTTTTCCCCAAACACGTTCCAATATTCCTCTTTTGTGAATGCCAGAGAGACTCTCTCCAACCTCTCGCTGATTTGTTCTAGATCAGAACCGATCATACCTTTCCTTGAGCTGAGGGCTGCTTCATGAAGGAAGCCCTCTGTCTCCAGCATGTCCCCTTTGAGGGCCCTGGGGTTTTTCGACGTGCCCTGGAAACTCGTGGATATCGTGTAAGGAGTGTGGTGGTCCCTGCCGACCAACTGCCCCTGGATTACGGAAATTTTCTGCTCATCATGGGAGGTCCCATGTCGGTCAATGATCCAGATTCCTGGATCGAGGACGAACTCCGTTTTGTGAGAACAGCCATGGAGTGTGGCATTCCTGTTCTGGGTATTTGTTTCGGGGCGCAGCTTCTTGCCAAAGCGCTGGGCGCCTCGGTGGCACCCGGGCCGAAGTTTGAAATTGGCATGGTTCCCGTCTCGTTAACTCAAACGGGGAAAGTCGATCCGGTTTTTAGGTCCCTGCCTCAGGCCTTTCCCGTTTTTCAATGGCATGGAGAGGGGATGACCCTCCCCTCCGGGAGCGCACATCTGGCGACCTCAGTGGATTTTCCTGTTCAGGCATTCCGGATGAAAGATCGAATCTATGGCCTCCTCTTTCATCTGGAAATGGAAGAGGCCGGCATGCGGGCTTTGTGCCGGGAATGTCCCCAAGATGTTCAACGAGGGGGAATGTCCTCCGAGATGATCCAAGACCAATCGCTTCCCCACCTGCCGACTCTCCATCAGTTGGCCGATCGGTTAATTGGCCATTTAACCGGATTCCAATGACGGTCTCATCCTAACAGGTTTTTCAGCGTCAAAACTCAAGGAATTCTTTCGCAGACGGTACCGTAACGGGTTCCGAATTTGGTACCGTAACGGGTTCTTATTCATCTGTTTCCGGAAAGGAGAACGATTTCATGGCAGGGTTTCCTATTCAGTACGCGGAACGGATCCGCACACTCCCACCATATCTATTTGCCGCCATCGATGACATGAAGCGAAAGGCCATAGAACGCGGGATGGATATTATCAACCTGGGCGTGGGAGATCCGGATTTGCCCACACCGGACCCTATCATCGAATCATTGAGAAGGGCCGTCGGCAATCCTAAACACCATCAATATCCCTCTTACGATGGCATGTTGTCGTTCCGGACAGCGGTGGCGGAGTGGTATCAGCGCCGATTCTCGGTAAGTCTC
>Ga0224510_10002353_pt1 | contig 11431 bp, 11 predicted proteins | sample SF_May12_sed_USG_FD_170161 | JGI IMG/M metagenome (GOLD analysis project Ga0224510, IMG submission 170161) | Sediment microbial communities from San Francisco Bay, California, United States - SF_May12_sed_USGS_4_1 | ecosystem: Environmental > Aquatic > Marine > Sediment | place: USA: California... | reverse complement strand
GTATTCCTGGTATTCCGATATACCCCATCGCGCTACCAACGAGACTGTTTGTAATCGTTGATTCGCGTTGCGCCTCGGTATCAGCAGATTTTGACCCCTTGTGATTTTCAACGATCTTGACGGTAAGAATGTCGCCGATCCGCATGGCACGAAGATCTTCATAGAGATACGCGCGTCCGTTTTCTTCCTGCCAGAGAGAGCCCACGGTCTTCGGTGGAGGGAGAGGCGCGACAGCGATCTTACTGGAGACATCCGGAGGACTCACGCATCCTTGAAGCACGAGGACCACGGCTGCACAGAGATAACTCACAGACCATCGCCGGGAGAACCACGTTCCGTTCCAAAGGCTGCACCAATCAGTTCCGCAAGTCCCCGCTTCTGGAAACGTCACGCACGACTTGGACCTGAAGCTCTCTATCAACATTCCGTTAGAACTCCACCTGAACCAGGCTAGGACCAACCACCTTGGCCGTCAGTTCCCTACCAGAATCCAGATTGGAAACCGTAATGGTCTGTCCGACCTGTCCGCTCGATTTCGTAATGCCGTAGGTCCGAATCGAGAGGCCTCCACGTTGCGCTTCGATAAGGACCCGATCGCCTTTCTTCACCGCTAAAGGAAGCCTGACGAATGCGTGGCGCAGCGGAACATCTGGCGGAAGCGGTCGTGCTGCGCTCATCCCTATCACTTCGCTCTCCTGGGTCATGAAGGGATGATTCACCTGATGCACCCGCATCTGCACAGTCTTGATATCACCGACATCGATCAGTTCATCAGCTTTGAGAAACCGGTTGGGAACGACGGCGTCGATCATCGCCGTCACTTCTGCGACCACTTGGATAGTCTTTTGGGATTTGCCGTTCGTCGCGGCCACGCGAAACATGCGCCGCCCTGGACCGTCTTCAGTAGGGCTCGGGATGACGTGTAGTTCGGACGGGCCTCCAGTAACGACCACCGGATCAGCAGGCTCCATGATCGTCACCTGTGCGGTCTTCACCTTCTGTCCCCACTCGCCTTGAAGATATGTCTGTATGGCTTTCCTCAATAAATCGGGAGTCACTTCGCTAGCTTTTGCACGTTCCATCCTACCCTCGGACGTCTCTCGCATTGGCGGCTTAGTTTTCATGGAAGTTGGATGAGCGTCTGCACTGGTTCCAACGGTCGCCGTCGTCACAGCCAAGAGAGCTCCAATAATGAGGACGATCGGGATCCTAGACACGATGTACTCCTTATCGTCTGAGATTATTGGCAATGGCCATCATTTCATCGGAAGCCTGAATCGTCTTCGAATTAATCTCGTAACTGCGTTGGGCAATGATCATATTGACCATTTCTTCGGCAAGATTGACGTTGGAACTTTCCAAAAACCCTTGCTGGATCGTGCCGAACCCAGTGGTAAACCCACCCGTCCCCTGCGTAGGCGGCCCGGATGCAAAGCTGTCGATAAAAAGGTTATTCCCCATGGCGACTAAGCCGGAAGGGTTATCAAACCGTGTGAGCTGAATTTGTCCCACTTGAGAAGCTTGCGTGACCCCGGGAAGCAGGACGGAGACAGTCCCATCCTGACCGATATCCATCTTGAGTGCGCCTGAAGGAATGGTAATAACGGGATTAAGCAGGTCTCCGTCACCAGTCACGACATTCCCCACATTGTCGCGCTTAAACGACCCATTTCGTGTATACATGATCGTTCCGTCTGGACGGGACACTTGAAAGAATCCTGCACCATCAATCGCGAGATCCAGTTCATTGTTTGTTTGGCGCATATTCCCCTGAATCCATTCCTTCGCCACCGTGGTCGGGCGCACCCCGCCTCCGACCTGGATACCGACCGGGAAGACCCCGACGTTGGACGCGTTCGTTCCGGGAAGCCGTTGAATCTGATACAGGAGGTCTGCGAATTCCGCGCGGCTCCGCTTGAACGAATTGGTGTTGACGTTCGCAAGATTATGGGCAATCGTGTCGACGTTGATCTGCTGAGCCGTCATTCCAGTCGCCGCTGTCCACATGGCTCTGATCATGAAGTTCCTCCAGCATCGCTTGTGGTTCGTGGAGCAAATCTCGTCCCGATTGTGGGCGCTTCACGTTTCACTGCATTACACCACTCGACCGACATCTTGAATCGCGACCTCGGCCATTCGATCAAGCGTCTGAATGAGTTTTTGCGTGGATTCATAGTTGCGCATGCCCTGGATCATCTTCACCATCTCTCCGATTGAGTTCACGTTTGACTCTTCGATGTGCCCGACCTGAATCTGCGGATTCTTGCTCACGGTACCTTTTTCTGAAAAGAACAGTCCATCCGACGACTTCTGTGGCATGTCATCATCAGGAAATTCCATGACCTTGATTGTGGCGACTGGTTTTCCGTCGACTTTGATATCCCCCTGTTCAGAAATCTCTAGCTTCCCTGGAGGAATGGTGATGTTGCCTTTGGTCCCCATCACGGGATGCCCCAATCCAGTGACCAACCGACGGTCCTGATCGAGAGACAACATGCCGTTCCTCGTGTAGCGAGGTCCTTGGGGCGTCTCCACCTCAAAAAAACCCCGGCCTTGAATGGCAAGATCCAACGGATTGCCGGTCAGTCGAACTCTCCCGGCTTCAAACGTCGTCTTCATCTGGTGGGGTGCTACAAACGCACGTTCGGTCGGACCGAACGGCCTGGCCATGATCTGTTGCGCCAATCCCACAGATCGACCACCCGTCGGCATCACCGCGTGGTATTTCGGAAAGATCGCCTTAAAGGCCTGCTCGTCTTGTTTGAATCCGGCGGTATTCACATTCGCCATGTTATTGGCAAATACTTGCATCCGACGCTCATGAGCCAGAGCACCAGACAAAATTGGATAGATACCTCGGTTCATGCTGCCAACTCCTTTTCCTTTCTCACGACTTACAGCAACCCTTGTGCCAATCCATGGAATGAAATCCCCATGAGGTCGCCCCCATCGTGAGTCTGAAAATATGTCCTATTACTCAGCAGATAGAAGCGCTTGGACATCAGAAAACGAGAGATGACACACGCTGTCATCGGCAGGCACATTCGCCCTAGGCCATTCCTACCAGGCCTAGTGAAAAATATTCCTAGCCGGATGAGTGTTCGCCATCGCTCAGAACCTTCCCATGGTTACGGAAGTGAGATTGCTCACGTACAGTGTGGGAGTACGAACGGAAGAGGCCTTCATCCACCCCATCACATTCCACGAGTTGTCCGCTGCCGGTTCGATCAACTCGTCACTTGCAAGTGCGCTTTGAGGCGAATGATGGCCTTCGTGTGAATTTGACAGACGCGCGATTCAGTCACCTTCATGAGCTCTCCGATTTCCTTCATGGTGAGCTCTTCATAGTAATACAGTGTCAGCACCAGTCGTTCTTTTTCCGGCAAGAGCCGAATAGCCGTGGCGATCACTTCACGTTCGCGTTCGTTGACCAAGGACGAGAGCGGATCAGGAGTATGCGTATCCGCCAACATCTTGACCACTTTGTGGCCATCCGGCTCATGCAGACTCAAATCGTCGACACTGATCATCACGGCACCGCGGGCGCGTGTGATGAAGTCATCCAGTTCCTCCATCGACATCTTCAGTTCCGCCGCCACCTCCTCATCATGCGGAGGGCGACCGAACCGGCTCATGAGCATCACATGCGTTTTTTGGAGCAACCCGATCCGCTCGTGAACGGACCGTGGAATCCAATCCATCGAGCGAATCTCATCCAACATGGCGCCACGAATACGGAATTCGGCATAGGTCTTAAATTTTGCCTCTCGGGTGGGATCATACTTATCCATAGCATCCATCAACCCAATGGTGCCGACCGAGATCAGATCCTCGGCATCCAAATAGGCTGGGAGTCGAAAGGCCAGCCGATGGGCCATCGCGCGAATCACGTGAGCGAACTCTTTAATGAGCTCCTCGCGCCTGGCTCCCTGCGCAATGAAAGATTTGCGTGCGTGTGATACAGCGGTCTTTCTCATGTTTGTTCCATTAGGATCTGTTCTCAGTTGCCGGCATGCGTGGCTGATCGTTGCCAGACGAGTTGCACAGAGCTTTTGGGGAGGCCAGGTTTCGGCCACTGAACCACCTGTTGTGCAAGCCGCTTGAATGCTTGAGCAGCTGGCGCTTCGGGAAACATGTCAGAAACTGCCTTCTGCTGCATCACCGCCATATGAACGTAGTCGTCGTAAGGAATGGATCCGACCAACTCGACGGACACATGAAGGAAACGGTCGACCGCCGCATCAAGCTTCCCAAACACCTCTGCCGCTTCTCGGGGGCTCTTCGCTTGATTCACGAGAACCTTGAACCGGCGTTCCCGATATTGGCGAGCCAAGACCTTGATTAAGGCATATGCGTCCGTGAGCGAGGTGGGTTCCGGCGAGATGATCACCATCGTCTCATCCGCCGACGAGGCAAAAAACGTGACGTTCGGCGAAATCCCCGCACCGGTGTCGATCAAGAGCACATCCATCTCCGCAGCCAGATCGGCCAGCTGCTCTTGAATCATCAACTGTTGCGATTCCGTCAGCGCCGTCAAACGTGGGACACCTGAGCTGGCCGGCAGAACATGAATACCTGCCGGACCATGCAGCATAATTTCGGTGAGCGTATGCGAGCCGACCAGAACGTCTTCGATGGTATGCTGCGGGACTAGCCCCAGGAGCACATCAAGGTTGCCGAGGCCAAGATCAGCATCCAGAATGAGTACCCGCTTGCCTGCCCTCGCGAGCGATACAGCGAGATTGGCCACCACATTGGTTTTCCCAACCCCGCCTTTCCCGCTGCTGACCGCAATGACTTGCGTGGACAACTCACCTGCTGCATCCACATCCTCCGACACAAGCGCAGACCTTCTCATTCTGAGTTGCATATCGTGACCTCCAACCAGTTATTCGCGTTGAGTTCCAATTCCTGTCATGCAGAAGCTGCGACCGATGCTCGACCCGACTGACGACTGAGGAACTGATAACCAGCCGCTCCTTCCGTTGTGAGAAGAGCCGCCAGACGTTCCGATGACGCAATTTCAATATCCCCTGGTATTCGCCGCCCAACACTCCAATAGGACAAGGGAATACCGGCGTGGTGCGCCACTTCAAAGATCGTCCCCAAAGATTCCACTTCATCGAGTTTCGTAAAAAGCAGTCGCAGTCGTGGGAGATCGCCAAGGCGTCTGATGATGCGGCGAGCTTCATGTGTTCCAATACAAGCCGAGAGGACCAGGTGTGTTGTGACTGTTCCTTCCGGTAGTAGACGGCACAACTCTTTGGTCACCGTCAGATCGTCCGGCCCGATTCCAGGTATATCGATGAGCACGAGATCGACTCGAGTATGACGACGAAGCCCCTCAGATACCTGTCGGGCAGACAGCGCACACGCGAACGGCACTCCCACAATCCTGGCATACCGCCGCAACTGCGCCACAGCAGTTTCTCGATACGTATCAAAGCTGATCAACGCGACGGATTTCCGTTGTTCTTGACGATAATAGGCCGCCAGCTTGGCCACAGCGGAGGTTTTTCCGGCTCCACTTGGTCCCAGGAGAATGCCGATCGTGGGATGTGCCCGGTCATCAAGGAAAGACCCGCTCGTGGCGACACGCCGTGCAAGAGCTCGTTGGAGCGCATATGTAGCCGACTCATCGTCGCACGCTCTCTCATGCTGGATGGTTGAGTGGGCCTCATTCATAAGTAATTTGGCCGTTGCTGGATTGATCCCACGTGCAATGAGGGAGCGGCGCAGGGTCATGAGGAAAGGTGATATGGCAGGACTCCCCGTCTGAGTCTTTTCGTGAGAGAGGTCCTGTATCAAACTGCTCAGTTCGGCCATTGCACTGCGGAGGTGATGGAGCCCCTGCCGCTTTGGCTGAGGGCGCGTTGGTCTCGACGGAGCAGACGGCTGATCTACAGAGAGAGCGGTATCTTGGTGATTCGGCTGCAACATGGTGTGGAGCGTTTGCCGAAACGTCTGCAACGCCACCGGCGAAGGAGGTTGCGCAGCGGGAGGAGGTACGGATCGATCGTGGCTTTGACGGCTATCCTTCAGCTCGGTAGGCTGCTGCGCCTCCTGTTCAGCAGCCGCCATAATCTCCAACACCGGTCGATTGAAGACCCGCAACAATCGTCCCCCTTCACGCACCTCTTTCGACGACAGGATGATGGCATCCGGCCCAAGCTCCTCCTTAATGGCTCGCATGGCATCCTGCATGGTTACGGCGTGAAAGATCTTAACCTTCATGATTTACCCTAGGATGGCTGTGCCAAGTCTAAGTCGATTCGAACAGTATCGAGGGATTGCAAGCGAACGAACGAATCCACTTCGTTTAGTCCCATTACAGGCACGGAATGCAGCAGACGATCACTGTGCCGTCGGAGGTGGCGGCGCACCGCTTGAGAACAGAGGACAATCGGTTGCTGCCCTCGAGCCGCAACCCGTTCAGCCGCTTGTTTCAAGTTGCTCAGAAGTTTATGCGAGACCATCGGATCGAGGTTTAATGCGACGCCAGGCGGCAAGGCTGCCACTTGGTCCGCTAAAGACCGATCAAGTCGTGGGTCCAACGTAATGACCTGGAGCGTACCGTCCGACGCCTGGTACTGTTTGGTGATCGTCCTGGCTAGTGACTGCCGCGCATATTCCGTCAGGATGTCCGCATCTTTGGTATTCGTGGCCTGATCTGAAATGGCCTCCAGGATGGATCGAATGTCTCGAATTGGAATCCCTTCTCTGAGCAGATTTCCGAGAACACGCACGACCGTCCCAAGCGGCAGCAGTGTTGGGATGAGTTCTTCTACCAACTTGGGGTGCGACTTCCCCACTTCATCCAATAACCCTTGAACCTCCTGCCTTCCCAGCAATTCATGGCCATGACGCTTAATCAACTCAGAAAGATGTGTGGCAATGGCGGAACTCGCATCAACCACCGTATAACCAGCCATCTGAGCTTGCTCTCGAGCATCATCAGGGACCCAGAGCGCTGGTAAGCCAAACGCCGGTTCTTTGGTCTCAATCCCTTGCACCAACCCTCGCTGGCCGGTGCCTGGATCAATCGCCAAGAGATGGCCAGGCACGACGTCGGCTTTCGCAACCTCCACACCCTTCAAAATGATGGCATATTCGTTCGGTCGTAGCTGCAAGTTGTCACGGATATGAATCGGCGGCACAACAAATCCCATCGATTCGGCAAATTGCCGACGTAATGCCTTAATCCGATCGAGCAACGCCGTCCCTTGTGTTCCCTCAACAAGTCCGATCAGTCCATACCCGACCTGGACCTCCATGAGATCGAGCGGCGTCACTCGAGTCACCCCTTCTTCCACGGTGGCGGTGACAGGAGCTGGTGTTGGAGCTGCCTGAATCTGTTCCTGCTGATAGAGTTGGTAGGCCATCCATGCGACACCGCTTCCCAAGAGCAGGAAGGCCACATGAGGAAGACCTGGCACGAGTCCCAGCGCCAGAAGAATGCCAGCTGCGATTCCTACAGGTTTGGAGGACATCAACAGCTGTCGAGCCATCTGGTCTCCCAGGTCTGTTTCCGAGGCGGCCCGAGTCACAACGATACCGGCCGCAGTCGACACAATCAGCGCGGGAATCTGCGCGACTAATCCTTCACCAACGGTGAGCACCGTATAGGTCTGAGCCGCAAGCCCCGGGCTCATCCCTTGCTGCAGAATTCCGATCGCAAATCCACCGAGAATGTTGACCAAAATGATGATCACAGCTGCGATCGCGTCGCCTCGAACGAATTTACTGGCACCGTCCATGGCACCGTAAAAGTCCGCCTCTTCCGTGATCTCCCGCCTTCGGCGGCGCGCGTCAGTTTCGTTGATCAGACCGGAGTTAAGATCCGCATCGATGCTCATCTGTTTCCCGGGCATCGCATCCAACGTGAAACGAGCAGCCACCTCGGCCACGCGCCCGGCCCCCTTCGTCACCACGACAAAATTGATGATGACGAGAATGGTGAACACGACCAAACCGACCGCGTAATTCCCTCCCACAATAAAATTCCCGAAGGCTCGAATGACTTCCCCGGCAGCCCCAGCCCCTTCATTGCCATGCAGCAAGATCAGTCTGGTCGACGCGATATTGAGGGACAACCGGAACAGCGTGATCATGAGAAGAATCGAAGGAAACACGGAAAACTCGATCGGCCGCCGCACTTGAAGCCCGACGAGCAAGATGAGGACCGAGAGGGTAATATCAAAACTTAAGAGCAAATCGAGCATGAACCGTGGCAACGGCAGCAACATCACCATGATAATGGCCACGACCCCAACGGACATCATGATGTCCGGGTGTTTAAAGAACTGCGTCGGCCCTACTGGTTCTGTTGCTGTTGCCATACCGGTATGCGCCTACACCATGCTCATGGGGTCACGCCTCTCGCGCGGTATACGAACGCCAAAATTTCTGCCACCGCACGATAGAGATCATTGGGAATCTCCCTCCCAATATCCACAAGTTTAAAGATCGTTCTTGCAACAAACTTGTTTTCGACGACCGGGACTCCATGATGCCGTGCCAGCTCGCGGATTCGCTCAGCGATCAAACCGGCGCCCTTCGCCACGACAATCGGTGCCGACATCTTGACCGTGTCATATTTCAGGGCGACTGCTAAGTGTGTCGGATTCGTGATCACCACATCCGCCGTCTTGACCGCCGTCATCATGCGTTTCTTCATGAGTTCTCGCTGGACAGTCCGTACCCGGCTTTTGATCAAGGGATCGCCTTCTGTGGACTTGTGCTCTTCCTTGATTTCCTGTTTGGACATGCGCAGACCACGTTCCCACTCATAGCGCTGATAGAAATAGTCAAGCACGGCAAGCACTGCGATCGCTCCAGATACGGCCAATCCGATTTTCAACGAGAGTCGACCGGTCACCTGCAAGACGGACCCCATATCGAACTCGATCAGTTCAGGAATCCGGAGGATGTCGTAGCGGGCGACCCAGATGCCGACCCCTGTCACAATTGCGATCTTCAGCAGGCCTTTGATCAATTCCATCACGGAACGGAAGGAGGCCAGTTTGGAGAGCCCTTTGATCGGATTGATGCGGGCGAACTCCAGTTGCAGTCCGTTTGATTTCCATAACAGGCCTGTCTGCAGCAGCGAAGCTGCGCTTGCCACCACTAACACTCCAACGACGATCGGTAGGCTCAAGGCAAAGACCGTGAGCCCAGCCTGAATCACGACCATATAGACCTGTTCAATCGACATCCCGTCGTAAAATTCGGCTGGGAAGGACAGCATCAGACCTTGTCGCGTCATCTCCGTCATTCGTTGAAGACCGACCGGCAACATCGCGGCCAACAACCCAATGCCGCCTAAGAGGATAGCCGCCGTTGACACGTCGCGGCTCATGGCGACCTGCCCTTTTCGGCGTGCCTCCTCTTTTCGCTTCGGAGTCGCGGGCTCTGTTTTGTTCGACTTGTCGTCGTCAGCCATGTCCCAACGCTTTCAGAAGTGCCTGGATCGTCAGTTGGAGACGCTCCATCTCACGAGCCAGGAGGTTCACTGTAAACGGCATCGAGAGAGCCAGCACGGCCAATCCACCGGCAATCGTAACGGGAAAGCTTAAAACGAACACATTGATTTGGCTGACCGCTCGTCCCAGCATCGCCAAAAGAATATTAATCATGAAAACCATGACGAGCACGGGCGCTGCCAACTTCAAGCCCAGCACGAACATGTTCTGAGAAAGCCGCAGGACATCATCTCCCACTTCTCTGGGAAGGGAGGCACCAAACGCTGGAATAGCCTCGTAGCTCGAGAGAATGGTGGCAACGAGAAACATGTGACCATTGAGAGAGAGAAAAACGAGCGACGCCAGCAAGGTAAAGTATCGACCGATGATCGGAGTTTGGTGCGCAGTAGCCGGATCGAAAAGCTGGACGACACCAAACCCCATTTGGATACCGATCAATTCACCCGCAACCTCCAGCGCGCTGAAAAACAGCCGTACGGCCAGTCCGATCGCCAATCCGATCGTCATTTCGCTCACGAGGCCTGCAGCGAGCGCGAGCGGATCATACGGCACGACCGGAAGATGGACCATCGGAGCCAACAGCAACCCCAATGTCAAAATAAGAGCGACTTTGACTTTCAGTGGAACCGCCCTGCCGCTCAAGACCGGGAACGCAGCCAGTAGTCCCCCAATCCTGGAAATGAGGACCAAGAATGCCTGAAATTCAGGAAGCAGAATGTGGATCGGCTGCGTGAAAGCCATCGTAAGTTACTAGTGCACGTAGTTAGGAATATTCATGAGCAGATTCGACATATAGGTCGTCATCACGTTCAGCATCCACGGAAGAAACACGAGGAGGGCTCCGAAAAGCGCCAGCACTTTAGGTACAAAGGTCAGTGTGGCTTCGTTCAGCTGCGTCATGGCCTGCAGAGCACTGATGGCCAGACCGATGAACAGACTCAGCCCGAGAATCGGGGATGACACCAGCAACGTCGTTTCCAATGCTTGCCTGCCCAATTCGGTCACCATCTCCGGCGTCATGTGCCTCCCCCTCGTGATCGCTTGTTACCGCACGCTACGCAACCGTCGCTTGCCCTCAGAAGCCGACTCGAACAATCCCCACCGAAGATGTGACTCACTCACTGAAAGCTTCGCACCATTGACCCCACCACCAAATACCACCCATCAGCCAAGACGAAGAGAATCAACTTGAATGGAAGAGAGATCACCACAGGAGGCAATAGCATCATACCCATCGACATGAGAATGCTCGCAACGACCATATCCACGATCAGAAAGGGAATGTAGATCAAGAATCCAATTTGGAATGCAATGCGCAGCTCGCTGAGAATGAAGGCAGGGATGATGGCGTGGGTCGGGACCTCCTCGACTCGTTCAGGCTTCGGGATTTTGCTCAATGTAATGAACAGTTCCAGATCCTTGTCTCGCACCTGCCGCAGCATAAACCCTCGCACCGGCTCGCTCCCCTTTTTCCATGCCTCTTCGTACGAGATCTGCTCGGCTATGAGCGGTTGTACAGCGTTGTTGTACACAGCCTGGCCAACGGGAGCCATAATGAACATCGTCAAGAACAACGCCAACGACAGCAGCACTTGATTCGGAGGGACCGCCTGCGTGCCGAGAGCCTGACGCAGGAATGACAGCACGATGACAATCCTCGTGAACGACGTAACCATAATGAAGAGGGCCGGTGCCAAGGACAGCACCGTGAGGAGGATTAAGATTTGGATGACAACGGCAGTCTGTTTAGGACCGTCTGGTCCGAAATCGAAACTTATCGACGGACCACTTGCCACCGCATCCGATAGCGGTATCAGAAGGAGTGCCGTTGCACAGACGCCACTCACCCACATGATGGTACTCCGCCATTGTCGACTACTGTCCATGGGCATCCTTATCGTAACGGACCGGGGCGACGGGCCAACGCTGAAGCCAGGACGATAAGACTG
>Ga0224510_10002352_pt1 | contig 11433 bp, 9 predicted proteins | sample SF_May12_sed_USG_FD_170161 | JGI IMG/M metagenome (GOLD analysis project Ga0224510, IMG submission 170161) | Sediment microbial communities from San Francisco Bay, California, United States - SF_May12_sed_USGS_4_1 | ecosystem: Environmental > Aquatic > Marine > Sediment | place: USA: California... | reverse complement strand
CATCCACACCATCACGGCAGGTTGCATGCTCGCAAGATGAGGGCACCATGGGCTGAGGCAGGTGTATTTCTTATGTCGCAGGATTCCTGCTCCGCATTCATGGATCCGTGAATGGATCGAAACGATGGGCACAATCGTCTCGATTGCCTCAATGAACCATGTGGGGATGAGATTGATCGGATCCGTGTGACGATTCAGAAGCTCAGCGGCTTGGTACTCCGGATCCTCATGCAGCGGGTCGCCTCAGGCCAATGGGGCAACGGTCGAAGACGATGATTCCTGCTCTCTGATGAGACGATCTCACGATGTGGGGAGCGGTGATCCAAGACGGGAAGGGAACAGGGGAACAGCTGACACCTATTCGATGCTATACGCGCGAAGTTTGTTATAGAGGCTCGCTCGACTGATTCTGAGTAGTTTGGCAGCTTTCAATCGGTTTCCTGCCGTCTTTTGCAGAGCATCAACGATTCGAGTGCGCTCCGTTTGAGCAACCGCCCCGCGCGACGCAGATCGTAAACTCTCATCTTCTTCCCCAAGAGACTGGTCAAGAAGATCCTGGCAAGGCAGTGAGGAGCCGACCGTCGTCACGACGGCCCGCTCGATATAGTGCTGCAACTGTCGGACATTCCCAGGCCAAGGGGCGTCACGTAACAACCGCAAGGCCCGCTCATCCACGTATCGCACCGGCTGATGATGCCGCGCGCACGAGGCCGCGACGAAATGCCGGACAAGTAATGGAATATCGTCTCGCCGCTCCCGTAACGCCGGCAAGTACAGGGGCAACACAGCCAGTCGATAGTACAGATCCTGCCGAAACGTTTTGGCTTTCACGAGTTCGGCCAGATCTTTGTTTGAAGCTGAGATGACACGCGCATGAATCTTAACGGTTCGCGTCCCACCCACCGGCTTAATCTCGCCCTCTTGCAGAACACGAAGCAACTTGGCTTGAAAGGTCGGCGTCGTGTCGGCAATCTCATCAAGGAAGATCGTACCGCCATCGGCCTCGTCGAATAATCCCCGCTTGTTCGCCACCGCCCCGGTGAACGCTCCCTTCACATGGCCAAACAGCTCGCTTTCGAGCAGCGTCTCGGGCAACGAGCCGCAGTCAACCACGACGAATGGGCGATCCCGCCTGGGGCTGAGCGCATGAATCGTTTTTGCCAGGAGTTCTTTGCCCGTTCCACTCTCACCTTGAATGAGGACGGTCGCCGAGCTCTCCGCAACCAGACGGGTCATGTCGAAGAGCTGCTGCATGATCAGACTTCGGCCGATCAAGTCACCAAGGCCATCCCCAAGTGGTGTGGGACTGCCGTTCACAGTCGTCGCAGCATGAGCAGGCTGTGGCGTCGGCTTAAAGAGCACCAGCATCGAGACTACGGATCCATTCGCATCCGTTAATGGAAAGGCTTGCTGCATCCCACAGGCCGTGCCGTCACCTCCCCCTGAACAAGAGACGCACTGGACATCCGGATCCTCAAATACCTTTATCGCAGGACAGGTTCCGCAGAGATCGGTTCGCTGGGCAAAGGCCTCATAGCACTTGGCGTGGGGCCGGCAAGTGGAAGCATTCTCCTGTCCCGACCACGCCGCTTCGTTCGCGTACACGACGTTGAAGGATTGGTCCATCACCGCTACCCGATCAGACAAGCCTCCGGATAGCTGCTTGATTGCTTCGACTCGCGCGGCAATGATGGGATCTTGGGGTACGGGGTTGCTGGGGCGTTCTTGGTCAGACAAGGCGATCTCACTTCCGGAGACAAGGCGCCGGGAGCGCATAGCCGATGGCAGCCGACACGAAAATGAATGCACCACGGGAATTCAACGGGGCTTTTTCGATTATGCCATACGCTACCTGGTATCAGCCCCCTGGCCGTGGTTGAGCAATTGTTGCACACAGTTCTTCAGCTCCGCAATATGGACCGGCTTGTCGAAGTAGGCGTTCGCACCCGCTTTAAGTACCTGTGCTTTCAATCTCGCATCGCCGAACGCAGTCATAACCACAATCGGGCAGTTCGGCGCCACAGTCCTCAACCGGCTAATGTAATCATCTCCTCCCGCCGGCATTCGTAAGTCGGTCAAGATCACATCCGGCAGCGATTGCAGGACCGCCAGAAAGGCCTCGTCTCCATCCCGTGCTTCACGGAGGTGAAAGCCCATTCCGCAAAATTCATCGCACAAGAGACTCCGCATCTCCCGGTCATCTTCGACAATCAGCAGCACCGCTGTCTTTTCCTTCGCCACAGTCGCCATCCTCGTCTGTGATGATCCCGGCCTCGTGGTTTGACAGTGTGAAGGAGCAAGGGTGATGCCTGCGATGAGGACATTCCCATGGCCATAACTCATGGCAATTCAAAGTGAATTATGTCGCAGACCATATTGCACTGGCGAGAAATACGACAGTCAGGAACCCATCAGGTGTTGCGAGATGCTACAGCATCCGAAAGTGCTGAGGAAGAAAGTATTGAGTGCGGCGCCTTTTAACGTCTCAGCACTCAGAACTTCCACTTCTCTGCCATCAGCTATTCGCTTTGTGGCAATAGGATGGTAAACGTCGTTCCCTTCCCTTCCTGACTTTCAACGGCAATGGAGCCCTGATGCTCTTCAATAATGCCTTTGACGACCGTCAGCCCTAACCCCGTCCCCTTGCCGAATTCCTTCGTCGTGAAAAAGGGATCGAAGATCTTCTTGATCGCCTCTCGTGGAATCCCATGGCCCGAATCGGCGATGGTGAGCCTCACCATTTGCGATTCAGGAGCAAGACCGACACGGAGCATTCCGCCATCCGGCATCGCATGCACCGCGTTCATGACGAGGTTGATCATGACTTGGCTCATCTGATCCGCATCGGCCAAAACCAGGGGACATGGATCGGTCAACAACAACTCAACCTGGACCCGACTTCGCGCAAGCCGTTCCTGAAACATCTCGAGACTGTCTTCAACCACTTGCTTCAGATCGAGCGCACCGCGTTCCGGAGCTTTGCGCCGGGCGAAGGAGAGCAACTGGTTCATCACCCTCGTGATCCGCTCGACCTGGGTAATGATGGTCTGGAGGCCTTTCTTGATCGGCTCTTCGGCGACACGATCCATCAAATATTCAGCGCGCCCAAGAATGACGTTCATCGGGGTCCCGATTTCGTGGGCCATACCCGACGCCACCGTACCGAGTTCGGCGATGCGCTCCGTCTTTCGCAACTGGTCTTGCAGCCGCTTCCGTTCACTGATATCCCGCAACATAACCAGGATCGCCGGACCTTCCTCATCTATGAATCGCGCCGCGCTGACTTCTGCGTCCACAGATTTTCCGCTCATGGTGATGATCTTCTCTTCGATCATGGGCACTTGTGCGCGGCCTTCCACCAATTCGTGGATGCGCTCCTGAATTGCCGGATGATAATCAGGATGGAACAGGTCCATCACCGATCGCCCCAGAATCTCATTGGCCTTCACGGCGCCGAACAGTTTGATTGCCTGGTCGTTGGCAAAGAGGATGCGGTCGCCTCGAATCACCACAATGGCATAGGGCGAAATGGCAATTAAACGTCGGTAGCGCTCTTCGCTTTGACGAAGCAAGTGTTCCGCTCGTTTCCGTTCCGTGATGTCGGTGACGAACCCTTCCAGATAGCTCAGGGTCCCGTCCGTAGCATAGATTCCTTCACCCCGTTCCCAGACCGACTTGACCTCCCCTGATCTGGTCAGGATCCGATAGGTCGTTTCGTACGGGCGACGCTGCGCCACCGCAGCTTGAATCTCTTGCCAGACGCGCTCGCGATCGCCCGGATGGGTATTGTTGCCATAGGTGATGGATCGTTCTACGAGGTATTCCCGGGAGGTGTACCCGGTCAAGTCTGATACCCCTTCGCTGAGATACTCGAAGGTCCAGTCACGGTTGTTCTTGCAACGGTAGACGAAGCCCGGCAGATTGCTGATCAGCGTGGTGAGTTGTCGCTGACTCTTTTGGTGAGCCTCTTCGGCGCGCTTGCGCTCGGTGATATCCCGGAGGATGACGGTATAGTATGTCTGCTGTTCCACGGTGATATATGAGATGGCCGCTTCGATCGAAAACTCTTCCCCACTCGAGCGGAGCCCCATCACCGTCCCCAGTTTGCCCATCTTCCGGCTCGTCGCACCAGATTGGCCGAACTCCTGCACATGGTGGCGGTGGCCTTCACGATACCGTGCGGGCAAGAAACGATCGAGCGGCTGTCGCATCGCCTCTCGAGTGGAACAACCGAACATCTGTTCGGCCGCTCGGTTGAACAATACGACCTTCTGATCCTCATCCACGGTGATGATCGCATCCATCGCGGATTCGATGATGCTTTCCAGCCTCAGTTGGCTGACTAGCAGCTGCTCTTCCGCTTCCTTGCGATCGACGATGGCACGCACGGCCTCCCGATCCGCGTAGTAACGGGCCTGTTGCGCCTCCATCATCAAGCCCTCGGCATGGGCCCGCTCCACACGTTCCAACATCAACGCTCGTTCTGCTTCTACCGATTCATGTTGCAGCCGTCTGAAGCGAATCAATCCCAGGGCTAAGATCCACAGCACGGAGGTTCCCAAGGTACGATTGAGCAGGCCATACAGGAAAGAACTACCCAGAGGTTTGAGAAACAACCCAACCCAGAGGAGGCTGGTCGCAAATGCGCAAAAATAGAAGGACTCCCGCTCTTTCGGTCGGAACACCGTGAGCAGCAGGGGAATGACGTACAGGATCGATACGGCAATTCCCACCGGGGTCAGCAGGTCGACAACGAAGATGCCGATCGTGAGGAGTGGGATCGCCCAGTGCACAACCCGCATGGCAAAACGGTCGATATCCTTCATGTGATCGATCCCGGCCTGAAGCGGGACCGTCCAGTCACAGTCACGCTGCGATGATCCGACAGTGGCGGCTATTCCTCTGGGTGAGGCTTACCTTCGATTTCGGCGAGTTTACGATACAGGGTCTTGCGGTCGATTCCAAGCGCGTGAGCAGCCTGATACTTGTTGCCGCCGGTTTTTTCTAGGATTTTTTTGATGTACTCTTTCTCGAGCTCATGTAAGGGCAGGGTTTGCTCGGCTGCCTCATCGAGCACGCGTCGATCCCCACGTGCGCCCTGCACCGGCGCGGGCAGATCGTCGGGCGAAATCTTCTCGCCACGGCTCAGGGTCACGGCCCGCTCGATGACGTTTTCCAACTCTCGCACATTGCCGGGCCAGGCATAGTCCATCAACATGGCAAGGGCCGCTTCGCTCACACCCTTCACTTCCTTCCCACGCGCATTTCCGCATTTCTTGAGAAAGGCTTCCACCAGGAGCGGGATATCCTCCCGTCGTTCTCGAAGCGGCGGCAACTTCAGTTCGATGACATTGAGTCGATAGTAGAGGTCCTCACGAAACCGCTTGTGCTTCACTTCCTCATTCAGATTCAGGTTCGTGGCTGCGATGATCCGGACATCCACTGAGATCGGCTTCGTCGCACCCACCCGCCTGATTTCCTTCTCCTGAATCGCGCGGAGAATCTTTGCCTGGAGCATGAGCGGCAACTCGCTGATCTCGTCGAGAAACAACGTGCCTTTCTGCGCTTCTTCAAACAGGCCTCGCTTATCGAGCTTGGCGTCGGTAAAAGCCCCGCGCATGTGGCCGAAGAGCTCGCTCTCTAACAGTTGTTCCGGAATGGCTGCACAGTTGACGGGAACAAACGGAGCATCTTTCCGGTCGCTGTTGAAGTGAATCGCCTTCGCCACCAATTCCTTGCCGGTTCCGCTCTCTCCGGTAATCAGAACATTGGTCGGACTATCTGCTACCCGACGAATGAGATCGAAAACCCCTTGGATCGCCTTGCTCTTTCCCAGGATCTGGTGAAAGCTATATTCCTTGTGCACTTCTTTTCGAAGTCGGCTCACTTCCCGACGCAGCGATGCCTCCCGAACGACCCGCTCGATCACGCGAACCAGCTCATCTTTCTTCACGGGCTTGGTGAGGTAATCGCTGGCTCCGTGCTTCATCGCTTCAACTGCCGTCTCCACCGATCCGAACGCGGTCATGAGAATGACGTTGATGTCGGGATATCTGCGTTTGATTTCAGCTAGCAACTCGATCCCTTCCATCCCTTTCATGCGGAGATCGGTCAGGACGACGGCATAGTCTTCCTCACTCAATCGTTTCAGGGCCTCTTCTCCGCTTCCAGCCATGGTCACTTGATGACCACGATCCTTAAGCATGTCATAGGCCAGTTCCCGCATATCCGCGTCATCATCGACGACGAGGATCGCACCCCAATCTTGTGTCATGCCATGCTCCGAGAGATAAGAATGAGATAAACAGAACCCCGACTGCCCTCTATTGCCACAGAGATCTACCACCTTTGTCGCATTATGCGCCACTTTTCATGGGATTACCCCGTTCAATCTGTCAGTTTGCAAGGGCAGGACCAGGTGGTTACGGCCCCCCGAGGGTCTCGGCTCCTGATTGAATGGTCACGCCCTTCTGAAGCGGTGTGAACGAAACGTCGGTTGCGGCAACCGACCTGACGGGTGGCTTGCTCCCCTCATACCTGGTCGGAAAGACATACCACCGCTCCTCAGCTGCAAACAGAAGCTTGTACGTGGTCAGCTCATCATTGCGAAGATAGACGTTCAGAAGATCAGAGGTTTCCTGTTGATCCACCCATCCTCGGTTTGTGCCAAGCTGTACAGGCACCACATACAGCGCAGCGGTGATCACCGCCAACGAGACATAGGCCCTCGACAGATCAACACCTCGATCAATGTTGGTGAATCTCACCAGAAAGAGTTCGAGTGTTGAGGCACCCAAAAAGAGAAGCAGAGGGATCGCCACAAGTAAGAGATTGATCGCAGCAGACGCGAACTCGAGGGAGCTGAGCACAATGGTGATGCCTAGAAGTCCAACCAGCAGCCACGGACCATACCAAACCGCCACGAGCGAGACCTTGAACCTGGTGGTCATGGTCAGATTGCTGTGCCCCTCGATCTGCGTGAGATTCGAGGTGGCCAAATACCCGAAGAAGAGAATGAGCAGCAGCGGGATCCAGCTTTGACTGAAGTAGATTGCGACCGGAACCTTCTCCAGGACCCAGGAGGCTCCAAAAGCTGAAAAGTACGATCTGGTGTACACCGATCCGGCCAGATACGCCACGCCGGTCAGAATGAACAAGGCGATGAATACCTTGGGACCCTGTTCGATCAGGCGGCGAGCGTTGGCACGAGCTTCCTCGATTTTCTTGTTGTTACTGGACGCCATTGGCTTACGATGCGGCACATCAAACGGCGGTTCACGTCTCCGTGCTGTATTCTAGGAGGGAGTCAGAGGATGGTGCAATGCGCAATGAGTACAGGAATAGGATCCTCCTCAAACCAGGCCCCGGAGGTACCCGCCGCACCGCTGAGGAAACGTGAGACCGGGACACTGGCGCGAGCGCAGTGTCCTACCGTACAGGCAGCCGTCTCCAGAAAAGCCTCCCTGTAGCGTTTCCCCGGTTCGCTCCGATGGATCATTCGCTATTCGGTTTCTTCTCCCCCTTCAATGCAGGCTTCGCATTGGTCCAATTGTGAGGTGCCATGCTCGCTGCAGAAAAACCTGCGGCAGCGGCTGCACGTCATGAAGCTCATTCTGACTCTGTCTTGGGCTTCGCATTGATAACACTGACCAGCACTACGGGCTTTGGGCATCGCGATATCTCCATCACGTGACAGGTTGGATAAGTCCTTGGTCCATCATTTCCATGGTCTAGCGCTTCGTGGCCCCGGTCCGCCACAGGATGCGCCCTACACAGATACCACGTCGGTGGCCGTCGCTCCAGTTCAAAACAACGTGCATTGGTCATACGCATCACCTTTGCATCCACGTGGTAAACCGTCACAGATGATGCTGCAGGCTGAGGAGTTCACGAGAACCAGCTGGGACTCCAACAAGAGGATGTCGGCGAATTGCCATCTCTTCTGGCTCTCCACCTTCGACTTCGTGGTTGTTGACTCGCGAAACTGCTGCTGATCGAACCCGGTTCCCTTCCCTTCATTTGTAGTGGCCGTTTGCACGGCGGAAGGGACAGAGCGGCTAAACCGCCTAAACAAGAGTGTGCGACGATCGACCAGCCGTAGCACCTATCATTGCTCTGATGCTGCATACGTGGGCTGCTCATGCGGCACAACAATATGAAAGCAGCTTGTCCAAGACTGGACGAGCATCGGGCAATGGCATCCCTGACATGGATTCACATCCTGAATCACCAGAAAGTAGGGATTACAGAACAAGGGATGATCCAAAATCCCGCCGCACGGACAAGATTGTGAAGAGAGAATTTTACTCGCAGCACAAACTCTGCTATATCACACCTATACAGTCACCATTTTTGAAATTGAAGGGGGGTGGGGTACTCATGGCAACGAAGAAAGCAGCGAAGAAGCCAGCCAAGAAGGCGGCTAAGAAGAAGTAGTCATTGCACCATGAGGAGGCGTCGGCCACGTCGCCTCCTCACCATCCTGCATTCTAGATCTTCCTCGGCCTCGCACCTCATCACACGAATCGCTATCCGATCGAACACGTCCTCTGAAACGTTTTCGACAGACTCGACCACCCCGAGAGGGTCCACATCACCGATGAGCTCACCGCTACGGACCAACCCTTCATCGAGATGGAACCGGCGACGGTGTCCGGATGCGGGTCGACGACGGCAACCCTTATGAGATGAAGCACAAGACAAAAGAGAAGGGGACGACTTGCAGGCTGAGATCACCACAAGGAAGAGACGGCGGGAAAAAGAAAGGGGAGGTGATGGCCACATCACCTCCCCCATTTCCTTAGCACCAGGAGAGACTCCATAGCGTAAAGAAAGCAGCGAGTGAATCTTAGCATGAACCTCCCCCCGAAAATAGAATATGTATGTCAATATAATCAATCACTTGAGAAAATTTCGTGTCCGTACAGCATCGTCGGGCACGGGAAAGGGTATTTGATAAGCGGGGCCTGGCCCATTGAGATACAACGACCGAACAGTCCTGGCACAAGGGAAACATTGGACTGACATGGTACCGGTTAGGCCGGTCGCGTCAGGACCAGACTCCCGGTACTGTTGGTGTCGTGAGGGAAGGTCAGGTCGAGGGGTGGGGATGTGGAGTCACTTCTGACGAGAGTTTTCTGCCCGGGTCATGAGTTGGAGTCTCTTGCTGGCAAACCAGGCCTTCCAGTCCAGTTTCGCAAAGAGAACGACCAGTGCGAGCATGAGGACTTGCGTCACGACGAAATACCCCCCGAGATAGGCAAAGACCGATCCCGTATCGACCACGACCTTCTGTGCCACCTCCATCGCCACGACCACCCACACACTATAGGTCAGAAACCGGCCGATGAAGGAGGCCGCCGCCACCGGGGCCAGGGGCAAAGACGTGAGCCCATAGGCGATAAACAGCGAGTTTGACGGCAAGGGGCTGCAGGTATAGGCCAGGACGGCCCCAAACGTCATCGCGCGGTGCTGTTCCAGCCGATCCTTCACCTGGTCAACATTCTCTTTGGTGCGTGGGCTCAGCCAGCGTTGCCTGACGAGAAGAAACGCCATTTTCGCGAGGACCAGCCTGCCGGCAGTCGCCGCGCTTGCCGCCACGAAGGCGGTGAGCCAGGGGTTCGCACCGGGGCTGGACAATGTCATCGCAGACACCGCCATCCACGTCGGTGGCGCGAAGGCGGGCAGACAATTGAGCACAAAGATGACTGCAAAGAGGGACAGGGTCGTCATTGTTCCATAACCACACAATACTCTTCGGACATGCCCTCATTATGGCATTGAAGTAACCCCCGTCACCATTTTATAGACAGTGTGGAGAAGGGATGAGAGTGTCAGACAAAGCCTGAGGGGCCTTGTCCCGCTTTCCATATGAGTGGTCAGAACGTAGGCCAAAGGGCTTTGGGAGTATGCACGTCCTCATGATAGATACCGACGAGGACGAAGCAGCCAAGATAGTTTGTGATGATGAACGGGCTGGGACTCGAATCCAGGGCCAGTTTTTGTATATTTGTATAGATGAATTGCCCGGGATTGTCGTCATGGAGAAAAAGGAAGGTCGGACTGGATGTAGCAGGAACTGCGAGAGAGAAAACTGGATCAGATTTACAACGGTTCTGTGCCTTCGCTGAGGATCTGAATATAGCGATCATATGCAAACAGCCTATTGCGGTGCCGACCGGTGAGCTCTCGAACTGTCCCAAGTTTTTCAAGCAATGCCATTCCGTTTGTAGCCGTTGGAAAGGAAAGACCCGTGCGTCGGCAAATGTTTGAAAGTGAAACGATCGGGCGTTCCCGAAGGGCTGAGTGAACACGAAGCGCCGACCCAGCAGCTCGCCCTCCGGTCCGAATCTTTGCCTCATCCGTGCCAAATAATTCCACGAACCGCTGTGCCGTTGTGACGGCTCCTCGTGCGGTCATCCGTACACCCTCCAAAAAGAAATCGATCCAGGCTTCCCAATTTCCATCCATTCGCACTTGATCCAGTAGTCCATAGTACGCAGACCGGTTTTCCTTAAAATACAGACTCATGTAGAGAAGCGGCTGCGTAAGCGCACCAGCACGGCACAGGAGGAGGGTGATAAGAAGACGCCCGACACGACCATTACCATCCAGAAAAGGATGGATTGTCTCGAACTGAACATGTGCAAGAGCGGCCTTGACGAGCATGGGTAACGGGATGGTCTCATCGTGAAGAAACCGCTCCAGTTGTCCCATACAATCTTCCACATCTTGGTATGCTGGGGGGACAAAATGGGCGTTCCCGGGCCGGGTCCCACCACTCCAGTTCTGCGATCGACGAAATTCTCCAGGCAGCTTGTCGCTCCCTCGACCGTGTGAAAGGAGGTGCGCATGAACCTCGCGGATCAACCGATTGGAGAGCGGAAATCCTTCACGCAATCGCTCAAGCCCATACTCCAATGCCGCAACATAGTTCGAGACGTCCGTTACCTCATTTTGTGGCACCCCCGGAGCTTCCTCGAGCTCGAACAGAAGCAGGTCGGACAACGACGATTGAGTTCCCTCGATCTGGGAAGACAACAAAGCTTCTTTCCGAACATAGGAATAGAGAAAGAGATGCGGATCGGGCAGTAATGTGGATACGCTATCCAGACGTCCCAAAGCCAACAGAGCTTGTTCGAGAAGAAGCTGGCGCGTCCCTGTCAGATCAGGAGGTGGTATGGGAGGGAGAGGGGTCGGGATAAAGGCTCGTACCTGTTCGCCACCAATTTGAGAATTCTCATATCGACCAGTCGGGCCACGGTTCACAAGTTGGCTCTCTATTCAGGGTTGCTGAATAGGAGAATACATTGCTGTCCAAGATAGCCGAGACCGGGTGGCAGCCCACGTGATTTGATACGGGTTTTGGACGAGGGATGACGGGTGTTCACGTTCGTGCCTCCTCATGCTGTCCAAGATTACGCGAAGGCCAAA
>Ga0224510_10002349_pt1 | contig 11452 bp, 12 predicted proteins | sample SF_May12_sed_USG_FD_170161 | JGI IMG/M metagenome (GOLD analysis project Ga0224510, IMG submission 170161) | Sediment microbial communities from San Francisco Bay, California, United States - SF_May12_sed_USGS_4_1 | ecosystem: Environmental > Aquatic > Marine > Sediment | place: USA: California... | reverse complement strand
GTGCCGTCTTCGGCTACGGATTCCCGTGGTGGGGCAAATGGGAGGAACGCCAGCCCAGCTGGTTCGTGCGGGCGGCGAATGAACACTTCACATCCAAGGACCAGCTGCTGACGCTGGCACTCGCCGCCCCGGGACCGGAATTCACCGACTTCGAGGTTGCACGCGACCACTGGAAACTGGCCCGGGAAGCCGACGCCCGGATCACCGTGCACGTCGGCGTTGGTACCTACGGACTCGAAGGCAAGGTTCAGAGATTCGGCGAGGCCGGACTTCTGGGCCCGGACACCACCTACATCCACTGCACCAGCCTCAACGACACAGAGATCCAGATGATCGTGGACACGGGCGGCACCGTCACACTGGCATTCCCGGTGGAGATGATGATGGGGCACGGCATGCCGCCTGTTCAGAAATTCCTCGATCGGGGGCTGGCACCGACCCTGAGCGTGGACGTGGAGACCAACGTGCCTGCCGACATGTTCACCCAGATGAGGTCGGCCCTGGCGACACAGCGCGCCCTCGCCACGGCCGAGGGCAAACCCGGAGCGTCGACTCGTGACGTCCTGAGGTGGGCCACGATCGAGGGCGCCAAGGCCAACGGGCTCGACGCCAAGGTGGGCAGCCTGACGCCCGGCAAGAAGGCCGACGTGGTCTTGCTGAGAACCGACCGGCTGAACGTGACCCCGCTCAGCGATCCCTACGCCGCGATCGTCACCGGTATGGATACGGGCAACGTCGACACCGTGATGATCAACGGCCGGTTGATGAAGCAGGGCCACAGCCTGCTCCATGTCGACTGGGAAGCGGTCAAACGGATGGTCGACGAGTCCCGAACCTACGTGATCGACAAGTCGGGCTTCCGGCTCCCCAAGATCTAGAAGCGATCACGGCCCCTCACGCGTCATCCAGCGTCTCCCGGAGGTAGCTCCAGTCGCGGGCGAAGCGGTACGAATGCCGCGCAGGTGGCTGTGGGGCTTGCGTCTCCAGCCAGCGGACGATGCCCGGCCCCGGATTCGAGAACTCATGGACGCATCCGACGCCTGCGAACGCGATGTCGCCGGGCTCGAGGACGTACTCCACGCCGTCGAAACGGCCGATCGTCTTCCCTTCCTCGATCATGTACGTCTCCTCCAGCGGATGGTCGTGAGCCCCGGCGACGCCCCGCTCCTCGTATTGGACCATGAACATGGTCAGAAGGTGGGCGCCCAGGTCGGAGTCCACCATCATCTTGACGGTGATGCCGCTGTAGACGAGAAGCGCCGTGCGCATGCTCGCCGAAACGGCGAGCATGTCCTGGGTCTGTCTTCCCGGATCCATGTTCGCCGGTGTGATGTTGCCGAAGGACCGGGTTCTGGGATCGCGCGGATCCACGGCCACGAGTTCGCTGCTGGGGACGAGACCCGGCACGAAGAATGTGTCGCCTTCGAATCCGGGTCGAGGCTGGGGGGCGAGCATGTCCGCCCATACGGCTCCGCCGTCGCCGACATTCCGGAATCCGTGGGGGCTGCCAATCGGGACCACGCCATAGTCACCTGGTCGGAGGACCACCGACCCCTCGACGGTGTCGACAACCACCTCCCCTGACATGACGTAGAAACTCTCCTCGAAGGAGTGCACATGGCGATCGACCGTGCCACCGGGCTCGAGGTGATTGACACCGAACCCGGTATGGACTGCGCCGGGGGTCGCGTGGTCGACCGCCGCCCATCTCCCATAGCCTGCGGAGTGGGCGGTGAACCCGGTCGGAACCTCGGGTGAGACCTCGTGTGCCCGTCTCACCACATGCCTGGGATTCATCTCGACCTCCGCCCGGTTTCAAACGTTTGCACTGGCGAGCATACCGACTGGGTCACTCCGATGATCGGAGGGCGACGGCCAGCGCGCTCATGTCGGAGGATCCGAGCCCCATGGCGACGGCCCGTGTGGCCCAGGCAAGGTTCGCCTCCCCCTGAGGCATCCTTGCGCCGGAACGCTCGGCCAGGCCGAGGATGAGGTCGAGGTCCTTCGCGACGAGGTCCAGAGAGAATGCCACGGGCGCCGCATCGGGGTCGAGGAAGGCGGCCCGTTTGTAGGCGACGAACGGTGACGCCGCCGCGCTGTTGGCGAAAACCTCGTAGGCGAGTTCGGGGGGCACACCGGACCGCTCAGCCAGCACGAGCGCCTCCGAAAGCGCCTGGTTGATCGCATGAACCAACCCGTTGACAGCGAGTTTCATGGTCGATCCGGCCCCCGATGCCCCGAGGTGATAGACCTTGGTGGCGAGCTTGTCGAGCACAGGACGGGCCTTGTCGAGGGCTTGTTCATCTCCGCCGATCATCACCATGAGTGTTCCGGCCTCCACCATCCCCACGGATCCGGACACCGGGGCGTCGAGCAACACGGCGCCGGCCGCCGTCACCGCAGGTCGGAGGTCGTCGAGGGTTCTCGGGTCGATCGTGCTCATCTCGAGAACCACCGTTCCCTCCCGAAGCCCCGATGCTATGCCGGCCTCTCCGAGGTAGGCCTCACGCAGCGCCTGGTCGTCGGCCAGAATCGAGATCACGACATCGGCCCGGCTCACGGCGTCGGCGGCCGACTCGGCGACACGGGATCCCGTGTGCTCGGCCGTGGACTCTGCCTTGGCGCGGGTGCGGTTGTACACCGCCAATTCGAATCCCTGTTCGTGGAGGCGACGCGCCATCGCCGATCCCATGCGCCCCATTCCCACGATTGCGACGTTCATGGCAGCAGCCAGCCCCCGTCGATGTTGAGGTTGACCCCGTTCATGGACGGGTTCTCGAGGAGGAACCGCACCGCATCGACCACGTGGGCGGTGAGGAGCGGTCGCTTCGTCGGCGTCCGGGCGAGGACGGCGTCGCGGACGGCGTCGTTGTTGTCCCAATACCACGAGTCGAGCACGATCCCGGGATGGATCGCGTTCACCCTGATGGGCGCGATCTCCAGTGCCATCGTGTTGATCATCTTCTCGACGCCGCCGTTGACGGAGGTGACCGTTGTAGAACCCGGGTAGGGGCGCTCTTTGGCCAGCCCGCCGAAGAGCACGACAGAGGACTCGTCGGTCATCCTGGAGAGCAGCTGATGGACGGTCTCCGGATATCCGACGACCTTGAGAACGGCCAGGGCGCGAGCTCCCTCGATGGCGAAGTCCTTCACCGTGTTGGTGTCGCGAAGGACGGCGGTCACCACGAGATGGTCCACGGGACCCTCGATCGGCGCCAGCCCGGCAGCGATCCCTTCGGGTACGGAGAGATCCACCGCCAGTCCGTGCGTATCGCCGCCGATCCTGGCGGCGGCTTCGGCGGCGCGGGTGGCGTCCCGGCTGGAGACATACACACGTCGACCTCGATCGGCGTAGTGCCGAGCGATCTCCTCGCCGATTCCCGAACTCCCACCGATGACCACCACGTCGCCCATCGTCTCCTCCTCAGAATGCGATCGTTTGCAGTGTACGCCCCTCCCCCACCCCACCTCCGCCGACCCACGGTTGAGAACGTGGAAATCCACCCAACCGACACCGGGTTGAGCGGGCCGGGGACGTTGGACCGTGCCCTCCGGGCGGCGGTTGGTGCATCATTGGGGGATAGTGCCGGCAAACCTCACCCCCTCCTACAAGGCCGCCGAATCTCGGTATCGGGCTGCCCGCGATCCCGAGCACCGGCTGGAAGCGCTCCGGGAGATGCTGAAGGAGATCCCCAAACACAAGGGGACCGATCACCTGCAGGCGGACATCAAGTCGAAGATCAAAGAACTCACAGAAGAATTGGCCGGGCCCAGAAGAGGTGGCGCCCGCACGGGGCCACCCACCACGATCCGTCCCGAGGGTGCGGCCCAGATCGCATTGGTGGGCCCACCCAACACGGGCAAGTCGGCGTTACACGCCCGGCTGACCGGCTCGCACTCGGCGTCCGAGGCCTATCCGTTCGCCACCCAGCATCCCCAACCGGGGATGTGGCGCATCGAGGACGTGATGATTCAACTCGTCGATCTTCCGTCGATCGCTCTGTCCCATCCGATTCCGTGGATCGGCAACACACTCCAGCCGGCCGATGCCGTCCTGCTCACGGTCGATCTGTCCGTGCCGGGTTGCGTGGAGGCGGTGGCGGTGGCCCACGAGATCCTCGCCGAGCGCCGTGTCCACCTCACTCCCCGCTGGACGGACCGGGCCCATCTCTCGGATCCCGAGGATCCGTTCGCCAGAGTGCTTCCGTGTGCAGTGGTCGCAACCAAATCGGATCTGATTCCGGCGATCGAAACGGAGCTCGAGGTCTTCCTGGATCTCGAGGGATACCACTATCCGGCGATGGCCGTTTCGGCGCACACGGGCGACGGGCTAGACGAGCTCGGTAGGTGGCTCTTCCGCAATCTCGAGATCGTCCGGGTCTACACCAAGGAACCGGGCCGGGAGCCGGACATGACCCGGCCGTTCACAGTCGACCGGGGCGCAACGGTGATCGATGTCGCCGAGTTGGTGCACAAGGATTTCGTACGTGCGTTCAAGTTCGCCAGGGTCTGGGGGCCGAGCGGCTACGACGGCCAGCAGGTGGGCCGAGACCATCTGGTTGCGGACGGCGACGTCGTCGAACTCCACACCTGATCTCGGTGATCCTTGCTACTCCCCGGAGAGCCAACGGATCGCTTCGGCGCGATCCCCGAAGTAGGCGGTCGGGAACGTCGCTGGACCTTCGATCGCCGGCGCCGTCCCGATGGCGGGCATGCCAGCCGGCATGATGAAGGCGAACTTCTGGATCCCGGCTCTGTTGTAGCGAGGAATGATGTGGGCATCGCGCCACGCCCCATCCATCTGTTCGGGTGACATGGCAAAGCTCGTGGCATCGGTGACGATCCTGCTCCGTCCTGCGCCTTCCACGGACGAAGCGAATCGATCCAGCCAATCGTTGAAACCGGCTCGATCGAGGTCGGCGGTGGCGCCGAACCACCGAATCTCCACGGCGTCGATTCCGGGTCGATCCAGGACTTCTCCGAAGCGGTCTGCCCACAGCACCTTGTCCGGCGGTGTCGATTCGGCCGGCGAAACCCGATTGGTCAACAACACCCACGCCATGAGACCGGTGGTCACCCAGAGAAGAGGCACGTAGAACGTCAGTATGAGCCAGGACACGTCGGTCGCCGCCCCGAGGATCTCTTCGGCGAGTCCGCCGATCAACGCATTGGCCAGGTCGACGACGGTCGCCACAACCAACAGCCACGTGAGAGGCCGAGCGAGCTTCGGCGCCCGCCAAAGAGCGACCAGGGTCAACAACGCGATGACGAAGCCGAGTTGGTCTCCCCAGACGATCTCATCACGGAGGGCGTCGCTGATGGGGTAACCGGCGGCCTGGGAAGAGAACAGTTGGAGCGCCACGGTCCGGCCCGTGTGAACGGCGACGAGCGGAGTCAAGGCCGCCACCAGGCTTCGGCGGCGCGCCCACGGCACGTACAGCCACGTCGCGAGCACTATCAGCGTGACGAAATTGAGGGTCATCGCCAACTGGGCGGCTGCATCGGTACTCATGGTCTCTGCCTTCCGTTCGCTCCGCAGGTCACAGTACGAACCGGCGTTGTAGGGTGACCTTGTCGCATCCGACAATTGAAGGGCGAAATCCGACATGCGAGTATTCGTCACGGGTATAGAAGGGGCAGCCGCTCTCAACACCATGTCAGTGTTCGATCCTCTCGTGAAGTCGGACACCGCCTGGCGGTTCCTCCACGAGCCATCGGCTCCGGACGTCTTCTCCCCTGCGATCGTCGGTACAGGGGATGGCCCGATCCGATTCTCGTCCGAGGTGTCGGCCCGACCACACGCCGTCGCCGGCGTCGATCCGCCGCCCGACCTCGTGATTGTCCCCGGCCTCGGCGATGTCATTCCACCGTCGCTCGAAGCGAACGAGCACTGGGTTCCGTGGCTGCGCAGATGGCATGACGCCGGTTCGATCGTCGCCAGTTCTTGCACTGGCGCCTTCCTCCTCGCAGAAGCCGGATTGCTGGACGGCAGACGCGCCACCACGCACTGGGTGGCGGCGCCACTGTTTCGGGCGAGCTACCCCGCCGTCACGCTCGACATCGAGCCGATCATCATCGACGAGGGCGACGTGATCACATCAGGTGGAGCAACCACGGCGCTGAACCTCGTTCACTACCTCGTGTCTCGCTTCGGTTCGAGCGAACGGGCCGCAGCCACCAGTCACATGCTGCTTCTCGACTCCGCGCGGGAATCGCAGCTGCCGTTTGCCGTCACGGGGCTTCACCGGCAACACAGTGATCGGATGGTTCACGAGGCTCAATCGCTGGTCCACGACCGGTACGCCGGGCTCACGGTCGCGAGCCTTGCTCACTCGGTCGGCGTCAGCACGAGGACCCTCGGTCGACGGTTCGGCGACGCCGTTGGATTGACCCCGAAGGCATACATCGACGAGGTGAGGATCGAGTCGGCCAAGCGTCTCCTGGAGCAGACCTCCGATCAGATCGCCGACATACGAATCCGCGTGGGGTTCACGGATCCGACGGCTTTCCGCCGTGCGTTCAAGCGCACCGTGGGCATCACGCCGACCGAGTACCGGCAACGATTCGGTCGGCGCTCGGCCCTCGACCGTGTTCTGTGACACTGGACACCGCCACCCCGACATTCGACGGGTTTGGACGCGTAGTGTCGGATCAAAGAGGAGGAAAGAGTGCGGAGAGTGTTTCGAGCGAGCGTCGGACTCGCCGTGACGGCGTTGGCGCTGACGACGACTGGACCGGTGGCGGCAGCGCCTGTCACACCACCCCAGACGGTCGTCGATGTCGAATTCCTCGGACAAGCCGTGATACCCACAGGAGCGATGTTCGGAGGAACCGAGATCGGCGGCCTTTCGAGCATCACCTACGACGCCGGCCGCGGTGTGTACCACACGCTCTCGGACGACCAGGGCAACCGTCCCACCGGTGATCCCGTCCGGTACTACACGGTCGCCGTCGACGCATCGGACGGATCGCTCGACTCCGGGGATGTGACATTCGTCGATGTGACCAGCCTGGACGATGACGGCGGCGTCCCGTTCGCCCCGGGCGGTCTCGACCCCGAGGGGTTCACGCTGGGGCGGGAAGGCTTCTTCTTCATGTCGTCGGAAGGCAACACCCTGGCGAATCCGATCATCGACCCGTTCATCAAGCGCTACAACCGGAACGGGCACGTGACGGCAGCACTCCCCATTCCCGAACACTTCATCCCGAACGGAGTCGACCGTGGGGTGCGATTCAATCTCGCTTTCGAGAGCCTCAACCCGACACCGGACGGCCGCACGCTCGTGACAGCGGGAGAGGGTGCGCTCGTCCAGGACGGACCGCCCTCTACGTTTGCGAACGGGAGCTTCGCCCGAATCCTCACCTATGACCTACGTCAACGCACACCGCTGCACGAGTACGTGTACGAGGTCGGACCGTGGGCCGAACCGTCAGGCATCTTCGGGGTCAACGGCATCGTCGAGGTGCTGCCTATCGACGATGCCGGCACCATGCTGGTGATGGAACGATCGTTCTCGGTCGGCGGCACCCTCGGCGGCGGCACCGGCAACTCGGTCGTGATCAACGAGGTGTCCACCGTCGAGGCATCAGATGTCCTCGCCGTCGATGCCTTGTACGAGGCGGGCGCTCCCGTGGCCTTCACACCGGTGACACAACGACAGGTGTTCGCGTTCGACGACTTGGGTATTCCCATCGACAACATCGAGGGCATGACCTTTGGTCCTCCGCTCGCCGACGGGCGACGGTTGCTCATCATCGTGAGCGACAACAACTTCAGCCCGGTCCAATTCACCCAGTTCGTGGCACTGGCCATCGACCTCGCCCCCGCCGGCTGACAGATCGCGCGGGTGGGGCGGGTGATGATGAAGGCGATGCCCACCAGGCCGAGACCGACGACGAAGGCGCGCGTCCACGGGCTCTCGAGGCCGAATCGAACCGAGAGCCCCAAGACGGCGACCACCACCGCTACCGCCGCGATCTTGATCCGGCGCCGAATCCCCAAACCGGCCCGATAGTCGGCGAGCAACGACCCAAACCACCGGTTGGACAGCAGCCAGTGGTAGAGCCGGTGATTCGACCTGGAGAAGAGCCAGGCGGCCACGAGCAACAGCGGCGTGCCAGGGAGTCCCGGGATCAGAAAACCGGCAATGCCCAGTACGGTGAACACGAGACCGCCCACGACGAACAGGCCACGACCGAGGCCGCTGTTGAGGTGGCCGGGTTCCATGCCATCGCTCATACATCGACAGTCTGACATCGGACCGAGCCGACGGCGGGTCGCCTCAGGGGCAGCTGGGTACAGCCGACTTGACGCCGACTGAACGATCATTCATTATGAACGAACATTCAGTCAGGAGCTCATCGTGTCGTGGAACATCGGCAACCTCACGGGTCGGATCAGTGTCGTGACGGGCGCCAATGGGGGTCTGGGGCTCGAAACCGCCAAAGCCCTGGCGGGTGCCAAGTCCCACGTCGTGATGGCCGTCCGTGACCTCGACAAAGCCGAAACGGCCCGTCGAGAGATCCTTCGCACCCATCCCGAGGCCTCGCTCGAACTGGTGGCGACCGATCTCGGTTCACAGGAATCGACGAAAGCAGCGGCATCGTCGATCGCGCACCGACACCCCAAGATCGACGTCCTCATCAACAACGCCGGAGTGATGGCCCTGCCCGAAGGCCGGACGGTCGACGGATTCGAAACCCAGCTCGGTATCAACCACTTGGGCCACTGGACCTTCACCGCCACACTCATGCCGTCGCTGGTCGCCGCGGACCGCGCCAGGGTCGTCACAGTCACATCCACGGCTCGTCATCAAGGGCGTGCGGTCGACCCCAACGACGTCAACCTCGAGCAGGGCTACAGCGCATGGCCCGCCTACGGCAGGTCGAAACTCGCCAACTTCCACTTCGGGATGGGACTCGACGCAGAGTTCGGGCGGCGTGGATTTTCGGCGCAGAGTCTCGTCGCCCACCCCGGGCTCTCCAACACGGACCTGCAGAGGCACACTGTGTCGCAGGGCGGAGGGGGCCCCGCCGGTCCATTCTTCGTCTGGCTGGCCGCCAAGATAGGAATGAGCGCCGCCCGGGGAGCTCTGCCCCAGCTTCGGGCCGCAACCGACCCCGCGGCGCGTGGGGGTGAGTTGTATGGTCCCCGTTTTGGTTTACACGGCCGTCCGGTCAAGCTGGCGGTAATCCGCACCGAATTCGATCGGGACATCGCAATCCTATGGAGGGTGTCGGAGGAAATGACAGGCGTGCGGATGTTCGGCGACGACGATGTGACGTGATGATCGCCATCGATCGACCCGCCGCGATCCGCCGGGCAATGCGCGACCTCGTTGCCGAGCGGGGATTCCACGGCGCGTCGATGCACGCCGTTGCGGAGGCTGCCGGCGTGGCCACCGGGACCGCGTATGTGCACTACGCCTCCAAGGACGAGCTGGTCATCGCCACCTATCTCGAGGTCAAATCCGAACTCGCTGATGCCGTGCTGGCCACCCACGATTCCACGGCGCCCGTGTTCGATCAATACCGACACGTCTTCAAGGTCACGTTTGACCACATGGCCCGTGAGCCCGAACGGGCGCGATTCCTCACACAGATGGAAGGATCGCCATACCGGGACGCGGCCCATCAACGACTGGCCGAGAGCGAGGACCGGCTGATCGCCGTGCTGATCCCCCTGCTCGAAACGAAACTCATCGAGCTCCCGCCCGAAGTGATCTGGGCGATGTCGCTGGGGCTGGCGATTCACATGGCCGCATCGGGCATCGCCATCTCCGAGAGCGAGCTCGAAAGGCTCGTCGACGCCACCTGGCGGTCCATCACCGTGTGACGAGTCTGCTGGCGCGGACCCCAAATCCGATCCACAGCACCGGGCCTGCATCTGACAGCCGTCTCGTGCCCCCGGCCGGCGACGACGAACGCAACGATTCGCACTGGCCGGAAGGGGTCCAGGGGCATCCGAAAGTCGCCTCCGGCCAACCCGAAGGCAAGGTGGCGAAGCGTCCCGCGACGTCTGCGACGACCGATTGCCGCTCGCGTCCCCGACCTAGTTGCCGCTCGGTGGTATGATGAGGGTCCAGACGCTTCGGCGGTGGCTCACTTCTCTCCTTCCTCGGACTGGACTGCGGCAGAGTCGGTACCGGATCAACTGCTCCAGACGATGCATGCCGCATCTTCGAACCGAGAGGAACTGTTCATGAACATCTATGTGGGAAACCTCCCCTTTGACGCGCAGGAAAGCGACCTGCGACGGATCTTCGCCGACTATGGCGACATCGCCTCGGCGTCGGTGATCACCGACCGCGACACCGGCCGATCCCGCGGATTTGGCTTCGTCGAGCTCTCCGACCGCGACCAGGCCACTCAGGCAATCGAGAAGCTCGATGGTCACGATTGGAACGGTCGCAAGCTCACCGTGAATGAGGCCAAGCCTCGTTCCAATCGGCGATAGTGCCCGGCCGCCACGGAGCGACTTCCGCACCAGCGTTTCCACGTCACTTGAAGGGCTGCCGTCTTGGCGCGCGGGCGTGAAGGAATGGCGAAGCGCGAGCGTGAGCGCCGCCGCGACCAACGCCAAGAGGAGAAACGGGCGAGGCGTGAATCGCTTGCCATGGACGACGAGCCGCTCGATGCAGCCACCGAAGCTCGCCTCATGGACGAGTTTCGCGTACTGAGCGAGCGTCACGCCGCGGGACAGATCACAGACAGCATGTACGAAACTGAACGCAGTCGGATCTTCGAAGATCTAGGGCTCGAAGATGGTTGATTCGGGCCAGCAGATCGACTTGGTCCAGGCGCCAGCCTTCGGCAGCTTCGAGGGAGAAACACATGGCCTCCAAGCCTGAACGGCGAATCGACGGATCACGAAGGCGTTGTCTGATATGCGGTCATCCGCAGGCGGAACATCGAACCTCTGAGAGGAGATGCACGGTGCCCAAGTGCGTGTGCGAGACCTACAAGACGCCGCTGCCGGCCGAGGTTCCGGCCTCGACGGCAGTCGACGGGTGACCCGGCGCCGAGTCAGGACACACCGTCTCCGGCACGCTCACGCGAAGTTGGAACGCGCCCAGCCGATGAGCGTGCTCAATGGCACACCGCCCCCGTATTCATTGTCCCCGGTGGTCGTTCCGGTGGGTGTCTGGACCGCCGTGCTACCGATGGTGCTACCCACTCCGACGACTCGCGGCCAAGGCTCGTCACCCCACCAACCCCAAACTGCCCCACCCGACTGACCTGGTGTGAACTCGTTGAAGTGCCCCAGCACGACCCCGTCGAGTCCATTCGAGGCCTGGGTTTGTGCCGAACTGATGACGCAATCGTTCTGGAACGCCGGACGCTCCCCTGAGGAACGCTCTCCGGGGTAACCGGTGTATTGCCAGAACGGTCCGCCGTTCCAGTCGTCGTCATACGTCCGGTACCCCGGATACCCGATCACTTCGCCGATGGG
>Ga0224510_10002347_pt1 | contig 11455 bp, 13 predicted proteins | sample SF_May12_sed_USG_FD_170161 | JGI IMG/M metagenome (GOLD analysis project Ga0224510, IMG submission 170161) | Sediment microbial communities from San Francisco Bay, California, United States - SF_May12_sed_USGS_4_1 | ecosystem: Environmental > Aquatic > Marine > Sediment | place: USA: California... | reverse complement strand
CGTAGGGACGGAAGGTGCGGTCCAGCATCAAGGGGCCTCCATGGCATGGGTCGGGTAGAACAGCTGATAGCCCATCTGGAGATTCTCTGCAAGAGGGGGGCGATCAATATCGGACAGGCTCCTAGGCCTGCGTTTTTCGCAAAGACTTCAGTATGATTTGTTCTAGTGTCCCAGATATAGATGTTCTGCTCACGCCCATACCTTCCTTGCTTATCGATCTTGTCGAGATTGATCTCATACCCGGTAAAGATCACACGGTTGTTATCGAGCCAGTAGATTCTGTGCTGACTACTTGCTTGGAACCCTGAATCCTTGAGGACGAAAGAAGAACTAGCTGCCATCTGTGGGCTCACAACCACTACAAGAAATGTCAGAATCAACCACGGTCGCTGCATGATCGAACCTCTCCAGTCGTCTCGTATATTGCCACAGGGCTCTCGATCACTCTCCCCAGAACTCGCCTGGTCTCTCCTCCTATTCAGTTCTTCGACTTCGGTTTCTGCACCCCGCGCAACTCCCACAGCATCTGCTGAATCTGCTGCTGCAGTCTCGCTAGAGCGCCAATATCTATCGCGACGCGAGTGACGACGTGGCCCTCCAATCCCTTCGGGGCTGCATGGCCGTCCTTTGCCGTCTTCTCAATCGCAGCCAGCAGCGCTGGTTCAACGAAGCCACCATTGAGATAGTCGATGCCTAGCGCGATACCGGCGTTCGTATGATTCGTCGTGCGTGGATGGACTGACGACTCGCTAGGGTTCAAGCGGACGTTGAGTGCAAGGGTGGTGTCGTTGGATTCACTCATAAGGCGCACACTCCTGTGTCGTAGATGAAAGACTTTGAGGCTGACAACAGCATGGGAGACACCCGATGAATTTGTATTCCTAATGGAATGGGTCTCACGAGTTTAAAAAGCTGCCTGAACGCTGTCAAGAACCCAGACTTCTGAACGTCTTCCCAAGCTGGACGAAGGGAATCTGCCCGAAACTGCATAACGGTTGGAAGTCCTCAGAGGAGGGGGATCAATCGAGACCGAACGATACCGATGCGGCCCTATATTCGGCCATTCCGCAACGATACAACCATATTTCTCAATCTACCTGTACGAATGGGTTAGGAGAACATGGTGTGCTCTCCTCAGTCGGCGGATACCTGAAAGGCTGCGGGTGACCTGTCGGGGGAGAGGCTTGTCTTGAACACGAGGAGCCTCAAAAAAGGAGCGGCCCCGAATGAATACCATGCTGGTCTGATGAGACACCTATGCAAAGGGGGTTGTTTTTTCTATCTTAGGCGCTACAATATCACCGCATCGTCAATGCGGATCAACTCTTCCACCACTTAATCGAGAGGCATAACCGTGACTCTGCGAACTATCCTACAACTCGTTGTTGCAGTCGGTGTCTGCGGTACCGCTGGCCAAATTTCGGCATACGACACCAGTCCCTACGCCCCCGGAAGTCTGGACCCCTGTACGCAGGTGTATTTTTCTGCCTTTACGCCTCCGCCCTTCTCGGTGGAGAACAATAATGTAGCCGTGGCGCCAAAATCGGAATTTTCATTTCTTGCATCCAAGACCACCAACTGGCCAAGCATTACCGTGAAGATCAAGGACGAAAAAGTCCCGGTCACTGTCACCACAATCACGAACGGGTACCTGGCCAAGGGTAAGCTGCCCGACAGCGTGAAAGGCCGCTACATCCGGGTCGAGATCTTCGCCAAAGGCCCCAATGACTGCGACAAAGCCGATGGATGGCTGCTGAAGGTGGGAAACTGACTGTGAACAACACGACGTGGATAGGAATCACCCTACCCACGTCGTTGCCTTCTTCCGTGCTAGACTCTTCTCAGAGTTCTTCTTCTACAGATTCGATCGATGCCCGAAGCGCTGCGACAAACGCCTCTGGCTGATTCAGGGCATTCTCGGTCAGTTGAAATTCACTGACCAACACGCCGTCTTTGTCGACCAACAACAAACGATAGCCGTCTGTCACAAGAACTCCTCGGTTTTTCTCAGGCACTATTTACGTATCGAAGCAGACGTGTCCAGAGAGCAAAGCCGAGATGGCAACAGGCTAGAAGGGAAACCGAATACCCAGCTGGACCTCGTTGGGGATGAGGTGTTGTCCAACCAAACTCTTCAGCCCGGCATTGGGGTCACTGTAGGAAGAGGATAAACCAGAGGACACGGCGTTGAGCGAACGATCAAGCTCCGTATGATAGCCACCCCCAAACCCTGCCCCGAGATAAGGCAGAAGCGTCGTTCCTCCTACGGAAATCTGTTTCGACACACTTGGCAGAGTTCTCAGGATGAGCATGTGTTCGACGGGCAGCGATGCAGATGGCGTCTGCTGTAGCTCCGCATCCCTTCCCCCTGCCAGAGCCGGAATTGCTGTCATGCCGGTGACGACGGGTCCGATCGTAGAATGTCCGTCTATCTTTGAGCCTGCATGTGAGAGTGAAACACACAGACTCGCACCCACTAGCATACCAATCGCCAGTGACCATCGTATTGGGTGAGCCTGTGACATAACTCTCACCATACAACCTGTTCGGCACTCATTCAAGAGGTGCCTGTTTCACCACGATTCCTGCCGCCTCAGCAGGGCTGACCTGGCCAGATCGCTCTGGGAGCTCCATTCGAACATCCGCTATTTTCTTGGCGAGGGGGAAACTCCACGCTATCGTACCTGCAAGACAGTGCCGGGAGGGACATTGGAGATGCTTCATGCAATCCTATGATTTAGTGGTCATCGGCAGCGGACCGGCCGGCCAGAAAGCAGCGGTCCAAGCCGCGAAACTATCTAAACGGGTCGCGCTCATCGAAAAGGCAACGCAATTGGGTGGCACCTCACTCAACACCGGCACCCTACCCAGCAAGACCCTCAAGGATACGATCGAATACCTTCAAGGTTTAGGACGGCGAGGATTGCCCAAGCTGGGGGCGGAGCTCACGCGGCGGCTCACTCTCCCCGATCTCATGGCGCGTAAAGATCATGTCATCGAAACCGAGATCCGCGTGGTCGGCGATCAATTACGGCGCAACAAGATCGAGATTCTCCAGGGCACGGCGAGCTTTGTCGACCCTCATACGGTGAGTGTGTCCCGATCAGGCGGAACAGTCGATCTGGTCCGAGCCTCCGTTGTCGTCCTGGCCACAGGGTCGCGCCCACGCCGCCCTGCGGAGATCCCGTTCGACGATGTGATCGTCTGCGACTCCGACTCATTTCTGCGTACGACCAAGCACCCTGCCAGCATCATCGTCATCGGAGGCGGTGTCATCGGAACAGAATACGCGTCTATGCTGGCCGCATTTGGAATCACGGCGACTCTCATTGATCGTCGCAACCAAATGTTGCGGTTTCTCGATCAGGAAATCGCGTGGACGCTTGAAGCGCAGATGCAGGAGAACGGTGTCGCAATACGGCTGGGGCAAGAGCATCTGGATGTTGCCATCGATGGCTCGAACCGCCCAGCCGTTCAATTGCACAATGGTGAGATCGTGACGGCGGACATGTTGCTGTACACCATGGGGCGGGTCGGCAATACGGCAGCGTTGAATCTTTCCGCCATCGGTCTGGCCACCGATCAACAAGAGCAACTCCCCGTCAACGCCCTTTACCAAACCGCGATCCCACACATCTATGCAGCAGGCGACGTGATCGGGTTCCCAGCACTTGCTGCAACCGCGATGGAACAGGGCCGCCTCGCCACCTGTCATGCCTTTCAGGTTCCTGACGCGCACGAGATCAAGGTGATTCCGTACGGCATCTACAGCATTCCCGAGGTCTCGATGGTCGGAAAGACCGAAGAGGAGCTCATCGCCGCCGACGTCCCACACGCCACTGGGAGAGCCCTATTCCGAGAAATGGCACGGGGCCACATTAACGGCGAGCTCCACGGTCTATTAAAGGTAATCTTTCACCAAGACACCCATGCACTGCTGGGCGTTCATATCATCGGCCAGGGAGCCACCGAATTGATTCATATCGGCCAAGCGGTCCTGGCGTACGGAGGAACCGTGGAGTATTTCGTCCACAACGTCTTCAATTATCCTACGATGGCGGAGTGCTACCGAACCGCGGCTCTCGACGGAATGAATCGGCTTCAGCACCATCGCCAAGCAGCGTAGATCAGTATTTGGGAGTCTTCCACAACTCGATCTCCGGCACACCAAGCTGAAGGCCGGTCGGATTGTCACAACAGCGCTTGCACAAACCTTCAAAGGGATTATAATGGCGCTGTGCTGCCGGTCGTCATGATCTACGGAGAGTCGTAGTCATGAGTACCATCCCACGCATTATCGTTCGCATCCCCCAAGCTGTACAGGATCGTTCTCACCCACCAACGACCTTCTTCGGAGGTCGGCCACCAGAGGAGGTGCGCCCATGTCCATTCCACGGACAGTCAAAACCCGTCTTGATCGAGAACATGTGCATTATGATGTCCTCCCTCATCCCCAAGCGTTCCGTGCCGCTGCCGTTGCGCACACACTCCACGTGCCCGAGCAGCAGATGGCCAAGGTCGTGATCGTGAAGGTCAAAACACAATTTGTGACGACGGTGCTGCCGGCGAGCTGGAAAATCAATCTGCAATGCCTTCGAAAGATTTTCGGGACCCACCGCCTGCGACTGGCGACCGAACAGGAAATCAAAGAACTTTTCCCAGACTGTGAGCTGGGCGCAATGCCGCCCCTCGGGACGCTCTATGGGCTTCCGGTGTATGTTGATCGGTCGCTGGCCGGGGATGGACAGATCATCTTTGAAGGTGGCACCCATTCGGAAGCAATTCGCATGCGCTACTGGGATTTCGCCGCGCTGGTGTTTCCTGTGGTGGCAGAGTTCCACAGCGAATCGATGGCGACGTGTTGACCTGATCAGCTGGCGATGGGGATCTTGTCTCTTCGGCCACGGTGCCCGTGGTAACGGTGTGTAACGTCTACTGTCGGATTAGAGGTCCACGAAGCCTGGACTTTCATGCTCGTTCAAATGGACTGGCATGGTGATCCACAGGATCAGTCGACGATCCACCTCCAGAGGAAGGGCAGGAGGACATAGGCAGCGGCTGAAACCAGCACCCCAATCGCCACACCAAAGAGGCCAGCCACATAGAGTCCGGCAAACGGCGCCGAAAACACGATCAGGATCATAAAGAGGGCCATCGAACGATGGCCTTCGTAGAACGTCCGCCGGGCCTCAGCTGAGAAGGAGCCGTTGTGGGTGGAGTCGGAACGATCTGACATGTCCGCAGTATAGACGAAACCCACCGTTCTGTCGTCCCATGGACGAGCACTCCTGGAACCGCAACGTGTCAGTGGAAGATCGGGCCCGATTCCTTTCCTCCCGCCGCACCACAACACTTCTTGAATTTCTTCCCACTGCCACAAGGACAGGGATCGTTGCGTCCGATTTTTGTGTGGTTCGAGGGTACCCGATCGAGATCGCCCGTTTCGAGCCGCGCGTGATAGATTGCACGTCCTAGATGGGCATACTCGCGCATCGCATCGGGGAAGATGTCAAGCACCGTTTGGGCAAACTGCTCCAGACTCCCCTTCCCCTTTGTTTCCTCATGGTATGCCTCGGCAAGTTTCAGCGACGTAAAGAAGCTGAGCGTCATTAGCAATGCCCCGAAGTCCTCATCGAATTCATCAGGCGTGTACTCGTTCCACACCTCTGCAAGATAGTCATAGCCCATCCCAAATCCTTGCGCCCACTGGCTCAGCGGCGCATCGGCACTCAGGTTATCCATCGGCCAGGGTCTGATCTCGCACCCTGGCGGAAGCGACACACGTCCTCCGGTTCGTTCACGGATACAATCGTTGTAGAGCGCCATCATGGCTTGGAGCACCTGCTCCGCCTCGGCCTTGGTCTCGTACAGAACCTCCTGATCGTTGAAGACAAGCGGAATCCATTCCGACGGCGGAATCAACTCAGGCCCGTTCCCCAGACTGAACAAGAAGCCGGCTAATTGAGGATACGTTAAGGTATCTTTAGGCCGCTGCGGCGAGGATAAGAAACGCGTCAAGAGCGTCGCCTGTGAACCTGTAAATAGTGGAACCGTATCCCTCATGGCTCGACCACCTCTTTAAGGAATGCACTGTCTGGCCATCGTTGGATCAAGGCCTGGCTCGTTCTGCGTGGCATCGGCGCATGCGCACTCTTGTGCGCAACAACTTACTCGCCATGGCTCCTGCTCGTACCACGACCCGAGCAGCATTAGCCCATTACCCGCGTGAGCGTATTCTCATCCGTATGGTGGAAGAGATCCGTCTGACCCGACATACGGAGTTGCGTATCCTCTTTATAGTGGAACCGATTCTTGTCGAGAATCGTTACCGTCAACTGGTAACGCACCGTCTTGAACTCCTTCTCGAGGAACCGATTCGAACAAATTCCATAGGTGCTCGATCCCGCCTCCGCGACGAGCGAAAAGGTCGTGTCCGTCGGCTCCCCCGTGCCCCCTGCAATCAGCGCCACCCCACGCGGCACAATGAAGCAGCGTAGTACCTGCCGGTCACCCGGATCCCATAGCCAGTAGCCGACCTCTTCATGGAACGGCTCGGTCTCCCCGATCCGTCGCGCCACCGTCGCATAGCGCAAGCCGTACAACACCTGCTCGTGATTACGCACCTGCCCGATCGGCTCAAACGTGATCCGCTCGCGAAACGTGTTCAGCTCCGTGCCCCGATGATCCGACGGCGCCACATCTGCACCCTTGTCCCCCTCCCAGACACCAGCCAACGCAGCCAATGGCCCGAGTTGCTTCGTCAGTTCCAATTCCATGAGGCCTCCTGAAAAACATGAGAGGAACCACGATGTCGTGCACAGCCTGCCCACGAACGAACAAGCTGAGCGAATCAGCAAGTTATTGTAGGGGATTCACGACGAGTGGTGCAAATTGGTCGGCAGGATTGGAGATTGTAGGTAGCTCAACAAACCGTCCAGAGCAGTTCCTTCTTGGTGATTCACCGCCCACAATCACGCCCAATTAGTTGGGATGGTTCACGAGTGGAGTTGGATCCTTCTCGCATGTCCGGAGTTCTCAGAGATACCTCCAGTTCCACTTTTTTTGATCTTCAGACTCAACGGTTGAAAGAGGGTCGGCCTAAGAATAGAGTCCCGCCGAGTACCAGTCCCATATCCCGAGGTTGATGCCGTTCTGGATATCCCTATGGATGACCTGATAAAAGATGGCGGTGATCTGATTGTTGCTGATCCATCCAGAAAGGAACATCGCGCGATGATATCCATACTCAGGACGATCGGGATACACACCCATGTACCCCAAGGTACCGTGTCAGCGCACACGAGGAGCAGGCAGCGGCTCATCTATCACGCCTGCCTGGCGACGGCACTGCTGGTGACGATCGCCACCACTCAGCCGGTACAGGCCGCTGGCGAAGGCCAGACGAAGTTCAAGCGTATCTCGACGCAGTACATTGCTGCTTTGGGCGATCCAGGATCGACCTCCGGGAGCGGCGCGCAATCGTGGGGTCTATGGCCCCTGGACCCAGGGCCTCGAGGCGTCAAGCTGAACCGCTATCAATCATTGAAACAGGCCGGTGGCACGGCCCCGGCCCGCTGGAAGTTCGACGAGACAGACTGGTGGCTGGAGGAACACGGCTTGATCATGGAGCAACCAACCGTTCCGCTCCCTCCCGGCAAATATGTGGTCACGGGCGCCCGCAAGGTGACGGCCGTGCTGACGATTCATTCCGCCGACAGCCATGGCGACAGGCGCTGGGAACTCGATCAAAACGCAACGCTCTACGACGTGACGCACCTCGCCTGCCGTTCCGCACGCTATACACCGGCGACGGTGGGTGGGTCGTGCTCGCCGGCCACTGCAAAGCAGGCGGCATTTCCCGTTGCGCCAGGAGGGGCGATGCCTCCGGTCGAGGGCTGCGCGAAGCAGGACTACGCGGTGCTCATCGTGATCGGCATGGGCGTGGAAAACTGAACCGCGTTGGCGCACCAACAACGTGCGCAGCTGGCTTACAAGAAACCTCTCAGTGCATCTTCTTCCACTCAGCGACGAGGCGGGAACGACATGGGTAGAGATATTCGCATCAGACGCGATGCGTGGTTGACGATAAAAGACTCCCGACCCCCTTTATTTCACAACCTGACAAGACATTGACGAGTTGATCTCGTTTGCACCGTCAATTTATTCACGATTCTCTTGCCGGGTTAACTACGTAACTGCGAAATCCTTGAAATACTGACATCTGAGAATTTGGCTCAGCTCTTGCTTAACTTCGCTGGCAGCTGTGATCGTAACCACCTAGGAGGGATCAATGGAATGTCCAAAGTGTAAAGGGATGATGCTGCTGGAACGGTTCTCAGATTTCTTTCTGGTGTTCTATGCATGGAAATGCATCAACTGCGGGGCCATGATCGACCGCACTATTTCCAACAATCGCCGAAAGAGTCTGGCGGCCCGTGAGTCCCAGACCATTGCTGCGCACTAAGAAGCCGAAGCACAGGGGACGGACAATTTGTATTCTCGGATTGCTCATGGAGGAACCATCCGTCCCACGTGCTATACCCCGACGACGGTGGGTAAGCATGCTCACCGTCCAACGCAAAGCAGGCGGCGTTGGCCGCTGCGCCTGGAGCCACAATGCTTCCGGTCGAGGGCTGCCCGAAGCAGGACTATGCGCTGCTCATCGTGATCGGCATGGGGGTGGAAGACTGAACCACGGTGGCGCTCCGACGGCTCGCGCAGCGAGCTCAAGAAGAGACTCGCGGTACCTTTTCTGCTTTCGGTACATTTTCTGCTTTTATCTCACTGTCCGAATATCCTGAGCCTCCGCTGGTTCCAGGTCAGATTCTTTCGGCACAAGGGAATAATTGTTTCGAGCTAAACGAGCATTGGCCCAAACGAAAAGTAGGTCACTGTAGTCCGGCAAACGAAGAGACTCCGCGACTTTGACGAGTTTCTTCCTTCGAAGCAATTCGGCCAACTTCAACCGGATGTAGTGAATAATATCAACAAACCTACCTAATATGGCTCCTGGCATGCGCTTGCCGTGAAGTTCAAAAAATACCTTCAAATCGTTTTGCTGCTCAGAATCGTTGAAATAATACCTTTGGTAGTTGGAAATTGATCCATTCTTCTTAATTCCAAATTTATCCCTCCTTACCCCATGTTGTTCGAGTATTCTGCGTGGGATAGGTCTATCGTAGTCACCGCCAATTCGCCATGGATCCATACCAGAGCTATCGTTAATTTGTTTCAAACAATCGATTCTGGAAGCCCCGATGGATGGAACATTAGCAAGAAACACCCCTTTGTGTAATCGCCATTCGGCCAACTGACAGCTGGTCGTGTCATATCGATCAAGGAAGTGATTGGAATCATTGAATTTCTTTTTGAACCCACTTTGCCACACAAAATCACCGGCTGTTCCCAGAACCAAAAGAGTCAAATCATCCGGATAATCAAATAGTGTCATGTTTAAGTCGCGAGATTCTCCCAAACCCGCCAAAACTAGATCGATGTTTCGATAAGCCGATCGACGTTCACTAACACTTTTTACCGGGATCCCAAGCTTTTCCGCGATCTCTTCACCAGAATCATCAACCCCCCGTCTTCCGATGCGCGAGATTGTAAGAGCCGAACGAATGTCAAGGGGCTTGGCGATCGCTGCGGAGGCGCCCGAATCATATCCCTTAGAAATTGTTGCAACCGGAGCTACCTTGAAGCGGCGCCGCTCATCCTGCAAATTAGCTCGAATAGCTAAAATCCTTGAACGCAAAAACTCCTCATACTCCTCAAACGACGTGAAGGCATCTTCAGCAGCGTGGGTTTGTTCTTCGATCGTGTCTTTGGAGTAGACGAGTTTTTCGTAGGTCAGAAAATGGATTTCACCTCCGTCTAATGTAGGCAAAATTTTAGGTTGATACCGATGATTCTTGAAGTAACGCAACAACGTTGTTGCGTATGGAAAGGCGGGGTCCAAACGGAGCTTAGCTACTGACAACAGACAAGCTAATGAATTGGAAACCAGTAGCTCCTTCTTTCTATCCACATAGAACAATCGATCAAGTGAGCCGGTGGAGCAAACAAACGACACCGTGTCCTCTCTGAGGCGAATTCCTGTTCCGATGATGACAGGGACCTCGCGATCAAAATCCCCTTTTCCAAAATCCCCTGCCCACGTTCCTTCGAAGATCCAGTCATCAGAATACTCCACCCGACATCCATGAAGAACATTCACGGTGTCATCCGTAACTTTTGCGAACCAGGACAATTTCGGCCAATGGTTCATTTGCTGTCGACGAAGCTTCATTGCTGCCTCCGATTAATCCCCAAAGCGTCGAAGTATATTTGTGATTCAACAACCTTCTAGCAGGACGGCAGTGGCCAAAATAAGGTCCTGATTGCAGCACCTTAGATCCAGACCTATTTGCTTCCGCCCCAATCACAACCGTCTCATCGCCCTCGACAATCGTCATGTAAGTGAATAGTCCAGCCCAAAGTCTTCACAGTTTCGAAAAGGATACAAAGAAAGCTGTCTACGACCATATCGATCGTAAAGAGCACCGCTGAAAACACTACAACGCCTAGGAGCTGCCTACAATACCAAGACAGCGGAGAATTTCGACTGGTTCTTGGTCGATTCTTCCAGACAAGGCATAAGAATTCCGTTATTCGATCTCAACGATTTCCCTTGCAATTCTTCCTAATATTGTCCTTGGTAGAAGCACTGGCTTTTTTGTTACATGTCTGAATACTGCTTTTGTCATTCTGTTGAAACCCATACAATCCAGAATCGTCAAATCGACTCTAAGCTTCTTAAACTTGTTTGCTATTTCAAATATCTGCTTCCCTGTTCCTGTATAAGGAGAAATTGCTCCCACAACCACAGAAGACTCTCTCCAAGCCCACTTCTTTTTCGTTGCCTGAATCTGATCTGGAGAAGGTATTATTACACCCAATTTACATTTTTCCGATACAGCTGCAACCATGCTCTGTAATACTCTATCCGGTCGCAGCAGTAGCTTCTTAGATTCAATCTCTGGAAAATCTTCTGTGCACAAAAGAATTGAGAGCTCCACTCCATTGTCTTCCAGTTCCGATATGCAGTTTGTTAACCTTTGCACTACATACTGTTTAGTAACTTTAACTTCAGTTCCATCCTTCATTCTGGTTACAAGAATGGAGCCGCGTCGTCCTAGACGAAGGTCCTTTGCTTCCTTAAGGCCGAGCCCATCTAATGCACCCCTCTCAAGGATCTCAACTCCTGGTCCCAAGATCTCTCGAATTTCAGGAAGAATATCAACTCTGGGAGATTGTCCAATTGTTACCGCTCCTATCTTCATCTATTTTTCGGCTCTTCGTCCTGGCGAGTGGGTGATTTTCACCTATTGTCAGATCGGATCAAGCATGCAAGTGAGGACCTTGAGGCGCAGGTACTCCTCGTTGCGTAGCCCGTAGCTGCGTCGCTGAATGACGC
>Ga0224510_10002346_pt1 | contig 11458 bp, 13 predicted proteins | sample SF_May12_sed_USG_FD_170161 | JGI IMG/M metagenome (GOLD analysis project Ga0224510, IMG submission 170161) | Sediment microbial communities from San Francisco Bay, California, United States - SF_May12_sed_USGS_4_1 | ecosystem: Environmental > Aquatic > Marine > Sediment | place: USA: California... | reverse complement strand
GTAAAGCAATCTCACCCGACCTGTCGGTCGACCTCTCCCGCGGACGGGAGAGGTAAAGCAATCTCACCCGACCTGTCGGTCGACCTCTCCCGTGGACGGGAGAGGTGAAACGACGCTCGCGCTCGGCGGCTCGGGCTCGCGCAGCAAGTCGCTGAGCGTAGTCTGGGCCATGCTGGATCGCATCGCCTCGTCCGCGATACGGGCCGCGCGGTCCGCCGGCGGCAACGACTTCGGGTCGGGCCGGCGGGGGTTGGGCAGTTCGTGGCGAATCGCATCGAGGATGTCCGCGAGCGTGATCGCCGCGAGATCGCGCGCAGGCGCAACGGTATCGTCTTCGGCCGTCAGCACCAGGCCGCGGTTCTCCAGCAGGCTGAGCGTGCCGTCGACCACGGATGCGGGTACGTCCATGTGATCGGCGAGATCCGACACTTTCCAGCGCTCGCCCCCCTGCATGAAGCGCTGTCCCAGCAGGTACATCGCGCCCAGCGCGATGCGCTCGCGCAGCACGCTGGTTACGGGAATCTGGCCGTGGCCGGTGCGCAGGTGCTCGGGGTGCTGGACGTAGAACGACAACTGTCCGCCGAGCAGCATGATCAGCCAGCTGACATACAGCCAGACGAGGAACAGCAGCACGATCGCGAAGCCGGCGTAGATCGCAGCGGTCTGCGAGGAATACACGGCGATGCGCGCGAAGATCGCGCCGACCGCCACCCACGCTGCGCCGCCGAACAACGCACCGATGAATGACGGCTGCCAGCGCACCCGCGTGTTGGGCAGGTACGAATACACGAACCAGAACAACCCGATTACCAGCACGTACGGCGCGAAGTGCGCGCGCAAGCCCTGCTCGCCGGTGGCGTTGGCCGCGAAGCCCGAGAGTCGCGACATCACGTCACTCGCTTCGATGCGCGTCATCAGCACCATCGACGCGACGATCACCACGGGACCGATCAGCATCACGATGATGTATTCGGTCAGTCGCTTGGCGAAGCTGCGCGGCCGCTCGACGTGCCACGTGAAGTTCAGCGCGTCTTCCACCTTCTGCAGCATGGCGATCACGGCGTAGAGCAGGATCACGACGCCGACGGTGCCGAGCACCGTGGTCTGCGTGTTCTCGACGAACAGCATGATCTTCGCGGTGAGCTCGTAGCCCTTTGCGCCGAGCGGGCGCAGGAATTCGAACAGCACCGGCTCGAGTTCGCGGTGGTAACCGAACGCCTTCAGCACCGAGAATGAGACAGCGACGACCGGGACGATCGCGAACAGCGACGAATAGACGAGGCCCATCGCGCGCAGGCCGAGATCGCCGCGGATGAAGTCGCGCAGCAATGCGTACGCGTAGCGCAGCGGCCCGACCAGCAGCGGCAGGGCGCGGCTGTTCATTTCCTCCGGCAGGTCGAACAGCCAGTATTCGAAGCGATGCTGGAGGTTGCTGAGGAGGTTCGGGGCGGGCAAGGACGGATCCAGGCGCGGGGGATGCGCGAACAGCGTTGCATGGCCAGACGCGGCAGGCAAGTTCCGGTCCGCCATTCTCGGGCACAATTCCTCCCTGCGCTGCAAATATTTCCGGGCGGCGCCGAGACTTCGTCCGACTTCGCAAGCCAGCAAGTATCCCAGATGACACTTACTCCGACTGCCCGTCCGGCCGCGCGCTATCCGACCCGTATCGTCTGCCTGACGGAAGAGACGACCGAGGCGCTGTACCTGCTGGGTGAGGAGGAGCGCATCGTCGGCATCTCGGGTTTCACCGTGCGGCCGCCGCGCGCGCGAAAGGAAAAGCCGAAGGTGTCGGCGTTTACCAGCGCCAAGATTGACAGGATCCTGGCGCTGGAGCCCGACCTGGTGCTGGGCTTTTCGGATCTGCAGGCGGACATCGCGTCGCAACTGGTGCGACACGGCATCGAGGTGCACGTGTTCAATCAGCGCAGCGTGGGCGAGATCCTGCGCGTGATCCGCATGCTGGGCGGCATGATCGGTTGCGAAGGCAAGGCTGCGGCACTGGCGAACGAGCTGGAACAGGGGCTCGATGCCATCCGCGCGACGGCGGCGACGTTTACGCGGCGGCCGCGCGTCTATTTCGAGGAATGGGACGAGCCGCAGATCTCCTGCATCCGTTGGGTGTCGGAGCTGATCGGCATCGCGGGCGGTGACGACGTGTTTCCGGAGCTGGCGGTGTGCGGGCTGGGCAAGGACCGCATCATTGCTGATCCGCTGGAACCTGCACGGCGCGCGCCAGACATCATCTTCGGATCGTGGTGCGGCAAGAAGTTCTCGGCGCGCAATGTCGCGGCGCGCGAGGGCTGGGCCGATGTGCCGGCCGTGCGTAATGGCGAACTGCACGAAGTGAAGTCATCAATCATCCTGCAGCCAGGGCCGGCGGCGCTGACGGATGGCGTGCAGGCACTGCATCGCGTGATCGCGGCGTGGGCGGCCAAGCGCGGCTGAGCCACCTCTCCCGCGCTGGCGCGAGAGGTCGCACGCGGTGCGGGTGTCTCACCTCTCCCGCTTCAGCGGGAGAGGTCGCACAGAGTGCGGGTGTCTCACCTCTCCCGCTTCAGCGGGAGAGGTCGCACGAAGTGCGGGTGAGGGCTCGTCCGGTCTTTGTCCCCGCTCACCGGTGGGTGAGCGCTTTGCGTCAGCCGCCCGCCCGGTCTTTCCCCGCGCTCATGGTCTCGCGCGCTTCGAGCATCGCGCGGAGGACCGCACGATGCTCGGCGACCCTTGCTAGAGCGGGCGCGCGACGAGGGTGGTGCAATAGTGCCGGGAAGATCGAGCGCGCCGCGCGCCATGCGCTCGAGCTGCGGCGCTCGACAAATCGCGCGGAGAAAAACCGGACGAGCGACTGCCGCAAGCGGCACGGGCGCGTCGCGCGGGAATAAGGAGCCGGAGCCCTCACCCCAACCCTCTCCCGCGATGCGGGAGAGGGAGTAAGACCCTCACCCCAACCCTCTCCCGCGATGCGGGAGAGGGAGTAAGACCCCCACCCCAACCCTCTCCCGCGATGCGGGAGAGGGAGTAAGACCCTCTCCCCAACCCTCTCCCGCGATGCGGGAGAGGGGGTAAGACCCTCACCCCAACCCTCTCCCGCGATGCGGGAGAGGGGGCTAAGCCGTCAACCGCCGCAGTGCCTCCGCGTACTTCTCGCTCGTATGCGCGATCACGTCCTGAGGCAGCTTCGGGCCCGGCGCCGTCTTGTTCCAGTCGAGCGTCTCGAGGTAATCGCGCACGAACTGCTTGTCGAACGACGGCGGGCTGGTGCCCGGCGCATACGTGTCCATCGGCCAGAAGCGCGACGAATCGGGCGTCAGCGCCTCGTCGATCAGCGTGAGTCGTCCGCCGTTTTCTTCGTCGATGCCGAACTCGAATTTCGTGTCGGCGATGATGATGCCGCGCTTCAGCGCATGTTCCGCCGCGAAGTTGTACAGCGCGATCGCGGTGTCGCGCATTTGCGCGGCGCGGTCCGCACCGATCACCTTCGCGATCTCTTCGAAGCCCACGTTCTCGTCGTGCTGGCCTTTCGGTGCCTTGGTCGACGGTGTGAAGATCGGCTGCGGGAGTCGATCGGCCATACGCAAGCCCGCGGGCAGCTTGATGCCGCAGACTTCGCCGCTCTTCTGGTAGTCCTTCCAGCCCGAACCGATCAGGTAACCGCGCACGACCGCTTCGACGGGCAGCGCCTTGAGCTTGCGCACCACGATCGCGCGGTCGGCCAACAGAGTGCGATCACCGGCGTCTGGCACGACGTTCGCGAGACTGGCGCGCGAGGGGTCCGCCAGGTGGTTGGGCACGATGTGGCCCGTCCGCGCGAACCAGAAATTGGAGATGCTCGTGAGCACGCGGCCCTTGCCTGGGATCGGGTCGGGCAGCACGACGTCGAACGCGCTCAAGCGATCGGTCGTCACGATCAGCATGTGACGGTCGTCGCCCGGGATCGCGTAGATGTCGCGCACCTTGCCCTGGTGGATGCGCTGCAGTCCCTTCAGGTTCGACTCGTGCATGGGCGGTGAGCCGCCGGAGAGCGAGCCAGCCGATGGGTTCGACGTGGAAGCGGTGGGGGGCGTGGTCATGTGAGGGCCGCCGGTCGGTGCTGTTAAGATGCTGCGCTTGACGGACCCGGGACTGCTAGGTCCCGACCGCCGGCAACCATTGTAACGACTCCCGGGAAGGGGCACGGCCCCGGCGCACATGCTCGAAGGCTGGTACGGCAAGATCATCGGCGCGATCCTGGGCTACATCATTGGCCGCGGGTTCCTCGGCGCCATAATTGGCCTGATCCTGGGCCACCAGTTCGACGCGGCCGGCAAGCGCGTCGGCCGCGGCCCGGGCGGCGCCCGCAGTGGTGCGCAAAGCGACCCAGCCGCACTACGTCGGGCGTTTTTCGAAACCACGTTCCTGGTCATGGGCCACGTCGCGAAGAGCGACGGCCGCGTCACCGAACTCGAGATCGATGCCGCGCGCGAGGCGATGCGGCGCTTCGCGCTGAGCGAGGCCGATCGGCTGCGCGCGATCGAGCTGTTCACTGCCGGCAAGGAGGCCAATTTCCCGCTGGACGAAACGCTCGCGCGGTTGCGGCAGCTGTCCGGCAACCAGCCCGACCTGTGCCGCCTGTTCGTGCAGATCCAACTCGAGGCCGCGATTCGCGGCAACAGCCTGGGCGACCGGCCGCGCGCCGTCTTCCAGCGCATTTGCAGCACGCTGGGCATCTCTTCGCTGGAATTCGCCTCGCTCGAAGCGATGATGCGCATGCATGCGGGCAATTACGGCTACGGACCCGGCGGACGCCCGTCGCAGGGACCGGGTTTCGGCACGCGGCCCGATGCGCGGCTGACCGACGCGTACGACGTGCTGGGCGTATCGCCCAGCGCAGCCGATGCCGATGTGACGAAGGCGTTCCGCCGGCTGATGAGCCAGAATCACCCGGACAAGCTGGTGGCGCAGGGCCTGCCCGAATCGATGATCGCCGCGGCGCACGAGCGTACGCAGCGCATCCTGGAAGCGTACGAACTGGTGAAGACGCATCGCGGCATAAAGTGAGTCGCCGCGTGCGTGCACTGCGATAGCAAAAGAAGCAGAGCAAGAACCGAGTAGTGAGGACCCCAAGATGACGACGACGAGCAAGCAGCAGCCCCCGTGGATCGCGCCGTCGATCCTGTCCGCGGATTTCGCGCGATTAGGCGAGGAAGTGCGCAACGTGCTGGCGGCGGGTGCGGACGTCGTCCACTTCGACGTGATGGACAACCATTACGTGCCCAACCTCACGATCGGACCGCTGGTGTGCGAAGCGCTGCGCAAGCACGGCATCACCGCGCCGATCGACGTGCACCTGATGGTGAAGCCGGTCGATCGCATCATTCCGGACTTCGCCAAGGCCGGGGCGAGCTACATCACGTTCCACCCCGAAGCGAGCGAGCACATCGACCGCACGTTGGGGCTGATCCGCGAAAACGGCTGCAAGTCGGGCCTGGTCTTCAACCCGGCAACGCCGCTGCATTACCTCGATTACGTGCTGGACAAGGTCGACATGGTGCTGCTGATGTCGGTAAACCCAGGCTTCGGCGGCCAGTCGTTCATCCCGTCAACGCTGCCGAAGATCGCGCAGGCCCGGGCGATCATTGACCGCAGCGGCCGCGACATCCGGCTGGAAGTGGATGGTGGCATCAAGATCGACAACATCGGTGCGGTAGCCGCGGCGGGCGCGGACACGTTCGTGGCGGGGTCCGCCATCTTCAATACGAAGGATTACGCGGCGACGATTGCCGCGATGCGCGCGCAACTCGCGCAGAAGTAGCAGCAGCCCTCACCCCCGCTGCGCGCGACCTCTCCCACTGATGTGGGAGAGGTGGGGCCCTCACCCGGCCTGGCTGCCGACCTCTCCCGCTGAAGCGGGAGAGGTGGGAGAGGCGACGAGATCAATCCTCGTCGTCCTCGTCCTCGTCGTCTTCATCGTCGTCCGGCGCGGTGGTGGCTTTCTTGCCGCGCATCGCGAGACCGCTGGCCGCAGGGGCAGCGCCGCCCGCAGCGAGCGACATCGCAGCGGCCTTGCCCTTCAGGCGCGGACGCACGCCGTACACGACCATCGTCTTGCCGCGCGCGGTGAGCAGGCCCTGTTCCTCGAGCACCTTGAGCACGCGGCCCGCCATTTCGCGCGAGCAACCGACAAGGCGGGAAAGTTCCTGCCGGCTGACCTTGATCTGCGTGCCTTCCGGATGCGTCATCGCGTCCGGCTCGTTGCACAGGTCCATGATCGCGTGCGCGACACGGCCCGTGACGTCGACGAACGCCAGGTCGCCCAGCTTCTTGTTGGTGCGGTCGAGGCGGCTGGCCAGCTGCGTGGCCAGTTCGAACAGCAGGGTGGGGCTTTCGGCGGCGATCTGCCGGAAGCGCGGGTAGGTCATTTCGGCGAGTTCGCACGCCGAGCGCGTGCGCACCCAGGCACTGCGCGCGGGCTGCTCGTTGAAGAGGCCCATTTCGCCGAAGAACTGGCCCTTGTTGAGGTAGGCCAGCACCATCTCGTTGCCTTCCTCGTCCTCGATCAGGACTTCAACCGAGCCCTTGATCACGTAGTAGAGGACGTCGGGCACGTCGCCCGCGTGGATCAGCACCGTCTTCGACGGCACGGCACGGATGCGGCAATAGCTCAGGAAGCGATTGATCGCGGGGATGTCACTCAAGGGTCTGCCGCCGGTTTCCATGCTCCCTTCCTGTGTCTGTGACTGCGTGTTTATGTCAAAACGCTGCGAAGCTTTTAAACTAAAGCCCTGCCACGCCGCAAGTTTTTGCCCGTCTAAATGTGGTAGGCCGTGCGGGTCATGATGGCAGCCGTGCGCCGCATCAGCGCCCGCACGGGCCGCGGCAAGCCCAGCGCGCCTTTGGCGCGCGCGTCGTCCGCGTGACGGTCTTCATCCGCTTTCATCTGCGCGACCGTGCGCCGCGACCGCTCGTCGTCCGCCGGCAGGTGCTCGAGGTGCGAGTCGAGATGCTCGACCACCTGCTTCTCGGTCTCTTCGACAAAGCCCAGGCTGGTGCGGTCGCCGCTCAGGCCGGCCAATGCACCGATTGCAAAGGAGCCCACGTACCACACCGGTGCGAGCAGGCTGGTGCGGCTGTCCAGTTCGCGCACCCGCTTCTCGCACCACGCGAGGTGGTCGGTCTCTTCGCGCGCGGCGGCCACCAGCTGCTCGCGCACGGCCGGATTGCGCGCCGTGAGTGCCTGCCCGTGATACAGCGCCTGCGCAGCTATTTCGCCTGCATGGTTCACACGCATCAACGCCGCCGCGTGGCGCCGGGCAGCCGGGTCGTGGACGGTTTCGGGGGCGTCCTGGCCGGGGAAGGGCCGGGCAGCCACGTTGGCGGCCGCGACCGTGCGCAGGCCCCGGTCGAGCTCACGGATCAGCCGGTCGGCCAGGGTCTCGCGGCGGAGCGGGGCGGGGCGGCCAGGGGCGGTGCTGCGGGTGGTCGGCATGCGTTCTTGCGGGGAATCAGCCATTTGGCGGCATTATAGAGGGGTCTGACCCCCTGGCCCGAGGTGTACAAGCGGAGGGGTTCCGGCTCCCTCAACCTCCGTTTTGCATTGGGCGATTCCCTGGGATAGAATTCGCGGCTCTCTGCACGGCAGACAGGGCCTGGAGCCTTTCCGAATGAGCACCGTTTTTGCACACCCCGAGAAGGTGCGCCGCGATTGGTATGTGGTTGATGCGAGCGGCAAGACGCTCGGTCGCCTGGCCACGCAGCTCGCCTTCCGCCTCCGCGGCAAGCACAAGCCGCAGTACACGCCGCACGTCGACACCGGCGATCACATCATCGTGATCAATGCCGAGAAGATCGCCGTCACGGGCAACAAGCTCACCGACAAGGTGTACTACTGGCACACCGGCGCGATCGGCGGCATCAAGAGCCGCACGCTCGACAAGATGCTGGCCCAGAGCCCGGAGCGCGTGATCGAACTGGCGGTCAAGGGCATGCTGCCCAAGAACCCGCTGGGTCGCGCCATGTTCAAGAAGCTGCACGTGGTCACGGGCGAGAAGCACTCGCACGCCGCCCAGCAGCCGAAGCCGCTCGACATCTGAGGCTGAGTAGAGCAATGCCTGCAAACACCAATTACGGCACTGGCCGCCGCAAGTCGTCCACGGCGCGGGTTCACCTGCACCAGGGCACCGGCAAGATCACGATCAACGGCCGCACGATCGAAGAATTCTTCGGCCGCACCACGTCGCGCATGATCGTCCGCCAGCCGCTCGAAACCGTGCAGATGGCCGACCGCTTCGACGTCGTCGCCAACGTGGCCGGCGGCGGCATGACCGGCCAGGCCGGCGCGATCCGTCACGGCATCACGCGCGCGCTGATGGAATACGACGAAGCGTTCCGCAAGCCGCTGCGCGTTGCCGGTTTCGTGACGCGCGATGCGCGCGAGGTCGAGCGCAAGAAGGTCGGCTTCCGCAAGGCACGTCGCGGCACGCAGTTCTCGAAGCGCTAAGCAAGCGCGCGGGTGCGGGCAGCGGTCAGGGCGCTGCTCGCGAAGATCCCCGCAACGGTCTCTTTGGGGGATCGTCTAGCGGTAGGACTACGGACTCTGACTCCGTCAACCTAGGTTCGAATCCTAGTCCCCCAGCCAAGACAAACGGGCTCGCTACGCAAGTAGCGGGCCCTTTTGTTTTGCGCGCGGGGACCAGGATGACGTCGCGGTTTCACGGCGTCGCGCGAGTTGCGCGCGAGGCCAGTGCAACGGCGACGGCCCCAACGGGGCGCGTGCGCGCGCATATCCTGGTCCCCCGCACCGCACTTTCACCGGCGGGTTCGATCTCTCGATTCAGGTTCGGTTTGCACCCGTCCGCATTTCCCTCAAGATGCGCGGCATGACTACCGCAGAAAACCCACGCCCACCATTCCCGCCGTTCGACGGCGACACGGCCACGAAGAAAGTGCGCATGGCCGAGGACGCGTGGAACACACGCGACCCCGAGCGCGTGGCGCTCGCATACACGCCCGACAGCGTCTGGCGCAATCGCGCGGAGTTTTTCTCCGGACGCGATGCGATCCGCGCGTTCCTGGTGCGGAAATGGAGCCGGGAACTGGACTACCGATTGATCAAGGAACTGTGGGCTTTTCATGGCAACCGCATTGCCGTGCGATTCGCGTACGAGTGGCACGATGCGGACGGCAACTGGTCTCGCTCATACGGCAACGAGAACTGGGAATTCGACGAGCACGGCTTCATGCGGCGCCGCATCGCCAGCATCAATGACCTGCCGATCGCGGCGAGCGAGCGCAAGTTCCACTGGCCGCTGGGGCGACGCCCCGACGATCATCCATCGCTGTCCGAGCTTGGCCTGTGACGTCACGGCTCAACGCGCTGGCACTGGCGCTCGTCTGGTCTGTCATCGCGAGTGCGCAGCCTGCGCAAGAAATCGACGCGGTCGTAGCTTCACCCGACCGGTTTTCGGTGCTGCTCGACAATGCGCAGGTGCGCGTCGTGGAATACACGCTGCGACCGGGCGAACGGGACCAGTGGCACACGCATCCGCCCAAGGTGTCTTACGTCGTGAGCGGTGGGCAGCTGCGCATCCACTTAGCGGACGGCACCTCGTTCCTCTCTGAGGAAACGCAGGGCACCGCGGTGTGGATGAATGCGTTGCCGCGTCACTACGCGGAGAATGTCGGCAAGACCGACGTCAAAATCGTGCTGACCGAGGTGAAGTCCATGGCGAACGATCCGGCCCCTGATCACGACGCCATCGTCGACGCGATGCGGACCATGTACGTCGCGTTGGGAAAAGACGACGTTGCGCTGTTTCGATCGGTGACTGCGGCCGACTTCTTTACCTACGACGGCGGCAAGCGATTCAACGGCGATGAGCTGACGGCTTTCATCAAGTCGCGACACGACGCCGGCGTGGTCTACGTCTGGGAAGTCACCGAGCCCGACGTCCGTGTCGACGGCCGCACAGCCTGGATCACCTACGTGAACCGTGGCTCGGTTGCCGATGCCGCCGGCAAGAAGGAAGTGGTCTGGCTCGAGTCTGCCGTGCTGCGAAAAGATGCAGGCGCCTGGCAGGTCCATTTCTTCCACAGCACTCGCGTGCCCTGAGCCGATCGGTCAGGCGGCTGCAGTCGGCTCGGACTCCTCCCAGCCAGGAAACAGCAGGACGGCCGGATGGCACTTCAGTGCGCGCGCCAGCACCTTGGCCCGCTCCACCCCGAGGTTCACGCGGTCGTTCTCGATCGCTGAGATCGTGGTCTGCGGGATACCGGTGCGCGCAGCGAGCTGGTTCTGGCTGAGATCCTGCAGTTCACGGACGATGCGCACCGATTCGCCCACGGAAAGCGCAACACGACGCTTTGCCTTGCGGTACTGGCTCATGTGTTGAGTCTCCTGTAATCGTGCGCAGTCACTGATTCCACCCGGATCAGCTGCCGCGATTCAAACACCTGATAGATCACGCGGTACTTGAGGTTGAGCCGCGACGAGCGGTAGCCACGCCACTGACCATGCAGTCCCTCGTCGCGGAAGCCTGTGATCAGCTTCAGGCCGGCCGGGCCTGAGTACGCGGCGATGTCCTGCCACTTCTCGTAGCGCCTGAGGATCTCAGACGGCACCGCGGCAAGCTGCCGATCGACCCTGCGATGTTCCTCGAGCCGCCGCATAATCAAGAGTGCCTATACCAAATATAGTCTGTCAAGAAGGGAAGCCTACCGGTCCAGAGGACTGAGCACCGCGTTCGCGCCCTTGCGCATCACGTGCGTGTAGATCTGCGTAGTCTTCACGTCCTTGTGGCCCAGCAGCTCCTGCACCGTGCGGATGTCGTAACCGCGCTCGAGCAGGTGCGTGGCGAAGCAGTGTCGGAACGTATGGCACGACGCCGGCTTGTCGATGCCGGACTCGCGCACGGCTTGCTTCACGTGCCGCTGCACCGTGTCCGGAAACACGTGATGACGGCGGACGGCGCCGGTGCGCGGATCGCGTGAAGCTGACTTTGCCGGGAACACGTACTGCCAGCCCCACTCGAACGGCGCGCCGGGATACTTGCGCTCGAGTGCATGCGGCAACTCGACACCGCCGTGCCCGCGCTTCATCGCCTGCGCATGCTGTGCGCGCACGACGTCGAGGTGACGCTGCAACGGTTCGACGACCGCCTCGGGCAGGATCGTCACGCGGTCCTTGCCGCCCTTGCCATTGCGCACGACGATCTGTCGCAAGTCGAACTCGACGTCCTTCACGCGCAGCTGCAACGCTTCCTGCAGGCGAAGCCCGCCGCCGTAGAGGATGGAGCCGATCAGCCAGTACTCGTCGTGCAGCCGGGCGAGGACCGCGCGAACCTCGGTGTGCGTGAGCACGACCGGCAGTCGCCGTGAGGCCCTGGCCCGCACGACGTCGCGCAGCCATGGCAGCTCGATGCCCAGCACCTTCTGGTAGAGAAACAGCAGCGCAGCCAGCGCCTGGTTTTGCGTCGCGGCAGACACC
>Ga0224510_10002345_pt1 | contig 11459 bp, 9 predicted proteins | sample SF_May12_sed_USG_FD_170161 | JGI IMG/M metagenome (GOLD analysis project Ga0224510, IMG submission 170161) | Sediment microbial communities from San Francisco Bay, California, United States - SF_May12_sed_USGS_4_1 | ecosystem: Environmental > Aquatic > Marine > Sediment | place: USA: California... | reverse complement strand
GGAGGAGCAACGCCGGACGGCAAGACGCCATCGGAGCAGATCTTGGCGATCAACCGAGAGCTAGGCGCCCACTATGAACGATATGACAGGTGCTGGAAGCAAAAGGTTCTACCGGCCCTGCGGGAAGCAGGCATTCATATTCTACACTATGCGGAGCTGACGCCGAGGGAGCGAAAGACGATCCAAGAGTACTTTCAGCGAGACATATTTCCAGTCCTGACTCCGCTAGCCTTTGATCCAACCCATCCCTTCCCGCACATCTCGAGTCTGAGCTTTAATCTTGCCGTATTGGTGAAGGATCCTGATCGCGGTGACTGTTTTGCGCGCGTCAAAGTGCCTGACGGCTTTCCCCGACTGGTTCCAATCCCCACCGACGAAGAAATTGCGTTACAGCAGATGGGATTGGCCGGGGCTGGAAAAGTGCAGCAATTTGTTTGGCTGGAGGAGGTCATCGCGAATAACCTGGGTGATTTGTTTCCAGGCCTGGACGTTGTCGCATCGTATCCATTCCGCGTGACGAGAGATGCGGATGTTTCCATTGAGGAAGACGAGGCATCTGATCTGATTGAGGCGATGGAGGAGCAACTTGATCAGCGGGACTTCACGTCCGCTGTTCGATTGGAATTGGATGAGGCGACTCCGGGTCCTATCCGCGAGATTCTGACACGAAACCTTCAGCTCCCACCGTATCTCGTCTACACAGGAGATGGCCCGATCGGCATGGGCGGAATTCGAGAACTCTATGCACTCGAGCGTCCCGACCTGAAGGATCCGCCATTTGTTCCAACCGTCCCTTCCTGCCTCGGCAAATCGGTTAGCCTCTTAGCCACCATCCGTCAACAGGATGTGCTCTTGTATCATCCATACGACAGCTTTATGCCGATCGTGGAGCTTCTGCGAGAAGCGGCAAATGACCCGGACGTCCTCGCCATTAAACAGACTCTCTATCGCGTCAATCCCAAATCACCCATTGTCGACGCGCTGATGGACGCTCGTGTCAACGGCAAGCAAGTTGCGGTCTTGGTTGAGCTCAAAGCTCGATTCGACGAAGAAAATAACATTGAATGGGCTCGGAAACTTGAAGACGAAGGTGTGCACGTCGTCTACGGTGTGCGCGGGCTCAAAACCCATGCGAAGGTCTGTCTCATCATCCGGCGCGAACCGGAGGGGATCCGCCGCTATGTCCACCTCGGCACCGGAAATTATAACGTGGTTACCAGTCGTATCTATACCGATGCGAGCTACTTTACGTGTGATCCTGCCATTACCCACGATGTATCCAATCTGTTCAACTCACTGACTGGGTATTCCCGCAAGAACATCTATTCCAAGCTACTTATTGCGCCGACGACGCTCAGGCAGCAATTGCTGGATCGAATCGAGCGCGAGACCTGCCGCCATCGCGAGCACGGTGATGGATATATCGCGTTCAAGATGAACGCATTGGTCGATACACCGTGTATCCAGGCTCTCTACCAGGCATCGCAAGCCGGAGTCAGGATTGATCTCCAGGTGCGGGGTATTTGTTGTCTCCGTCCGGGCCTTCCGGGGATCAGTGAGACCATCACCGTCACCTCGGTGGTTGGGCGTTTTCTGGAACACGCGCGGATCTATTATTTTCGCAACGGCGGGCACAACGACGTGTTGATGGGGAGCGCCGATCTGATGCCTCGAAATCTGGACCACAGAGTGGAAGTGATTTTTCCTGTCGAGGATCCTCACTGGCGCGAGGTCATCATCAACGACATTCTCGGTGTGGGGCTACGGGATAATGTGCAGGCAAGGCGATTGCTCGCGGACGGGACCTATGAGCGTGTGCACCCGGCATCTGGTGAAGCTGCTCTTCATTCTCAGCAATGGCTTATGGATCACTGGAAACCCAAATTATAACCAGCCGACACGAGGCTAACGGTGACGATCCTCGTCATCCATGAGGAGCGGCGCATAGCATGACGCCCTCATGGGCATCCGCCTCGTACGGCATCGCCTAATATCCTGACCGCACATGGAACAATCAACATCAGCGGACACGAGTGACGTATGCGAGGCGGTTGCTCTCGATCGTGGCGTCGTTGTCAGGCATTTTCGACAGATTGTACTCTGGCCACTCCAGTTAATGCCGATTCGCGACGATCTACCGATCCAGAAACACTGCGACTTTATTCAGACGCAGGGGCTCAACAATCTCTGGCGAGAGGTGGAAGATGAGTTTACCGGAGATCCATCTCAGTTTCAGGAACGGCACTACAGCGAATTCATTACCTTCCTCCCATCCGTCCAGCGTTTTCTCTACGGCGAGGGCACAGGACGGGGACCTGGTATTAATCAGGAATCACCGATTCGCGTATTCCGCCGCACCGATGTCGCACAGGTACGGATGACCTACCCCGATCCCGGAACTCTCCCGATCATATTCGAAGTGGCGCATGTTGATTTGTATTTTTTCTACGATATCGACATCGTCATCCTAGCCATGGAGATCTTGGCCGACGGTCTCCCGCTCGCTTGCGTCGAGGACACCATGCTTCGATTTGCCAGAGGATATCCTACGTATTGGGAATCCGAGGGACACGGTGGTCATTGTCTGAAGAAGGTGGAATGGCTGGACAAGGATGGTACGGTGTTGGCGTCCTCAGACTACGAAAACAGGGAGAAATACCTATCATTTGCATGCCAGTACCGGGCGCCCTGTATCGCCTCACATTGGGAGTTTCTGTTGGAGCCGTTGGTCCTACACCATTCTGGGAAGCCCGGCCTCATCCGTTATCGGCAGATCGAATCTCATCTACTACCGTTGATGGCCTATCTGGCAATTGACAATCCAGCGGAGCTTGCTCGGGAGGACTTTATACGTCTGGGGCTGGCGGCCGCCCCTGATTCATCGGACTCACTGCCGTACTCCGAACAGGACCTCTGCGACTTTGAGAAGCGCTGCTTTTATGATCGATACTGGAGGAATAAGGACCCTGTGCGTCGGGGGACCCGCTTCATCTGCAGCGGACGCGTCTTCACGGAAGTGAGCGACTGCAGCGACAGATTGTCAGCTACACGAAAGACGGGACTCGAACAGTTTCGGCACGAGTATTTTGTGCTCTTTTTGATCTCCCATTTTCATAAGGGAGCCATGCTCATGCTGTCTGATCGTCTCGTCGATGCGCTCAACCGGTTGGAGCCCGACAATCTGGAATCGATCAGGCACTTCCGGCACATGATACGACAGATACTCGGCGTGTTCCTTCGCTTCACTCATCGGTACTGGTTTCAGGATGTCTCGGAGCACACTCAGGTAAGGGAATTGTTTCGCATGACGAATAAGCATCTCGGAACTGCTCGGTTATACACGGAGGTTCGTGAAGCGATCGAAGACATGAGTCAGTATTTGGATAGTGACGTGCTGCGCCGGCAAGGAGAGACGATGGTGCGCCTGACCGTCGTGACCACGGTTGGGTTGATCGGCATGGCGACGACGGGTTTTCTGGGTATGAATTTGATTGCCGAGGCCGATGGGCCTTTTGAAAGAAAACTCTTCATTTTTCTGTCAGTTCTGATCCCAACGACAGGCGTCACTCTGTATACGATTCTGAAATCCAGACGTCTCTCGGAATTCTTGGAGAAGGTATCGGATGAGCAGGCCCTGGTGAAAGCCAAGCTGTCGGCATTTCTTGATGTATGGAGGACCAAGCATTATCGGTGGGTTGAAACGATGAAGGATAGGTAGAGGTGGGTACCGAGCAATTGATCGATTGAATTGTTCTGCGTCCATTCGATCTCAGGATAATGCGATGCGACTCCCCGTGGATATCTCTTGAGTGCTGACCCTATCTAGAACAAAGACACGGCGATGGAAAGCGTAATCAAAATGATGATGATCCACTCCAGCACTTCCATCCGTCTGGTACCGGCTCGGTCCGACATCTTGCCGTAAATGCTTTCCAGTGTTTGTAGTTTGCGGAGAATGCTCGCGTCCCACGCTTCCAAGTGAAAGCGCTGGGAGACCAGCCGATACACACGCGCCAGGTACTGATCGCCCAACAGCTTCAAGGTGTTCGTGACGCGTTCGAACAGCAAGGCGCTGTCGACTTGAAGCTGTGCGATGTGCATGGTGTCTTTTTCGCGGGAACCGGGTAACGATAGAAGATGCGGTTTTCTGGACAACGCTTCGTACCCTTCGTCTAGCGCCCGGTCCAGCTGTTCATCGAGCATCCGCATTTCCAGCAACTCGACGTTGGCGAATTCCAAGACGGCGCGCACGTCATCCATATCTTTGCCGAACAACACCGCTGAATGCCAATCGATGACGGCCGCATCCTCTTGCCCGAACGAGATTCGGCAGGACAGCGCATCGGCCACTTCTTGCTTGGAAAACGGTGTCCGTTCTGCGCGCAGAATCTGAGCCAAGTCGGTCTCGTTGCTCATCCATAATGGAGGGTGTTCCGGCACAGAGGACTCGATCGAGAAAATGATGTAATCCTCTACCTCCTGCGCAATGGATGGACGCTCGATGGCATGCCCCAGCACGTGAGTTAGCTGTTCCACGCGTGTGCGTGATTCGGCCAGAAGTCTTTCATTCTCGTAAAGCGACTCGCTCAGGTCCAACAATCGTGCGAACGGTCCATCGATCCGGAAGCGATAAGTGATGGTGACGGCCCCGAAGTCATACACCATGGCTTCGCCCGTGGGGCTCGCCTGGTACTGACTGACGTCGAAGACGTTTCCTTCCTGAACCAGCCGCAGCGGAGCCGGCCGATATTCGAAGTACTGCGGTGCTCTCGTTTTATGACGCAGGCGCCCTCGTTCCGTCCCGGCAGCGATCCGCCGTTCCGCATCGGTCAGGTTGATTGCGTGTCCGACATCGTACGCGAACAGGGCAAAGCAGGTCCCTTTTGTGCTGGTGAGAGATTCCGACACGGGGCCTCCATTTCAGCCATCATTCTAACATTCCAGCTTTTGCTCCTTTGAGGCTACCAGAGCGGCAGACACAAACGCCACGTCTCTGGACCTCCATAACAATCTTTAACGAGGCCGTTACCAGTTGTTGATCGCGTTGTAATGGTCCGATGCGACAGTCATCACCGGTGGAGGACCGATGCAGGTGAGATGTCAACGTTACCTTCATTTAGGCTCAGGCAGGAGGCGATTCTATGTCGATCATCGATGACGAAGGAGTCAGCAATGAGTCAGGGAATGAGCATTTTCAAGACGTCTTGGACGCGCGTCTGTCCCGACGTGGGTTCTTGACCGGCGGTCTCACGACGGCCGCGGCAGTCTCGCTGGGCGGTGTCGAAGCGCTGTTGAACGCTGTTCCTGCCGCAGCTCAGGAGCTCGAAGAAGCGGAAGACACGGATGTGGGGCGAGAAGGACGTTGGGGTCAGCGGCCGATGCTCGGATTCGAACGTGTGGCGGTCTCTTCTGCCGATGAGGTCGTGGTACCGAAAGGGTACACGGCGGAGGTGCTGATCGCCTGGGGCGATCCTGTCTCGAATGGGCCAGCCTTCAAACAAGATGCCAGCAACACGGCCGAGGAACAGGCGCGTCAGTGGGGCATGCACAATGATGGGATGGTGTATTTCCCAATTGTCAGGTCGCGGCGCGGGTTGATTGTTCAAAACAATGAATATACAGACGATGGCCTCCTCTTCCCGGACGGTGTCAACAATTGGACGGCGGAGAAGACCAAGAAATCGCTGAATGCTCATGGTGTATCGATTATTGAAGTAGCCAAACGGACCGGTTTTCACTTTGACTTGGGACGTCACCGAGGTAAGTGGGATGTCGTGCGACCGTCTCGCTTCGCACGCCGCATTACGGGTATGACCCCGATCGACATCGCTGGCCCTGCAGCCGGGGATCCTAGGCTGACTACCAGCGACGATCCGACCGGCACACGCGTGCTGGGCACCCTCAACAACTGTGCTATGGGCTATACCCCCTGGGGGACCTACTTGGCCTGTGAGGAGAATTTCAACGGCTATTTCCGAAGGAACGGCCCACAGACGACACTGGAAAAGCGCTACGGCATTACCGCGGCGGGGTTCGGCTATCTCTGGCACACCACCGACAAGCGATTCCGTGTCGATGAAGAACCCAACGAGCCTAACCGGTTTGGCTGGGTCGTGGAGATTGATCCGTTCCGACCTCATTCGACGCCGGTCAAGCGCACGGCGCTTGGCCGACTTAAGCACGAAGGGGCTTGGGTACAGGAGGCTCGGAACGGCCGTGTCGTGGTCTACATGGGCGACGATGAGCGCAACGAATACATCTATCGCTATGTATCAAACTTACCCTGGCGTCAGGCGCGCGCGCAGGGGATCAACCCTCTTGACGACGGGATTCTCTACGTCGCCAAGTTCCATGCGGATGGTACGGGCGAATGGCTGCCGCTGACGCCGGACAATCCACGTCTCGCGGGATGGTCCTTGAACGACATTCTGATCAATACCCGCGGAGCCGCTGATGCCGCCGGTGCGACCATGATGGATCGTCCCGAATGGATCGATACGTTCCCAAAGGATCTGACGGCCATTGCGACGTTGACGAATAACAACCGGCGTGGCTCGACCCCACCGTCGGTCAATAATCCAGACGGGTCTACCGCAGCCGGCTCCGCCCGTCCTCCGGTGGACGCGGCCAATCCGCGCGCCATCAACAACTACGGACACATCATCCGTTGGTATTATCGCCAGGATTGGACGGAACCGACCTTCGGCTGGGATATCTTCGCGCTCTGCGGCGATCCCGCAAACCCGGCTCACAGCTCCACGATTTTTGGCGACAAGTACGGATCGCCGGACGGCATTTATGTCGATCCCAGCGGCTTGCTCTGGGTTCAGACCGATGTGTCAACCTCTACGATCAACGCCGGTGCTTATGTCGGTTTCGGCAACAACCAAATGCTCGCGGCGCATCCTGAAACCAGAGAGACCCGACGATTCCTCGTCGGTCCGAGTCAGTGCGAAATTACCGGGGTGTTCATGACGCCGGATCGGCGGACCATGTTCGTCGGGATTCAGCATCCGGGCGAGCGGCCTGATGATTTGCCGGGTGATCCGCTCAATCCCAAGCAGTTCAGCTCCTGGCCTGACGGCCCGAACGGCGGTCGACCCCGGTCGGCCTTGATCGTCGTGACGAAAGACGACGGCGGGAGGATCGGCAGCTGAGAGTTCTGCAAGTGTGGTGGGCCCTTGGACCGAAAGGTCCGAGGGCCCATTTGCAAGGGCGGAAGAGATGCCGTCTCGACGATCTATTCCAACAGTACAGTCGGGAGGAGAGGAGTTCGGATATCAGTGCATTGCCAGGCCGCAATTCCGCTTAGCGCACATGCCGGTGTCTCCGCTGCCCCGCCCTTAATAGCCATGCGCCGGCAGATCCTGGTGAGCAATCAGCAATCTATTCAAGTCCGTGAAGGCAATTCAGCATATTGATGATGGGTATGCTTTACAGTTTCACCGGTCGGAGAATCTGGAGGATCTGATTGGGATCATGGCGGACTACATCGTGTTTGAAAGTCTGAATTCACCGCAACTCACGTTTGCGATTGTTGAAGAACCGCCCACCAAGGCCTTTTGGTTGCAGGTGCGCGGGCTGGAAACTGATGGCCACGATGTCACCTCACCGTCGATCCCATCCGATTCTGCTGTGTCTCCATTGGTCTAAAGCTCAGCAGCTCAGCACAGCGGGGCTCTCCTCGGTCAGCTCTCCTCTATGAGTACTGCGGATCTATTCCATGTAGACCGATGACGCCCATAGGTTGAAGTTCGTGGGCGCCCGGGCCGTACAGATCGTTGGCCTCGGCGGTTCATCAGGATGACATGATTGATGACGTCCCCACAGTGAACACAACGCATCACAAAAAGTTTCGCCCCTCCCTCAACAATAACCTCGGGTACATTCATGCCGGCACAACGTGCGCATTGCATAGCCACCTCCTTCATCGAAAGTAGACCTTCCACATAAGTCGCGCTTGCCCCTTCTCTTGAAAGAAGGGGCAAGCGTGGAGGAGCCAGGCTCTGGCTTGGGAGGGCAGGTCGACTCCCCCGGGGCGTCATGCGATCCGTCGTCAATGCCCGTAGTGTTTACGCTCCATGCGTGCAAGGCAAGACACGCAGAACAGGGTATCCGGCTGAACCATCAGCCGAGCATAAGGAATCGCCTTGCGACACCGCCGACAGCATCCATAGCTCTTGGTCTGCGTCAATTGTAGAGCGCGCTCAATCCGCTTGAGCCTCGCGATCATTCTCGTCCTTACCCGTATGGCCAAATCCTGCTCGAAAGCGTTCGATGCCTGATCGGCAGGGTCTGCATAACATGCCCGTTCGGACGGTGGAACAAGCGAGAAGTTCCACTCGGTCAGCAGTGAGGTGCGTTGCCGGCTGAGTTCCTCTCTCAATCGTACGCGCTTGGTCATGTGGTTCACTCCCGTGAGCGCGGGCAGTTTGCTGTCTGCGCTCACTCGACTGCCATTTGGTTGTGCAGTAGGGGCCCCCCCATAATCTCTTGAGGCCAGTGATACAGCAGGGATGGCAACGTTTGGTTACAGAGAGTTTACATCTATGTAAAAAGTTTCGAAGTGGTCTTGTGGAGCAGTTTCACGGCTGACTAATCAATACTTCTTGATGTAATTAAGGGGTCAGGATAGCGATCCCGACGAAAACAAGGAAGAAATCCGTGCGTCTCTTTCATGCGCTGTCGGATGAGATGCGCGTACGAATTCTATGGCAACTTCGGGACGACGAGCAGCGGAAACGCATTGCTGCTCCATCACATTGTTGAATCACCGGAGAACATTCATCATGGACATCGCAATGGCATCAGGCCCGCCAGCGGAGTTTCTCCAGAAGCAGTTGAATCTGTTCGAGCGGTATCTCACGATATGGGTGGCGCTCTGCATGATCGTGGGAGTGCTGGTGGGGAAATCCGCTCCCGGCGTCGTCAAATGGCTGCGTGGTTGGGAATTCGGGGAGGGCAGCCATGTGAATGCCGCCATTGCGGTACTCATCTGGTTCATGATCATTCCGATGATGATGAAGATCGATGTCGTATCAATCCGCAATGTGGGCACCAGACCAACGGGATTGCTGGTGACCCTCTTCGTGAATTGGATCATCAAACCGTTTTCGATGGCGTTTCTCGCCTGGATATTTTTTCGGCTCGTGTTCTCCGCCTGGATAGCTCCGAGTGAAGCAGATCAATACATTGCCGGAACCATTATTTTGGCTGCGGCGCCCTGTACCGCCATGGTGTTTGTCTGGAGCTCTTTGACCGACGGCGATCCTGCGTACACACTGGTCCAAGTCTCAATAAACGATCTGATTATGCTGGTACTCTTCGCTCCTATCGTTGGTTTCTTGGTCACTGGTGCTTCGGCAATGACGGTCCCACTTCCGGTCTTGTTCTATTCGGTCTTGGCCTTTATCGTCATTCCCCTCATCATCGGGGTGGTCTTGCGGCACTGGTTCATTGCGCAGCAGGGCAAAGCCTGGGTCGAAGATCGCCTGCTCCCGCGGTTCGCTCCGATTACCATCCTTGCATTGCTTGCAATGCTGGTGTTGCTCTTCGCGTTCCAAGCCGAGAATATCACCGGCAAGACATGGCATGTGGCGCTCATAGCCGTCCCCATTCTGATCCAGGTTTATTTCAATGCCTCATTGGCCTATGTGCTGATGAAGTGGCTCAACGTGCCTCACTCCGTAGCAGCGCCGGGGGCACTGATCGGCGCGAGCAATTTCTTTGAGTTGGCGATCGCGACCGCCAACGCCTTGTTTGGGCCGGAGTCGGGCGCTGCTCTGGCAACCGTCGTGGGAGTGCTGGTAGAGGTGCCGGTCATGCTCTCCGTCTGTGCCTTCTGCAATCGGACGCGGGCCTGGTTTCCAGTGGAGCAGCCTGTATGAAACCCACCGTCCTCTTCTTATGTACGGGCAACTCCTGCCGCAGTCAGATGGCGGAAGGATGGCTACGTCACTTGGCTGGAAGTCGGTTCGAAGTTCTGAGCGCAGGGACTAATCCGGGGAGGGTGAACCCGCAAGCCATTAAGGTGATGGAGGAAGTGGGAGTCGATATTTCTCGTCACCGCTCGAAGCACGTTGCAGAATTTCAGGGACGACGCCTCCACTATGTCATCACGGTGTGTGACCGCGCCCAGGCATCCTGCCCGACGGAACCCAGAGGAGACATCAGGCTGCATTGGAGTTTTGATGACCCTGCCCATGCACAAGGTTCCGTTCCTGAACGCTTGCGGGTCTTTCGGCGAGTACGCGATGAGATTAGTGAGCAGATCCAAGAGTGGCTGCGAGTAGCTGATCAGTTGTCGGAGTCTGATTCAATATCTTTGCCGCAAGTGACATGGCCACAGGAGCGGAAACAAGTTGGCTAGGAGGAGACCATAACGTGATGTGGTTGTCATCGATGAAAGGCAGGGTAATTTAGTGTGCCGGAGGATGGTCCAATAGTTTATACCCAAGCGTCTTGATCGAGACGATCGCGTCATTGAGGAGTGGCAGCTTCACTTTCAATCGACGAATATGGACATCGACGGTTCTCGTGGTCCCATAATAGTCGTATCCCCACACCTCATTGAGCAGCACCTCGCGGGTCAGTAGTCGCCCAGGATGACGTAACAGATGTTCCAGCAGTCCGAACTCTTTTGCCGTGAGCAGCGCTTCTATCCCGTTCACCCTCACTTCGTGTCGTGTCAGATCGATCGTGAGCGAGCCATACGTTCCAGAGGTTGGTTTTTGATCGGTGGCCCGCTCTAATCGGCGGAAGAGTGATTTGATCCGTGCGACGAGTGTCTTGGGGCTGAAGGGCTTTGTCACATAATCATCGGCACCCAGTTCGAGCCCAACGATCGTGTCCGACTCTTCGGCTTTGGCCGTCAGCATGATGACCGGCAACATCGCGGTATTGGGAGTAGAACGCAGCTGTTTACACACGTCAAGACCATCTAGCTCAGGGAGCATGAGATCGAGGACTACCAGGTCGGGTTTGTCCTCTTTGACTTTCTTGATCGCCTCGAACCCGTTCAGTGCCGTGATAGTTCGAAATCCCTCTTTCTCCAAGTAGTGTGCGACGAGTTGCGCGATCTCCGGCTCATCCTCAACAACCAGGATTCTCTTGCTCGTGCTGTTACCCATTGGATGATTCTGCGGTTGATGAAAAAAAGAGTGGGTCAAACCAACGGAGTGTTTCGCTACCTATTCTGTGTCCGTTTGATGAAAGACATGGAGCGAAGATCTATAAGACGTTTCTGCACCGTCACCTACAACGATATCGATAACATTAACGTTCTGAAACCGCTGGTGGTGATGTGTGCCGAATGATCTTGCCTTCCACTAGGTAGACCACCAGTTCTGCAATATTGGTGGCATGATCAGCCACTCGCTCGAGCGACTTGGCGATAAAGCTCAACCGAATGGCACGTGAAATCGTATGCGGATTTTCCATCATGAAGGAGAGCAGTTCAC
>Ga0224510_10002344_pt1 | contig 11462 bp, 7 predicted proteins | sample SF_May12_sed_USG_FD_170161 | JGI IMG/M metagenome (GOLD analysis project Ga0224510, IMG submission 170161) | Sediment microbial communities from San Francisco Bay, California, United States - SF_May12_sed_USGS_4_1 | ecosystem: Environmental > Aquatic > Marine > Sediment | place: USA: California... | reverse complement strand
TCGGCCTTGCTGCCTCCACCACGAACAAACTCCACGACCCGTTGGCGCAAATCTGGTGAGCATCTCATACCCCATGATCGCCAAAGTCCACCACCAATGTCCATCAGTAATTAAGGGCTTGGCTATAAAGGAGACGCAATATCTCAAACAGCCGATCATTCGCACGGCCAAGTGCCTGACGAATTGAATTGAGCAGGATCATCGGCGCATCAAACAACGCCTACGGGCCATGCAGACATTCGAGGTGTTTCGGAATGCGTAGGCAACCGGTGCTGGTGTTGAATTGGCACATCAGTTCGCAAAGAACGGCGGATAAATCAGGCCAAGACTCATGGGTGCGGTGGGTCTCACCATCCCTGTACAATGTTGCTCGTAGCATAAGGACCAGCATACCGACAGGGCACATCTTGGCTCATCGTCAGTTATTTGCACCAGTTCCCTGCTGGCTATGTGGACTACTCAACAACGAAGACTTCTCCTTCTAGCGGGCCGAGGGTAAGTGCCAAGTCCCCATGTTCTGAAAAGAGGAGTCGCCCTGGTCTACTCCTGCTCGAACTAAATACAGAACGTCCGGCCTTTCCTGCGAGCTGCACTATCCGAACATTCTCACGTATAGCCTCGCGTCCGAAATTGAGAGCGGTAATGATCCAGCCAGGTCCATCCGAACGCTCCATACCCACCACCACGAGGCCTCTCCCTCTGACCTTCGGCAGAAATTTCAGGTGTGCAAGTGCCACGCCAATTTCCCTGCGCACCTTGAGCATCTGCTTCAAGCGCGACGCGAAGGAGTCTGAATCACGAAGCTGCGCCGAGAGTGTTCCATACAGCGACGCCGCCCTCTGCAGAGCACCATGGGAAGTTGTAGCGCTTGAATCGAAGCCCATGAGATCGAACGCTCCACGGTTGCTCCATCGACAATCTCCGTCATCCACCAACGACCCGAGTCTCTGTGGAGAGACTGGAAGCGCGCCCACCAGATCCCACCCGGAAAGCGCAAAAACTCCAGGCTGCATCGCATTGAAAGACGCAGCAAGCAAGTGCATCTGAACGATTTGTGAGCGCTCTTCGATACTCGGGTGGTAAGGATCCGTAATCCCCAATGCCGCCGCTGTAAATCCAACCAACGTGCTACAGAAGCCAACGTTGGGGAACTCCCAAACAACTGGTTCTGTACCCTTCAACACTGCTTCTCGCGTTCGTTCGTACATATCTTCGTAAAGGGCACGTCCCCGCCACTTCTTCCCGTCCACAGCGAAGGTGTCCTCTCCGTGCTTACGCAGATGCACTAGATCAAACATGAGTTCATCGTGGTTCTGAAGCGCGTGGACGAATCGACCGAGGTCGAGTCCTTTTTGATACATCAGGTCCAGCATCAACCGTAGCGGGCCCGCATCCCCTGTTGCCATCGCATGCAGGTACGCCGGTCGTGTCAGAAAATCGTAGGTGAGCTCAGGACCCCAAGCCGTGAATCGCTCAACGTCCTCCAGGCTGGCATTCAACTCTTGGAAAGAATAGCCGCCGAGCTTCCTGATTAACATCGCCAGCAGATTGCTGCTTTCGACCGCCAAGGGGTGGCCTTCCACCCAAGCCTCCTGGCGGCCCATCCGCTTTTCAATGCCAAGAAGCGGATTTGCATCGAGTCGAAGGCCAGCAACCCCTAACACGCGAAGAGAATGTACTGCATCGGCGGCAACGACGCGCTGCGCTCCACTGCTAGGGTCTAACCAATTGAGAGACGGTTGCCCGGCCTTAAACATGTGAAGATAGACCCATCGTCGCTCGACCCCGTCTACGCCCTTGACAACACGTGTGGCACTCCAGTTAGTATCTTTGACGCCTCGATACTGGAAGAGAAGGATTTCAGGTGGGCCGGGAATATAACCCTTCGCTTGCAACTCCTCCACTGCCTCCGGTGTGAGATTCACACTGTCTTCACGATCGGGTACCTGGCCCAACAACGCCCAGTCTTGCCGCTGGATCTCGACCATCGAGTAGAGGCCAGGGTAATTCTTGTACGCCAGTTCGGCAAGACGAAAGTCGGCGCCCTTCCCTGTATGTCCCGGCACCAGGTCTCCGATCACGACGCCGTCGAAGCGGTGTGCGGTGCGTACCATCTTCTGGTATTCCTGTTCCGTACCGAACGAGGGGTCGATCATGATTTGGATACGGTCGAAAAAACCATCTTGAGATGGTGTGTACTCGCGACCAGTGATCCCGCCCGCGCGTTTCATCGGTCCGGTATGGATGGCGTTGATACCGATATCGCGGAAGGTTGACCACAATTGCTCGCTTGCGAGTGTGCTCAACACACTCTCTCCCGGTAGCGTGATAGTGGCCTGAGGATAGCCCGTGAACCATACCGAGGCGCCGCGAACCAACTCGCGCGGACGCGGTTGACCGTATGCATGTTCCCACTGCCCCTTTTTCCCGGAGATCAGCGCCGCGAGACGGTTGGCCTGGTCCAGCATCGACCGCATTTCCAACCATGCAACGTAATCCTCTGTCGCCAACCGGGCAGGCGCAACTGTACAACCCAACATCCACGCAAATAAGACGACGACAAGGATCGTCACCGTCCGCTTCGACCATCTCCGCCTGCCGGGGTGAGGCACAGGAGATCGAAAAACCGCAGGGTACCTACCCGACTCCAAGTTCAGTATGTTCAGATCCGACCCTTCCCTACGTGCTGACGAATCCACTTCCAGTCCAGTTGTCGATGCCATCCGCGGAACTACTCAGTTGGCTGGCGCCTTCCCTGGCGATTGCAAACCCACTGGAGTAATCCCTTGGATAGGAGTGCTATCAGGAAGCCTAGCAGGACCAGCATCACCGCTGCAATGAGAAGGTCATGTTCTTCGATAGAGCGCCAAAAGTCGGAGCCGTACGCGTCATCGAGCACAAGACCCAGACAGACGAGAGCAGGAAGAAAGACAAGCGTTAGAAGGAACAATCGAGGTACGGAAAATCGGAGCCGATCCCGTACTTGCCCAAAAGCATTCCGCAACTTCTGCCAATGGCGTTCTTCCATAAATGTCCCCAGGAAGAGACCGAGGCTGACCAGTGCGAGCGACAAGAACGGCCATGCGGACACACTCACGCCCTCCGTCTTTAAAAGAGGTCCTCCTTCTTTTTTTGGCGTGCAGGCACCGTTAGTGTCGGCTTCGTCTATTGTCTTAGATTCGTAGACATGTACGCTTTCGAAGTTCGTCCAATGTGGCAAGAGCCTATCCACAGCCAAAGAGAACAGCGAGCCCCCGGATACATCTCGCTGTCGTGACTTTCCTCGATTCCTCTCCGCATTTCCTCCAAGCTTGTAGAATAGTGGAGCGGTCTCACTCCATCCGTATCCTGCGGGAATCAAAACGTACTCTTTTCCCTTGCCACCGTTGTAAGTCATTTCAGCACAGAGATCGGTGTGATAACTGGTGCTCTGATCTTCCACTCTGGCATCATAAAGCTTGAGCTTGATGCGAACACTATCCCACGTGTCGTTAACCCAATGTGGGTATCTTTGAACGTCAAGTTTCAGGTACTTCTCTATAAGATCCGGCTTCACCTCCCCTTTGTCACCAATGTTGTCACCGCAATAAACGCCAGCTGCCTTTTTCAAGCGCTCCCTCACGTCCTTCAAGACTTTTTTCATATCCTCGGCGTCCTTGGTGGCATCCTCGGAGGCACCCTTTACAATCGCCTTAAATGCCTCCGTGTAGGCTTGGTGCATTTCTGGCGACCAATAGTCAGGGGTGGGCTTCGCGTGGAGGATGGCCTCCCTGACCGCTGCCAACGCCCGCTCGTGGTGGAGCACGGTCATGTTTCTTCTTTCTTCGTCGATGTCGGGAAAATGTGTTGGCGACTTGCTCCTCTCTGGAGGATTGGGCTGCAGTGCCTTAACCAGTGCCTCAAGTAGTGGCTTCATACCTTCTAGTGGCGCCTCTTCAGGAGGTATTGCGGCTTCCCTCCACGGCGGGCGTGTATCGAATCGCATTGGAGGCCAGGCGAGGCCTTGGACCATTATTTTTTGGGCCTTTTTTGAAAGGAGGAACTCGATGAGCCGCTTAGCCTCCTCTCGATACTTCACATTGCGGGGCAGCGCTATGATATCACCACCGAGGAGCGTCTCAAGCTCGGACTGCTCCCACTTCCAACCGGCACTAGGATGAAAGCGCCAGATTTCTCCAGACTCTTGCATGATGCTGATCGAGAAACTCCAATTGCGTCCGACCGCGACGTCATCAGCCAAGAGATATCCAGTGGCCGTCTGCTGGTCCGTGGTTTTCGATTTGTCAGAGACAGATGCCCAAAGCACCCGGAGAAGCCGGAGCGGATTTTTGTTGACGTCAGCAATGTTCAAATCCCAAACCCTGCAAAGGTCTTTTGGGCTTACCTTGTCATCGGATTTACCGGCAGCCCGCACGAGTTCAAACAGAAGAAGCGCTGCGTCGAGCGACACGCCGTCTTCATACCCCTTGGCAGATAGGACCACTTTCTTCTTTCCCGCTGGGTCTTCGGCGAATTTGAGGAGATCCTGCCACGTGCCAGGCGGATCCATGATCCGTTTTGATTTAGAACCATATCCTCTCGACACTAGTTTACAATAAGCTTTGCTACTCGACTCCTCGCCGGTGCAGCAGTCCAGGACACGGTCTTCGCCTTTGGTAATGGGCAGGTATTTGCACTCCCTTGTCCATGCGATTCGGACATTAGGACGATACGGGAGAAAATAGAGAGCTCCGCCCAGTTTCATGTGCTCCATAAGCGTTGAGTGCACGGATGAAGGGACATACCGCTCAAAGTCTTTGCTCAGCTTCTCGATGACATTCTCGCGCACAACTTCCGTACGCCGTGTGATGTCAAACAAGATTAGATCCACTCGCTGGCGCTGTAATATTTCGAGAAGTGTCTCCGGATTGACATTCTCCGAATGGACATTGATGCGTCGAGCGTGGTTCTCTTCATTAAATGTGTCAAGAACTTTCAGAAGCTGCTGGTATTCTTCTTCGGCCAGACTCGTCACCACGTATAGCTGTTTGGTGAGGACATAATTGCCAACGCCGACGAGTCCAACGATGAGAAAGAGGGCGCCAATGAACAGGAGTACTACCTTTGCCAATCTAACGTTGCTAGCGTTCTTGAAATTTCTGTATATGTCGGCGATCTTTCCAAAAAAGGGAAGGTCCACCTTGCCAGCGTAGGCGAGCCAGAGAATGGCGACACCAGCAACCAGAATGAATAGATGGGCAAGTAACAAAGGTAGATCTGCCGGGGAAAGATCCTTGGTTAGACGATCGAGAAGTTCGACCATGGATTTACCCCTCCTTCAGTAAGTGCCATCGTTCTGTTGGCGGGCACACGTACTGAAACAAAACCATTTGGGTGAGGGAAGCTGTTCTGTTGTGGTGGACCGATCTGTCCTCAAATTCCCCCATGATCCTAAAGGAAGTGCCATAAGACGCGTGTTGCATGTCCACCACTGATTCCTGGGGTTTGCTCAGAGAAATATGTCCCACCAGTCTTTCATGATTGCCTCAAAATCCGCCGCTCCTGCACGGCTCCATGTGCGTGTGGCACTTAATCGCTGCTACAGACCCTCTCCTTTTCATCTATTCCGTTCGCAACGGCAAAATACACGCACCATGTGGCATAGAGCAAATACTTAAATAGTAAGAGTTTCTACAGAATCGGCAGAATGGCACAGGAGAGGATTACCGACAAAGGAGGATGGTGTATCAGAACCGATTCACGGTGTATCGAATGAGATTCTTTTCTCAGTCGTGACACGGGGGAGGATTGTAGTCGCTCGCTTCTAGATCTGCGTGACCGCCTCTTCCGCCCCTTCTAACAGTTTCTGCACCTCCTCCACATAGATTTCGGTGGTGGCATAGTGCTGATGCCGCATCATCTTCTGCACCCGCGTCGGATTGGCATCATTGAGCAAGGCAAAGGTCGGCGTCGAATGCCGCAAACTATGCACGACAATGCCGGGCTTCTTCACGCCGGCGAGGAGCAGCCCCTCCGTAATAATCCGATGAATCGCCCGCGTGGAGAGCCGCTGCTCCGCCGGGGACACCACATTCCCACCCCGATCATGACAGGCCGTCGTCGCAAAGAGCGGATCATGCCCCTGCAATGGACCCGGCCGCAGCGCGAGATACCTTTGCAACTTCTCATACACTTCCTTTAGCACCTGCACCGACTCATCCGCCGCAGTGCGCCCCTTCCCATGCACCCACAGCCGCCACTTTTCCCCCGGCACATGTTCTTGGAGATGTTCGATCCGTGCGCGACTCACCTCAATCGTCCGCAGCCCCGTCTTGAGCATCAGATACGCCATCGCGACATTGCGGGCGCGTTGCTCGTCGGTCTTTCGAGGATCCGTCTCGAGCGTGACGAGTAACCGTTTCGCATCCTCGACCGGGAGATGTCGCCGGGTGTGCTGCCGACTGCAACGCCAGCCCTGCACGAAGTCCGCCGGATTGACGAGACCCGGATGCAGTGGGACGAGCCAGGCTAAGAACTGCCGCACCGCCGTGAGGTACCCATTCTTCGTCCGCAGATTCGCAAAGCGCTGATCCAGGAACGCGCGATAGGCCTCAAGGCAGGCGCGATCCAGCCGTCGGAGGGGTTGATTCCTCCCCTGCTCGAGCCACCGAATAAAATAGCGCCCGCGTTTCCAATAGGTCCGCGCCGTGGTCGACTGCGGGTTCTGGTCTGTGAGCTGCCGCGCGAACGCGTCGAGATAGACCCGCAGACCGATGAGGGTGGAGGATGACAGGACGAGGCAGACCGGCGGGAGCTCCCCACCCGTCCGGCGGAGTACGGTCGTGGCCAGCGGGACCAGGTCGGTGGACGTGGGTCGATCCGTCGGTGTGCGTTCAGGCGTCAGGGGTACGAGGTCCATAATGGTCGGGGTGCCCTCTCAGGTCCCTGCATGGGCTCTCACTCCATCTGTCTCTCTATAATGGTACGCGTGCTGGCGCAACCGGGTCGTGAAGGCGAGCGCCGGCCCCCCCTCTCACAAGCGGAATTGGTGTCGACCGCCGCTCGCCATCAATCTCTCTCTATAGGTGGACGTTCCTGGCTCCAACCCGGGACCCCGCCGGCGTCAGGCCCGACACTCCTTTATATAGAGGTGGCCGCACCCCAGCCTTCCTCCCGCCGGGACCTCCCACGACACCAGGAGGTGATCTCGTTCTGGCCCGATTTTCCGGGTCTCTTCCCTACCGTGGGGCACCCTATCCCCTCCCCATCGGCAAGTCAAGGCCTCCGAGAAGGGGTCCATCCCGGATACCAACAATCTTCCGTTCACCTTTTGTGTTGACTCCATCTACCTCTAAGAGTAGACCTCTAATTCAGCATGGAAAATCCAATCGTTCCTTCAAGCTCCCAACCATTTGATGAAGAAGCCGAACTCGCCGATTTTCTCCCTCCCGAGTGTTCGCTTGAAGGTCGCGCCACCTTGTCGCCCGACTGGCGACTCGTGTATCTCGACCAGTTGCATCTGACCATGGAGGACCCTCGGTTCCTCGTGCTCTCCCCGACCGCGCAGCTCCTGTATCTCCATCTGCTCAAGAAGTCGCACGGCCTGGGCGAACCTGCCGTGCAGATTTCCATCGATCGACTCGTGGCCGACACCAAGCTGGCGTGGATGACGGTGCAGAAACATCTGAAGGCCCTGGGTACCAGAGGACTGGTGACGATGAGCCAACCGTCCCGGCAACGAGTCGCACCGATCTACCTTTTGCACTGGTTGCCCCAGCTGCAGAAGACCTCTGAATTTAAAGATATCGTGAGCCGCTATGATCAGCTTGACCAGGAGGATCTAGCAGAACTCAAACGTCTGGCTCCCCTCCTCTCTGCCCACGATCGAGAGGTTATGTCGTCGGATATTCAGTCCAACCTCCGTGACGTTGGCCTCATACCGAGTACAGATTTGGTGCGTAAGATTCTTCATTATCGCCTTCTCACTACCTATCCATATAGACATAAACTTATGTCGAAGCACCCCGATTGGTTTGTGACTTATTCAGGCGTGTAGTGCCTATCTCAGTTGGTCCAAATTGATTCCGGTTGGGTATCCTTTTCCTGGTATCTCCCTCCCCTGCCCAAGTTCGCTTTAACACCATTACTCATCTGCTGGGAAACGGACGATCGTTTCTCGCCGCTGGCGTGACTTTATGCATGATCGTTTTAGAGCTAATCATATGGCTTTCTATTTAGTATCTAGAAGCGTTCTAGCATCTATACGCTTTCTTTAAGATACTAGATAGCCACCAGATATCTAGTATATAAGAATCAATTAATAGTACGTGCATAAACTATTATATGTATATACTGTGGCTATCTATAAGATATCTTTTAGACATCTGACGGCCTTCTGTTAGCTTAAGCATATCTCATTGGAATCTGTCAGCCTTCTAGAACTAATTAGCTAGACAACAGCTTCCAATTTATGTATGATGATTTTTATGCGCACTGCATACCGTAGTTGACCAAGGAGGGTAGGGGATGCCGGTTATTGTTCTGGCTAGTCCGAAGGGTGGTTGTGGGAAAACAACGGCGGCGCTCCTCCTGTCAACTGAGTTAGCCCAGAAGGGTATTGGGGTAACCGTGATCGATGCGGATCCTGAAACTTACATCGACACCTGGGCCAAGCTACCGGATAAACCGCCCAGCCTAAGAGTCAAGAAATCTCCGACGGAACAGACCATCCTTGATGACATCGATAAGGCCAAACAAGAATCTCCGTTTGTGATTATCGATCTTGAGGGAACGGCCAATATGTTGGTCGCCTACGCCATTAGTCGAGCGGATCTCGTTATCATTCCGTTACAGCCTTCTGATCTCGATGCTCGCGGAGCGGCGAAGGCGCTCCAGTTGGTCAGACAACAACAGAAAGCCTTTAATCGAACCATACCCCACGCCATTCTCTTCACCAGAACGAAAGCTGCAATTCGTACAAGAACCTTCACCCATATCGCTAAACAGCTTACTGAGAATAAAATCACCATCTTCAAAACGCACCTCTTGGAACGGGAGGTCTACCGAGCGCTCTTTTCCTATGGAGGTTGTCTCGAGAATCTCGATCCAAAGGACGTTTATCACTTGCAAGACGCGATCAACAACGCCAGAGCCTTTGCTGGAGAAGTCATCGCAATGGTTAACTCTTCCCATGCCCCATCTGCGCGACCGGCTAACGAACTTGAGGGAGTCTTGACATGAGTAAATCCAGGGCAGCCATTCCTTTTGACGAAGACTTTTCTCAATCTCCTGATTTCACTCAGACTTTTGAGAACGTTTCTCCGCAAGCCTTTCGTCCAGAATCGGCTCCTCCCACCGCTCCGGTCTCCGTCGCGACACTGACCCAAGTGGCAGCGGCATCTGGCTTTCAGAGTCGCGAACCGCACGCACCACCTTCCAAAATGACTTCGATGCTAGGGGAGGGGAGAAGCAGACGACCACGACGCATTTATCGCACTGGACGAAATACGCCTCTGAACATCAAAGCGCGTCCACACGAAGTCGATAAGTTTAATTGGATCTGCACTCAGAAGAACTGGGTACAAGGTGTCACCCTTCAAAACGCGTTGCTCGCCTTAGAAGAGAAGTTAGGCATCAAATATCCTGTCGAGGATCCTGGGCCCCCGTCATGATCCTCAATTGTTTTCACCGATAGGATGCTGTGACGAGACACCGTAGTAGACTGATACGTGAATGAGAAACACCTTTTTAATACTGAACGTCCACGGTCTCCCATTTCTTTTCACAATGTCCCGTTAGGATTGACTCACTACGCATGACGAAGAAACTCAGCAATCCTCAAACGGAAACGAGCGTTTCGACCACGACGAGACAGTACGACCTCTTTACTACGTTTTTTGGGAATCCCAATAACCTCTCAAATACCATCGAACTCTGGGATGCAATCCCGAAATATGCTGTCAACGAACGCGCTCAGAGTCAGGTACGGGACGAAAAAGGCAATTTACCCGTGAACACGCAAGAATTCCTCTATCGTCCGACGGTTCGAGGTTTACCCAAGGAAATCACCTGCAAGCTTACCATTCAGCCAGCCAGCATTAAGAACACGGACGGCAGCTATACACAATATTACCCATCGAACGACGAAGAACTTCTGGAGGAAGTGCTCAAAAAATTCTTCACCGATCAGAACTTTGGTCAACACAGAGCCAATGGGTCTGAGAGCTGGGTACGATTTACCCTGGGGATGGTTCAACAAGAGCTGAAGCGAAGAGGCAAATCACGCAGTTTGGATGAAATCAAACACTCGTTGGAAATCCTGTCTAAGGCCGTCCTGACGGTAGAATTCGACAGCCAACAGCAGCTCGGTGCCGCTAAAAGACTGGTGTACACCAATCCCATTCTTTCCGAGGTCACAGGCGTCACACGACTTCACTATCTACAAGATCCCAAAGCCATGTGGCTAGCCAAACTCCCTTCGTTGATCAGCAAGAGCGTCAACGAACTGAGCTATCGACAATTCAATTATGGAACGTTGATGAGCTTATCTTCCCAACTGGCTCGTTGGTTTCATAAACGACTCTCGCACCAATATACCCAAGCCAGCATTACCGATCCGTATCATATAAAGTTCTCATCAATCCGCCGTGACAGCGGATTGTTGCGCCATTCACGACAATCGGTTCATGTCAAACAGATTGATGCCGCCCTGAATGAACTCATTGATAAACGTGTGTTACTGTCCTTCAAGAAGGATGTCCGCAAAAAGGGAAACGCGATCACCGAGATCGTTTACAGCATGCTTCCAACATCCACTTTCCAGGAAGAAATCAAAACCGCCAATGCTCGTCAATCGACTCACAATCTCGAACTTGGCCTATCCCGCCGACTCCCATCCTTGGTGAATAAACTTCAAGGATCGTTCGGTCCTTCGCGTTCAGAAGAGAGTTCATAGGTTCAAATAATCGCCACATCGGTCTCAGGTTATAGGTGCAACGTGCATACAATCTAACTCTTTAAGTCTTTTGGCATTATTGTTATAGGCAGATCGTGCAACAGCTCCATCCTAAAGCTTTTCATTCGATATAGGGGGACCATGCATCTGGATACGAAGTGACGAATATTTAAAGGAAACCATTATAGGTGAAGCGTGCAGCACAACATCTGACTTGATGCCAACGTTATAGGGAGAACGTGCAGACTGTTAGAGGTAGACCGTGCAGAACCTAGTCGATGATACCTTGCCTGGGAAAAATCGTCTAAAAACCCCAATTTCTTTACATTTGCATCTCCTTCTTGGCACAAGATGCTGCTCTCCGTCCCCATAGTCTTTGGCTATAGGCAGATCGTGCAGTCCGAGCTCACGCATCACTTCGTCAGGTAATAGGTGCTCCGTGCAATTCTTATTGGCGGATCGTGCACAGCGTTATAGGTGGACGAGACATCAGGTTGTAGGTAGTCCGTGCAGACTAGATTTTTTCCCT
>Ga0224510_10002342_pt1 | contig 11471 bp, 9 predicted proteins | sample SF_May12_sed_USG_FD_170161 | JGI IMG/M metagenome (GOLD analysis project Ga0224510, IMG submission 170161) | Sediment microbial communities from San Francisco Bay, California, United States - SF_May12_sed_USGS_4_1 | ecosystem: Environmental > Aquatic > Marine > Sediment | place: USA: California... | reverse complement strand
GCGCCTCGCCGGCGAGCTCGCCCTCCGGGTTCGCATGCCGCCACGCCTCGATGCGCTTGTGCGCGTTCTCGATCATGACGATGGCCGCGTCCACCATCGCGCCGATGGCGATGGCGATACCGCCGAGCGACATGATGTTGGCGTTCACGCCCTGGTAGCGCATGACGATGAACGCCGCGAGGATGCCGAGCGGCAGCGTGACGATGGCGACGAGGGCGCTGCGCAAATGCAGCAGGAACGCGAGGCAAACGAGCGCGACGACGACGAACTCCTCGGCCAGCTTCTCGGCCAGGTGCCGCACGGCGCGCACGATGAGGCCCGAGCGATCGTAGGTCTCGATGATCTCGACCCCCGGAGGCAGGTTTGGCTTGAGCGAGGCCAGCTTCGCCTTGACCGCCGCGATGATCTCGAGCGCGTTGCGGCCGTGGCGCATGATGACGATCCCGCCCACGGCTTCGCCTTCGCCGTCGAGCTCGGACACGCCGCGACGCATCTCGGGGCCCATCTGGATGCGCGCCACGTCGCGCAGCATCACGGGCGTGCCGGTATCGCTCACGCCGAGCGGCACGGCGCCGAAGTCCTCCAGCGACTTGAGGTAACCGTCGGAGCGCACCATGTACTCGGCCTCGCCCAGCTCCAGGATCGAGCCGCCAGTCTCGCGGTTGGCGCGCTGCACTGCCTCGATCACGCGGTTGTGCGAGATGCCGTAGGCGCGCAGCCGTTCCGGGAACAGCACGATCTGATACTGGCGCACCATGCCGCCCACCGACGCCACTTCGGCGACGTCGGGTACGCTCTTCAGCTCGTACTTGAGAAACCAGTCCTGGAGCGCGCGCAACTGCCCCAGATCGTGGCGGCCGCTGCGATCGACCAGCGCGTACTGATAAATCCAGCCCACGCCGGTGGCGTCGGGCCCGAGCGCGGGCTTGGCCGCGGCAGGCAGGCGCGCCTGCACCTGGTTGAGGTATTCGAGCACGCGCGAGCGCGCCCAGTACAGGTCGGTGCCGTCCTCGAACAGGACGTAGACGTACGAATCGCCGAACATCGAGTAGCCGCGCACCGTCTTCGCGCCGGGCACCGACATCATGGTGGTGGCGAGCGGATAGGTGACCTGGTCCTCGACGATGCGCGGCGCCTGGCCGGGAAACGGCGTGCGAATGATCACCTGGGTGTCGGAGAGATCGGGAATCGCGTCGAGCGGTGTGCGCAGGAGCGACACCACGCCCCATGCGGCGACGAGGATCGTCGCCAGGATCACCAGGTAGCGGTTATGCACCGACCAGCGAATGAGGGCGGCGATCACCGGCCTGCTCCCCGGATGATGCGTTCGATGACGTAGTCGCCGTCCTTGTCCGGCTCGCCGCGCATCTCGAACTCGACTGCGTCCCCGGACTTCAAGCCTTCCAGCTGATGCTTGTCGGCGACCCTGAACCCCATGCTCATCGCCGGCCATTGCATCGACGGAATCGCCGCATGCTCGAGCTCGACGCGGCCCTCGGCGAGTTCCACGGCCAGGACCGTACCGCGCGCAACGTGCCGCCCGGCCGCGCCGAGCGGAGCGGGGAGCGGTTCGTCGCCCCCCTGCAGGCGCGAGACCGCGGCCGAGAGGCTCGCCTCCGAGTCGATCAGGAACTGGCTGGAGACGACGACCCGCTCGCCCGGCTGCAGGCCTTTCAGGATCTCCGATCGCCCCCCGGCCTCCTGGCCGACTTCCACGTCCGCGGCGCGGAAGCTGCCGTCGCCGAGCGCGAGGATCACGACGTTGCGCGTGCCGGTGCGGATCAGCGCTTCGCTCGGCGCAAGCACCTGTTCCTTGCCGTTTCCAGACGCAAAGCGCAGCGTCGCGTACATGCCGGGCTTGAGCAGTCCCTCGTGGTTGTCCACCTCGATACGGGCGCGCACGGTGCGTGTGGCGGCGCTCACCTCCGGCAGGATGGCGCCGACCCTGCCGCTGAACTGGTGGTCCGGATAGGCGGGCACGCGGGCTTGCACCTTGCTGCCCGGGACGACCAGCCCCGCCTGGGCCTCCGGAATCTCCGCGTTCACCCAGACGGTGGAAAGGTCGACCAGCCGGTAGAGCGTCTGGCCGGGCGCGACGGCCGCGCCTTCGCGCACGCCGAGTTCCGCGATCACGCCAGAAATCGGCGAGGCGATGGTAAATCTCTGGCGCACGCGCCGCTCGCGCGTGATCGCCGCGATGTCGGCCGGGCTCATGCCGAGCAATACGAGACGCTGACGCGCCGCGCGTGCCAGCGAAGGCGCCTCGGGTGAGTCGCTCGCGAGCAGCAGCAGGTATTCCTCCTGCGCCCCGGTCCACTCGGGCACCAGCAATTCCACCAGCGGCGCGCCCTTCTGCACCGCATCGAGCGGGGCGCGCGCATGCAGCCGTTCCACGAATCCCGCCGCCCGCGCCTGCAGTTGCACGACCGCGCGCTCGTTCCAGGCGACGGTGCCGACCGCATCAAAGCGCCGCTCGAGCGCGCCACGCACCGCTTCGGCCGTGCGCACGCCCAGGTTCTGCACCACCCGCGGGTTGATCACCACGGTGCCCTCCGCGTCGGCCGCTTCCGCGTACTTGGGCACAAGCTGCATGTCCATGAAAGGCGATTTCCCGGGCTTGTCGAACTTTCGCTGCGGGTACATCGGGTCGAACCAGTACAGCACGCGCTTTTCGGTATCGCCCGCGCCGGAGGCGCGCGCGGCGTCCTGCGCCGGCTGCGCGCCGGAGTGCGTTTCTGCCATGCCGTACTGCGCGACGCGGTAGCCGCCGTAGGCGCCGGCGGCAAGCGCGAGCACGATGACGAGGCCGAGCGTGATCTTGTTCATTGTTCGCCTTCCACGGGAAAGAGGTAGCCGAGATTCGCCCAGGCGCGGCCGCGCTCGGCGAGCGCCTGTATCAGTTCGATTTCGGCTTCGGTCACCGCGCCCTCGGCCTCCAGCACCGGCGCAAGCTCGCCGCGCGCACCGCGAAACGCGGCCGCTGCTGCCGCCGCGCGCTCGCGCGCGAGCGGCAGCAGCGCACGCTCGAAGCGCTCGATGCGCCGCGAGGCCGATTCGAAGTCCGCGAGCCAGCCACGCAGCTCGGCCTCGCGCACGCGTCTTTCGTCTTCGCGCTGCGCGCGCACCTGCTCCAGCTCGGCAAGGCGCGAAGCGACGTCCCGGTCCTGGCGGCGCCCCGTCTGCCAGGGCAGCTCGAACGTCGCCATCACGGTGATCATGTTGTCGAACGAAGGCCGGCGCTGCGCGTAGCCCAGTTCGAGCGCCCAGTCCGACTTGCGTGCGCTTCGCGCGAGCTCGACCTCGGCCCGCGCCAGCGCTTCGCGCTCCTCGACCGTGCGCAGCGCCGGATGCCGCTCGAGGCGCTCCAGCAGGCGCTCCTGCGCATGCAGGAGCTGCCCGGTGTCGGGCGCCGGTGCGAGCTCGCGCCGCGCTGCCGCGCCGATCAACACGCTCAGCGCGAGGCGCGAGCGCTCGACTTGCCGCTCCTGCTCTATTACGCGCACGCTTGCACCTTCGAGTGCCTGCCGCAGCATGAAACTGTCCGCCGCGTTCTGGCGGCCGCGCGAAATCGCCGCCGACACCGCGTCCGCCTGCAGCCGGAACTGGCGTACCCGTCGTTCGAGCGCCTCGCGCACGCGTTCGGCGTAATGCACGTCAAGCCAGGCGGTCGCGATTTCGCGCTGCAGCGCCGAGCGCTGCGCCTGCACGTTCGCGCCTTCGAGTTCGTGCATCCGTGTCGCGCGGACGTCGCGTGCGGCGCGCTTGTCGGCATTCGGAAATTCCTGCATCAGGCCGACGCTGCGCATGGTCATGAAATCGCGGTCGTATCGCAGGCGGTCCTCGCCGGTCACCGGAAGGTTTTCCAGACCGAGGCGCAGCTTCGGGTCGGGCAGCTCCGCGGCGCGGCCGACCTGCGCGGCGGCGGCGTCCGCCGCGAAGCGCTGGGCGCTGAGTCTCGGGGATTGGGTTTCCGCCGTGCGCAATGCCTCCTGCAGTGACAAGGGCTGGGCCTGCGCCGGCGCGGCGGCGAGCACGGCGGCGAGGGTTAGTACACCAAACGAATTCATCCTGTTCTCCTGGCGACGAAGCGGGTCGCGGCCCATGCCGCAACCTGTAGGGCGAAGCGTCGTGCGGCCGCCTTTCGCGGCGGCCGGGAGAATCAGACCTGGAAGGAGTGCTGCAGGATGCGCGGCGGCGGCGTGCCGGGCGGCGGGACGCGAAGACCCGTGTCTCTGGCTGCATCGCAGGGCCCCGGCGCCACATGCAGGACGGGTCCATTGGCGGCTGCGCAAACCGTCATGGCAGCGCCGGCAATCTGCAGATCCGCCGTGCAATGCGCGACGCAGCGATTCTCGTTTAACGGTCCGAACGCAGTCACGGACGTCGCGTGAAAGTCGCACGGCTCACCGCCTTTGTCAGCCACGACTTCGACGAGAGTGCCGCGCTCCATCTGGCAGGCGGCGAGCGATACGCTGGCGTGCGCATATGCGAGCACACCCAGCAGCATCGCCGCAGTCCAGCGTCTCAGGGAGCGATTCAGGATCACAAACAGGACGCCATTGTAGTGCGGGCGGGAGCCTGCCGGCGCTTCATTTCGTGCGCCTGTCGCGCATCATCTGCGCGCGCGCGGCAAGTATTTCGCTTGCCTTCCAGTGCGACTTGATGAAAGCCAGGGCCGACCAGATCTCGTCGTCGGAAAGCGTGCCGGCGTAGGCCGGCATGTCGGAGCCGTAGTCCTTGGGTGCGTACGGCGGCACCAGGCCGTTCTTGGTGATGGCAAAGAGCACCTCGTCCGGATGGTGCCAGGTGTGTCCGGACTCATCGTGCGGCGGTGCCGGCAGGCGGCCGCTCGGCAGGCGCCGGCGCCATTCCGGCTGCCCCTCAAGCTGCGTCCCGTGGCACGCGGCGCAGTGCTGGGCATAGACAATGGCGCCGCGCGCGATCCATTCGGCGCCGTCGGGTATTGCGCGCAGATCGCTTCCTGGCGCCGGCGCCTGGTCGCATCCGGCGATGATCCCTGCGACCAGGATCGTCATCATTGGGCCGCGCGCCTTTCGCACTTCCATCGCTTCAGGTGACGCGGATGCAGGTCATCATGCCGCTCGCCTGGTGCTCGAGCACGTGGCAGTGCAACATCCAGTCGCCCGGATTGTCGGCGACGAACGCGATCTCCACGCGCTCGCGCGGGTCGAGCATTACCGTGTCGAGCCACTCGCGGTGGCGCGTCGGCGCGCCGTTTCGCGTGAGGACGCGAAACGAGTGCCCGTGCAAGTGGGTCGGGTGATGCCATTGCGTATCATTGACGAGACGTAGGACGCAACTGCGGCCCTTGCGCAGCACGAGCAGCGGCTCGAATGGCAGGCCGTCATCGCCGCAGCCGTTCGCGACGCCGTTCACCGCCCAGGCCATGCCGCGCTGCAGGCCGCGCATGTCGCCCATCATGCCGCCGGTGAACACGATGTCGTGACGCTCGGCGGCGCGCAGATCCGGTTCGGCCAGCGGATTGTTCGCGAGGCGCGGCGGGTCGCCCGCGCGCGTGCGTAACGGCGCCTCGTCGCCGTACTCCAGATCCACGAGGTCGTACGGCCGCCGCTGGTAGAAGCCGTCGTGCACGGCGTGGCGGCTGCCGGGCGCGGCCACCATGTCGAGGATCAGGTCGGCGCGCATTGCGGGGCCCAGGACTACGGCACCACCTTCCGGCTGGTGCGGCTCGACGGGCTGGCCGTCCAGGGCAATCACCCAGGGGCGGTGACCGCGAAACTCGAGCGCGAACACGCGCGCCGGCGCCGCATTGATCAAGCGCAGCCGGATGCGCTCTCCCGCGCGCACGCGGAAGGTCTCGGGCATCCGGCCATTGAGCGTCACCGTGTTGCCGATGCGCCCGGCGTGGCTGACATCCATGAAGCTGCCGAAGCCGTCGCGGATCGAGGCGTCGGCGTTCAGGCGATAGTCGGCCAGCACCCAGAGCACGTCGCGGTCGACTTCAGGTGGCGCGCGCTCCGCCACGATGAGCGCGCCGGCGAGGCCGCGGCCGACCTGCTCGTAGCTGCGCTGGTGCGGATGATAGAAGAAGGTGCCTGCGTCCGGCAGCGCGAATTCGTAGGTGAAACTCGCGCCCGGCTCGATGGGGCGCTGCGTGATGTAGGGCACGCCGTCCATCGCGTTGGGCAGGCGAATCCCGTGCCAATGCACCGTGGTGGCTTCATCCAGCGTGTTTTCCACGTGCACGCGCAGCCGGTCGCCCTGGCGCGCGCGCAGCACCGGCCCGGGCACCGAGCCGTTGTAGGCCCAGACCCCGGTGGCCGGGTACTTGTCCGGCACGAGCTGCACATCCTTCGCGGCCGCCACGAGGCGCGCCTGCACGAGCGCCGGCTCGGGTGCGCCTTGGGCGCTGCCGCGAACGGGAAGAAGCGGTAGCGCCGTGAGGCCGGCAAGGCCGGCGAGAAAGCGGCGCCGCGCGCGCGGCGAACGGGAGGCGAAATCGTGCAAGAGGCGGCGCCCTACACCCCTGCGGGCGACGCGGAATACCCGGCCTCGGTGATCGCCTTGCCCAGAACGTCGGCGGTACTGCGGCCCGCTACGCGCACCCGACCCCTGCCGAGATCGACCTCGACTTCCGCCTCTGGGTCGACCGCCTTGACGGCCCGCGTCACCGCGCTCACGCAGTGACCGCAGGTCATGCCTTCTACGCGCAGCTCGATCATGGAAGTGCTCCTCTGTGGCGTTGACGGATAGACTGCGGCGGAGTTTGCGCCTTCCTATAATGGTAAGGTCAAGCGCCTGCGCTGGGGGCACGGACGAGCTTGACCTTCCTACGATTGGAACCTTCAGGCTGCAGCCTCGGTCTCAATGAGGAGAAAGCCATCATGTCTGTTTCGATCACCGCGGTGTCCGCCGAGGCCGCGCAAGATCCTGCGAGCCAACCGGTCCGCCTGCCCGTCGCGGGCATGACCTGCGCCAGCTGCGTGGGGCGGGTCGAGCGCGCCCTGCAGAAGGTACCCGGCGTGCGCGCCGTGTCGGTCAACCTGGCCACCGAGACGGCGACCGTCGAACTTGATTCACCGGTTACGGTCGAAGCGCTCGCCGCGGCGGTAGTCCAGGCGGGCTACGAAGTCGGCCACCAGGAATTCGACCTGGCAATTCGCGGCATGACCTGCGCGAGCTGCGTGACGCGGGTGGAGAAGGCGCTCGCCAAGGCGCCGGGCGTACTGCAGGCGACGGTCAATCTCGCAACCGAGCGTGCACGCGTGAAGGCGGTCGCCGGCACCGGCATCGACGTGCTGCGCAAAGCAGTCGAAGCGGCTGGCTACGAGACGGATTCCGCTGGGCTCGAGGCAGTCGGCGCGGCTCCGGCCGCGCGCGGCCTGCCCGACTGGTGGCCGGTCGCCGTCTCGGCGCTGCTCACGCTGCCGCTTGTCGTGCCGATGGCGGGGCTCGCGTTCGGCGCGCACTGGTCGATCCCGGGCTGGCTGCAGCTCGCGCTGGCGACACCGGTTCAGTTCTGGCTCGGCGCGCGCTTCTATCGCGCGGGCTGGAAGGCCGCAAAGGCGCTAACCGGGAACATGGACCTATTGGTGGCGCTCGGCACCAGCGCGGCGTACGGCCTGTCGGTGTACCACCTGCTCGCCGGCCAAGGCGGGATTCACGACCTGTACTTCGAGACCGCGGCGGCGTTGATCACGTTCATCCTGCTCGGCAAATGGCTCGAGGCACGCGCCAAGCGCCAGACCACCGAAGCGATTCGCGCGCTGAACGCCCTGCGGCCCGATCGGGCCCTGGTGCGTCGCGACGGCAGGGACATCGAAGTGCCGCTCGCCGCCGTCGCGGTGGGCGATCTCGTCGTCGTGCGCCCCGGCGAGCGCGTGCCGGTGGACGGCGAGATCCGCGAAGGCCGCAGCCACGTAGATGAGTCGCTGATCACCGGCGAGAGCCTGCCGGTCGCCAAAGCCGTGGGCGATCGGGTGACCGGCGCTTCGATCAATGCCGACGGCCTGCTGCTGGTGGAAACGCGCGCCGTCGGCGCGGAGTCCACCCTTGCGCGCATCATCCGGCTGGTCGAAAACGCGCAGGCGGCGAAGGCGCCGATCCAGCGCCTCGTCGACAAGGTGAGCGCCGTGTTCGTGCCGATCGTGCTGGCGATCGCGCTCGTCACGCTGCTCGCCTGGGGCCTCGCGACGGGAAACTGGACCTCCGCCGTGCTCTACGCGGTCGCCGTCATGGTGATCGCCTGCCCCTGCGCGCTGGGCCTCGCGACGCCCACCGCGATCATGGCGGGCACCGGGGTCGCGGCGCGCCACGGCGTGCTCATCAAGGACGCCGAAGCATTGGAGATCGCGCACTCCGTCACCACCGTCGCGTTCGACAAGACCGGCACGCTCACCGAGGGCCGGCCGCAACTGCTTGCAGCGGAGCCGGTGGGCGGCGATCGGGCGGAGCTCCTGCGGCTCGCTGCCGCCTTGCAGCAGGGCAGCCAGCATCCGCTCGCTCGCGCGGTGACGGAGCAAGCCGCGGCCGAAGGTGTTTCCCCGCCCGCAGCGAGCGACGCGAAAGCGCTGCCCGGCCGTGGCGTGCAGGCCATGGTGGAAGGCCGCACGTTCTATCTGGGCAGTTCGCGCCTGATGCAGGAGCTCGGGATCGATACGACGGCACTCCGCCCGCGCGAGCAGGCGCTCTCGCGGGAAGGGCGGTCGATCTCGTGGCTTGCCGCGGAGGTCGACGGCGCGCACAGCCTTCTGGGACTGCTCGCGTTCGGCGACGCGGTGAAGGCGGGCGCGCGCGAGGCGATCGCCGCCCTGCACGCCCAAGGCGTAAAGACCGTGCTGCTGAGCGGCGACAACCGCGGCAGCGCGGAGGCCGCGGGCCGGGCCCTGGGCATCGACGAAGTCTGGGCGGAAGTGCTGCCTGCGGACAAGGCGCAGACCGTGGCCGCGCTGCGCGGCAAGGGGAAGGTGATCGCGATGGTGGGCGACGGCATCAACGATGCGCCGGCGCTCGCCGCGGCCGACGTCGGCATCGCCATGGCGACCGGCACCGACGTCGCGATGCACACCGCGGGCATCACGCTGATGCGCGGTGACCCTTTGCTGGTGGCCGACGCGATCAGCATCTCGCGTCTCACCTACCGCAAGATCCGCCAGAACCTGTTCTGGGCGTTCTTCTACAACGTGGTCGGCATTCCGCTAGCCGCGTTCGGGTTCCTGAATCCGATCATCGCGGGCGCGGCGATGGCCTTCAGCAGCGTGAGCGTGGTCACCAACGCGCTGCTGCTGCGGCGCTGGCGCGGAACCGGAGGTTAGTCATGGACATGATGCAGATGAATATCGGCGAGGCGGCCCGGCACTCGGGCGTGACGGCGAAGATGATCCGCCACTACGAGGGCATCGGGCTCATCCCGAAGGCGACGCGGACCTTTTCGGGCTACCGCACCTACTCGGCCAACGACGTGCATACCCTGCGCTTCGTGCGCCAGGCGCGCAACCTCGGCTTCTCGATCAAGCAGATCGAGCAGCTGCTGGGCCTGTGGCGCAACCAGCGCCGGCCGAGCAGCAAGGTGAAGGCGCTGGCGCTGGCGCACATCGGGGAGCTCGATGCGCGCATCACCGAGCTGCAGGCGATGAAGCGCACATTGCAGGATCTCGCCGCGCATTGCCACGGCGACGAGCGGCCCGAGTGCCCGATCCTCGAAGGCCTCGCCGCGCCGCCCCGGCATTGACTACAGGGCTGCGAGCACGCGCTCCAGCCGCTTGCGCACCTCGGTCGCAATCGCCTCGATCTCCGGCCGCTCCACGAGCTGCAGCACCGAATGCGGGTCCATGATGTCGATGTGCGTCTTGCCCTTTTCTTCGCGTACCACGACGTTACAGGGCAGGAGCGCCCCGATCTGCGGCTCGAATTCGATCGCCTTGTGCGCGAACTGCGGATTGCAGGCGCCGAGGATGCGGTAGGGCGGCATGTCGAGACCGAGCTTCTTCTTCAGCGTCGCTGCGACATCGATCTCCGTCAGCACGCCGAAGCCCTCCTTGGAGAGCGCCTCGGTGACGCGGGAAATGGCCTCGTCGAATCCGAGGCCGACGGTCTTGCCGAAGACGTACTTGGCGGTGGTAGCAGATGACATGGTGTCTCCCTAGAGTGATGTGCGCCGCAGGCGCAGCGCGTTGGTAACCACGGACAGCGAGCTCGCCGCCATCGCCGCACCGGCGATGATGGGCGAGAGTAGCAGCCCGAAGGCGGGGTAGAGCACGCCGGCGGCGATGGGAATGCCGAGCGCGTTGTAGCCGAAAGCGAATACCAGGTTCTGGCGGATGTTGCGCATGGTGGCGCGCGAGAGGGCCGCGGCGCGTGCGATGCCGCGCAAATCGCCCTTCACCAGCGTTACCCCCGCGCTTTCCATCGCAACGTCGGTACCGGTGCCCATGGCGATGCCGACGTCGGCCTGCGCGAGCGCGGGCGCGTCGTTGATGCCGTCGCCCGCCATGGCGACCTTGCGCCCCTCGGACTGCAGGCGCTTCACTTCTCTCGCCTTGTTCTCGGGCAAGACCTCCCCCACCGCCTCGTCGATGCCGAGTTGGCGCGCGACCACGGCGGCGGTGCGCTTGGAGTCGCCGGTCAGCATGACGATGCGCACGCCGCGCTTCTTCAGTGCCGCGATCGCCTCGGGCGTGCTCTCCTTGATCGGATCGGCCACCGCGGCGATGCCGTAGGTGCGGCCCTCCACGGCGAAAAAGACGACCGTCTTCGCTTCGCCGCGCCACTTCTCGGCGCGCTCTTCCCAGGCGCCGGTATCCGCACCGCGCTGCTGCAGGAAGGCGCGCGAGCCGACGAGCACCTTGCGATCACGAATGCGAGCCTCTACCCCCATGCCGTTCACCGCGTCGAAGCCTTCGGCGCGCGCCGGGGCAATGCCACGCGATTTCGCCCCTTCGACGATGGCGGTGGCGATGGGGTGCTCGGAGAGCTGCTCGACGCCGGCGATGAGCGCCAGCGCCTCGGCTTCGTCCATGCCTTCGCAGGCGAAATCGGTGAGCGCGGGCTTGCCGAGCGTCAGCGTGCCGGTCTTGTCCACGACCACCGTGTCGATCTTGCGCATGTGCTCGATGGCTTCGGAGTTGCGAAACAGGATCCCCATGCCCGCGCCGCGCCCCATCGCCACGGTCATCGAGATCGGGGTAGCGAGCCCGACAGCGCACGGGCAGGCGATGATCAGAACGGCCACGGAATTGAGGAGCGCGTACGTCAGCGCGGGCTCGGGGCCGAAGGACCACCACACCACTGCGGTAAAGACAGCGATCACCACCACCGTCTGCACGAAGTAGGCGGCGATGAGGTCCGCGAGTCTCTGAATTGGCGCCTTCGTGCGCTGCGCCTCCGCCACCATGTGCACGATGCGCGACAGCAGCGTCTCGGCGCCGACGCGCTCGGCGCGCATGACGAGCGAGCCGCTGCCGTTCACCGTCGCGCCGGTGACCCGGTCG
>Ga0224510_10002341_pt1 | contig 11471 bp, 11 predicted proteins | sample SF_May12_sed_USG_FD_170161 | JGI IMG/M metagenome (GOLD analysis project Ga0224510, IMG submission 170161) | Sediment microbial communities from San Francisco Bay, California, United States - SF_May12_sed_USGS_4_1 | ecosystem: Environmental > Aquatic > Marine > Sediment | place: USA: California... | reverse complement strand
AAGGTGACATCCGGCATATCTTCAAACCCCTGTAGCTCCATGACTGGTCCTCCCCCGTCCTGGAGTGCAGGGAATCATATTCTGGTCGGAAAGGAAACCCGTAGCGCATGGTTATGCAAGAAGTCTAATCTCATCCAATACGCGAAGAGGTCCTGTCGTGAAGTACCTATCGTTCGTCACCGCCACTCTGTTTCTGGGTGTGTTCGGACTGTCCGGTTGTGCCGGCCTACCAGCTGTGAAAGTACAAGATGCACTCTCAAGCCTGGTGGCCCAACAACATGGAATTGGTCCCAGCCAAGGGAAGGCAGCAGTCGGCTCCATCCTCAACTACGCCAAGGGGAAAATACCGGCCGCAGATTTTTCGACTCTGAGCAACTCCTTTCCCGCCATGGGGACCTACCTGAAGGAGGCAACCGACGTGAAGGCGGTGACCGGCCCGATTGTCGACCAAGCCGGACTGGAATCGGCATTTGCGAAGGTGGCGTTGGGACCTAAAATGGTACCCAGGATCACCAAGACCATGAACGATTTCGTCGGGAATTCAGGCGGTGAGGTGGCGCGCAATTTCTTTGCGTCGCTCATGAAATAAGCTGTACGAGACTTGGTTCGGTCAACATTTCCTCTGGACCTCCTCGGGCATGTACTGAGGAGGCTCAGAGGAGCAGACGACGTTTGCACATGCGTTGAATCGAGAAAAGCGCGTGAGGTCCGGGCACTTCGCGTGGCGATCAGCGCCTGCTCCTTCTCATCGCTGAACTGCCTCGTTCGGCAACACCCTCATGCCATGTGTGCTGCTACTTGATCAATTCACGAACGGTTGTGCTCGATCGCGAAGGAGCGTGAGCAGCGCCGTCGGACCTTGGTCGCCTATTGTGGCGTACCCTGCCTGGGCCTCGGAAAAAAATGCCGGCTCCTGATGACTCGGCACCCCTAACAGCCGGCTCACGGATGCAAGGTACTCCCCCTGTCCAGCCGCCAGATCGTGTTGCAGATTGTCATAGTTCAAGGAAACAAAGGCGGTGGTCTTGAAGTCTGGCTTGAGGTGACCATCTTCATTCCACCAGGCTGCACCTGAGGTCGTTCCGGTCACATTGGATGTGGTATCCGTGATTTGTTCCAGGGTGGATTTGATCGTGCAGCCAGTCAGGCCGAGCACCAGACTTGCACCCACGGCTGCCAAGCATCGTACACAGTTCTGCATGGTGGACCTCCATATCGATAAGGACGATGGCGTCACTATACCATAAGAGTCCCTCAAGTTCGGTCGCTCGTGCGCCGATAGGAAATCGACGGGATGATTTTCTCCTCACACATTGTAAGACTGAGGATAGGCCATGTCTATGTCGGTGCAGTCCCTGACATCCTTCGACCCACGGCAGTTCTTCAATCCTGGTTCACGACCTGAGGTAGGAAATTATCGACTGGATACAGGAGTCAGTGCGCTCTCGGTGGCACGTGAGTTTTCAGGACGGTTGGATGTGATCACCGCAGATGGCGACCGCATTACCTTGGTGGCCGATAGTGATGACGAGTATCAAGCTGGTTCCCTCCATTCTTCCGTCCAAACCCATCAGGGAACTGGGACCCTCAAGGCTGGATTGGCGCAGGGTGCGCATGCTCACAATTTCGGCGTGACAGTCAGTGGGGATCTCGACGAAGATGAAGTGACGGACCTAGAGAAGCTATTCGAAACGGTCTCAGGGATCTTTCGCGGATTCTTTCAGGGGCAGCATGAGGAGGCCAAGGCTCAAACTGTTCACCTTGCTGAAGGGTTTCACGGGTTGGAGAGTCTCTCCAGTCTTGATCTCAGTGTCGAGATTGTCCGGTCTGTCACCATTGTGTCGGCATCAGGCGGTACCCCGGGTGGGGCGCCAGCGGCGGCTGCGGCGATCCCGCAGTCGTCCAATGGTACCACGGCGCCCACCCCGTCACCTGCATCTTCTGATACTGCGCATCTTTCCCTGCCGGCGAACGGCGAGCAGTTCGCCTCATTGATTCAACAAGTCTTCGAGGCGCTGAATGAACTCAGGGGCGACATAGACAAAATTCGTCGTAATCTTCCAGACTTCCTCGACCAGCTACGGGAGCATCTTGCTGGGGAGCTGCGCCATAAACCAGAATCAAAGGCTGCTGCCCCTCATCATCCAGTCGGGGACGTGTCACCTGAGCACGAGACCTCCTCGGACAGCCGCAGCCTGCTGGTTGCGTATCAGTCGGTCACGGAGAGATCCTTCTCGCTGTCTCTCCAAGTTTAGTTCTCCCACAAGCGCTGATACCACTTCCTGTCGTCGCTCATCGGGAGCGAGGCGAGATTCATCGCTTTACGGATCTCGCCGATATTCCATCCCGTTAAATTCGCCAACGCCTGTGCCTCGCGTTCATAGCGATCACGCACCTGTTTCCGGTAGGCCGTCGCTGTCGGACAGTCCTCGGTTCCGGTCCAAGGATGGCGAAGGATATAACGCGCTTGGAAATTACTGCGATCGGGTGTTTCCTGGAATATCAAGTCTTCGGGAAAGTGGGTGGCATCATAGCGGACGTGCAGTCTTGTGAGAAAGACATTCTGCGCTTGTGGCATGAACGGTCGTCCACGCTCGACCATCTTGGAATTGTCTTGCCAAAAAACGCCCAGACTCCGTAGTTCCTCGGCCGATAGCGGATTGGCTGCGCAGGGATCGCACCAATTCATGTCCCAGGCATATTCGAGAAACACGCCGCGCTCGCTCTCGCGTTTTACTTGCCGTGTGAACAGGTCGCGGTAGAAGTCTCCGAACCTGTCTTTCACGTACAGCGGAATCTCGTGAGCTTCCGGCAGCCGGACCGTTCGGTAGTTCGTCGTTTCCACCCGACCCTGTGTTGTCAGGGTATAGATGAAAAGTTCCTGGGCGCCGTCGGCATTCACGGTCCCGAGTCGAATCGGCAGCATGAACTTCGGAGATTCGAACGCAATCTGGAGCGGGCGCAGGTGAGCAAAGCCGAGCTTGGCTTGTTCGGTTAGGTTCACCTTCGCGACGAAAAACTTCATATTCTGTTTCAAGTAACTGTGCAGCACCCCTGAAGCTCCTTTTGGAATCCTGTATCCGTTCTCGGTTAGCCAGGTTTCGAGCCCCTGGCTTTCCGTGGCGGAGAGAAGCAGGATGTCGTATTCGCCGACGGTGTATTGCGTTTCAACGGTTACACCCAACGCCTTGTCTCTCCCTCGGTTTATCGGTGGTTCAGCCGACTTCGCCACCATGTCCATGACACGGCTTTCCGGGTACATCATCTGGCAGGGGTTGGGATCGAAGTGCTCCACTAGCCGTGGCGCTGAGTAATCGGCCAGGTGTTTCAGGACTGCCGAATCGCCGATATGGATCTGATCTTGTTCTAAGACGGTTGGCACCGGCACGACCATCGCAAACTCTTTCGCGTTACCCTTGAAGTCATTGGCCATGGTGATGACGGTTTTACTGTCGTGGCGGGCGATGACCACCTCTGATGCTTTGTTGAAAAGCTTCGTATCGGCTTTGCCCACATAGAAGCCGCAGAATGCCGAGGCATCACCACTCCAGAGCGGTAGGCTCAGGACGAACGTGAACAGAGGGACCAGTACGGGACTCATGAAAACCTCCTTTGTGCGTGAAACGATGGTGTCAGATGAACAGGTACTGAGCTGTGACCCACGGTAGGTCTCGACCAGTCATAGCGAATGCCAGGCCACAGCCGATCAATTAAGGGCACGACGGGTGAACAGAGGATGAGACCCCAGAGTGGGGCATTTGGTTTGAAGAATCCAAACTGGATGTACAGTGCCGTCAGCGAGACCATGAATGCAAAGAGGATCCGACCGCTTCGTGAGTCCGGCGTCGTCTTAGGATCGGAAATCATGAAGAAGGCAAAGATGAGCAGTGTGCCGCTTTCAATCTGATGCAGGGGAATTGTCAGCGGATCGCCGAGCCACCACGTACGAACAACGAGAAGTCCAATGTAGAAGGTCAGGAAGGCCAGTGTGACATCGGCCCGTGCTGCTCTGGTGACGACCAGGCTTCCCAGGCATGCAGCGAAAAACCAAAACCAGACGGCCTGTCCCCATTGGCCAGGCGAAATCCAGCCAAGATCACCGGCAAGGACAACGACGAGAGTAAGATTCGTGGGGTTGAAGATGTGTTTGTTGTTCCATCGAATGACGAACTTGCTGCCAATTGCAATGAACGAGGCCAGTGCGGCCACGACGAGGTCGTTGGTTCGAAGTAGGAGGCAAAGAGAAAGCGACGAGATCAGCGCACTCTTCGGATCGAAGGAGGGGAGGTTGACATATCTCGTGGCGGCGTACTGAGTCAGTTGAGCGGTACCGAGTGTGACGATGATTTGCCAAAGGGAAACGTCGAGGTGCAGAAATAGAAGCCCGTAGAGAAGGAGTGTCGAAAGGCTGACAATTTGATAGAGGCGGGGATCACGCCATAAAGATGATGTAATCGGCTGGCATGTAGTCGTGTCTTGCCCCATATCATCCTTCCTCCCGCTCGCCATGGCTTTGTGGCGGCCCTCACCGGAGGATATGGGACGAGGGGAGAAATCCTTTCAGAGGGGACGGTGAAATACTCGACGTTGACAAGTGGCTGAGCCATTGCAAGAATATCACCCAATTTATAGAGGATTTCGTTTTGTGATGAGCCTGAACTGCTGCTCTGGTTTAGACGTATCCTTGTGAGGCCCTTGACGATGCCTGCCTGGCTCTTTCCTGCGTTGAAAGCCGTTCTGCCACATGTGGGGACGATCTTATCCGCAGCTGCCCCTGTATTTACCAAGAAGGGTGCCGATGCGGCTCCCAACCAGACCTCAATGCTTCAACAGCAGGTCACCGAGCTTCAGGCCGCCGCAGCGAGGAACGACACCCACATCAAGGACTTGGCGATGCAAATGCGAACCACGCTCGAGGCGCTGGAACAGGGGGCGGCTCTGGCGGAACGTCGGTATGAACGTCTTCTGACGATGTGTCTCGTGACAGCGGTGGTGGCGATGGTGTCTCTGGGTTTGGTGCTGATATTGCTGCTCCGGTAAGCGTGTGGTTTGGTCCGGAGTCAGGTGAATGGATCGGTACCCATTTTCATCTCATTTGTGAGCGATAGCATATGGGCAGTGACTGCGGTGATACTGGGAGCAGTGCTTTCGGCAGTTCCTACTTTGGTTGGCGGGAGGGCATCATGGGAGGAGCAGAGATAGCAGACTGTGGATGAAAAGGCCTCATTCTCTTCACTGCGTGATGTTGCAGTTGCTAGAGGGAACACAGCCATGGGGGTGATCTTGGTATCACCGACGTGAACAGGATGTGATTACGTTCTATGGATGGTTTGCCCATGTGGTGATTGATCCACGCCATGCCGGTTTCTTGACGGAGAAGTTGCTGTGACTCTGTTTTGAGAACGGAATAGGAAGGATGGATTCGCAGGGTGGGAAAAACCGCCCTTGAATCTCAGCAGCCCTTAAACTGTTTTGACCGACAGTGTTCTGAGAGCTGCTTGGCTTCGGCGATCTGTGCGGGAGTCATGAGCCGGGCGACATCGTCGCGGTTCTCTTCTGCTTGCTTCTTGTCCTCACCCTTCATATGTGTCGCCGCGAGGTTCACCCACATGTACGCGCGCACATAGTCTTGTGGCATGCCCAGTCCTGCAAAATACAGCTCCGCGAGGTTGTTTTGCGCATGCGGATGACCTTGGGCTGCTGCTTTTTCATACCAGGCTCGAGCTTGGGCATAATCCTGAGGCATTCCCTTCCCCTTGGCATACAGTTCTCCGAGGCCATTCTGCGCCTCTGCATTCCCCTGATTCGCCTGGGTCTGGAGTGTCTGCAGGTCTTTACTGCCGGCCGGTGGAAACGCCGTCGCTTGTTCTGTGGAAAGGACAAGCAACAGTAGAAGAATGATGCCAAGGGTCTGCATGATTTTCGGAGTATGGCGTGCCTTTGAAGGGATCGTCAAGACGAAAAATATGGTGGGGAGAGGATCAGGAGAGAGCGAGTCACCACGCGATCGTACTCTAGAGTGCGAGATTGGAACTCGAAGTACGGTGTGCCCTACCGAGCCCTCTGTGGAAAATCCGGCGGAGACGGTTGGGCAGGCACTGGAGGCGTTGGTGGAAGCTGAAGGGGCCGGTTGTTCAATTGCAGGGGAGGACCAAGATTGAGCCCTTGAATTTGCGGCGGCTGCACGGTAACAATTCGATCACCGTTCGGGAGGTCAGTCGTGCTGTGTACATTACCGGCGGCATCCACGTAGACAGTTGTTCCACCTTCTGTGCCTAGCACCTGTTGTAATCGGTCCTTCGCGCCAGGTTGTTGAGGCGGTTCTTCCCCCATTGCAAGCGGTAGGCTTGGGGAGCCAGTTACGAGTATGGTGATAAGACGGAGCGCGATCCGATTCATGCAGTCATGATTACGATTGCTTCAGAAGCTCAATCCCTGAAGGATTCAATCAGCCACCAGAGAAGGAGCATGATAAGAAATCCAATTCCTGCGGGGATGTAAATTAAATAGAGAAAACGAAAGTCACCCATGATCTGTGTCTGCCCTTAGCAGCCCCCGTGAGTTATGTTGATCGACAAGAGAGCTAATACTTGCCTCAATCGGATGAGGCCTGAGCACAGCCGCATTCTTCCTATGGCCCAATCGTACCGGCCGGGACAGCATCTGTTCTGTTTTCAGAAACCCTATTATCCATCTCAGAAGTTCGCAATCGTCTGCTTGGCTCTTGCGCCCAGTGCTGCCATCTGCTCGCTCGTCATTCTTTTGGCAAGTTGCTCGCTCACTTTCTGAATGTATTCAACTTCAGAGCCAGCGAATTCCTCACTCGTCAGATGAACATTGCTTATAGCAATTCATCGAGTCATTCACTAGCTCTAATACATGCAACGCCTCAAGGGCTGATAGTTCTATGTAGCCCTCTACTTGGACTCTGCTCAACATTACCCCCAACGTACGGTTGATAGCAAGTTACGTCATCCGGTGTATGGAATACCTGAGCTGCCCGGATTGTTCTTTCGATTATTTTAGTGCGTGAGGTACGTGCGGTTGCCGTTTGTTGCTCATCGTCGATTGCATCCCTTGCTACGAGCTGCACATCGGTTTAGGATTGAACAACAATTGAACGGACAATCTTGCCATAAAGCTCCGATATGGAATCATTCTCGGTATTCGCTCCGAGAATATCGAGAGCCAGGTTGTCACCGTATTGAGGATTGTCATGAGTCACCCCCTCGAGTTCGTCACGATTGAAGGACTCCTTGCCTATGGTCGAGCCCTCGCTCGAAGGGCGGTGCAGCGTGGCCTCCTCGTACCTCAGCCGATAGAAACGTCAAACAATGACATTGAGCACGTCCACGCTAAGATGGAACAAGTTCGCTCGTTTCTTGAGCGTGCTCGGTCCGGATTCGCTACGGCTGACGCATACCGGTCAGCTCGCGAAAGTCTCATCGATGATCAGCTGATATTCTTTGCGGCCTGGAACGCGCTTCTTGCGGACGGATCGCTGCAACCGCTGCTCCGGGCTCCGATCGGGGCGGTGGCTAAACCGACCTATCGGCGACCTGTGGCCATCGTGCCTCGTACGCAACTCACGCCCACGCTGGGAGAAGGCCGCATTGTCTTGGAACTGGGCGATGACCGATTTTGGTTGTTGCCTCGGGATCTTGCCGACCGAACGTTGTTCTTTACGATGCGTCATGGCCTTTCACAGGTCGACAGTAAGACCCATCGCGTCGGATGCCGCTTGCCGAACCAACTGGACCCCGAACGAGGTGTTGCCAAAGCCGATGCAGTAGGGACGGCGCTCGCACGCATGATCGGCGTGGTGGGGCAGCAACTCGATTTTCTACACCTTACCAACTACTTCGACCCGCGAACGTTCCTGCATTGCATCAGCCGTAGCCCGAATACCAGGCAACTCTACGAACGAGTGTCTATGGCGCTCCTGCAAGGTGTTTCTCCACCAGAACCGAGAATCGAGCAGGCTCTTGAATCCTCGGATTTCGGTTGGGTGACGGGATTGGAAAAAACGCTGGAGCTCGAGGAAGCCGCTCGGGCCTTCAGTGTGGAGACCGCCATCGCCAAGCGGCTGATAAAAGAACCGCTCTATTGTTATCCGGATGGCAATTCTTTCTTCGACCTCTATGTGGACGTTATCGACGGTCTCCACCGGTTGGGCTCCGCGCAGAAGGGGAAAGTCGCCTGCCTCTATACGCACAGTTCCACCCTGCGGGCCTTGATGATCTATTTGGACCCACGACCGTTTCATGAAGCCTTCAGTGAGTTCAGCGATTACAAGGAAAGCCAAGACAATGTGGTATTGCTCACGTTCGAACAAGGCCGCTTGTCCGGCTATTCAACGGCGGTTGGCCTATCCGAGCGGGAGCGAGTCGCGCGTAACACATGGGTGGCGGTGGAGCGCGTGAGAAAAGACCGTGTGACACTCAACCCCAGATCCCTCAAGCGAATTGTTGCCCTGGTGTCAGGAGGCGATTTTGCCGGAGCCGGCGCCGCCTTGAAAGAATTGCATGTCACCGGCCAACGTCTGGGATTGGAAGTCTATTTTGTCCGTCACGGCTATCTGGGTCTGGCGAACAACTGGATTGAACGTGTCACTGAAGAAGATACTCGCGGCATGGGCAGCCATCCGAGCAGTCCCATCGGCAGCAGCCGCTTCGAAGAGTTCAAGCAAGAGACCGTGCAGCACGCGGCGATGCGCCACCTCGAGCCCTACCTGCGTGACGGCGCGTTGATTGTGCTTGGCGGCGACGGCAGTATGCGGGGCGCTAGGGCTATTTACGAAGGATTCGGCGCGCAGGTGGTCGGCATACCGGGCAGCATTGACAACAATATCGAAGGAACCATCTCTCTCGGATTCCAGTCCGCCGTGGCGTTGGCGGATCAGTCCATCGAATCTCTCAAAGCCACAAGCGCAGCGATGGGAAGTGTCTTCTTTGTGGAGGTGATGGGTGCCGGCTCAGGTCACCTTGCGCTGGCCTGCGCGTACCAAGCTAGAGCCGAAGGGTTGTTGGTCAATGAACATCCCGACCCCAACGCCTATATCGATGACGTCATCCTCGGGACACTCAAACGGACGTTGGGAGTGCCGAATAAGAGCCATTTGTTCGTCGTCGCCGAGCGCACCCCGCATCGGCATCACAGGGAGGGCGGTGTCCATGGGCTCGTCGATTACGTGGCCGGCGTGATCGCCCGATGGCCGGAACGGCAAGCGCGGCCGGATCACTATCCGCTCACGCTGGCGACGAAAGCGACCATCCTCGGCCACACACTCCGAGGTGCGCGACCGATACCGGAGGACAAGGCGATTGCGCAGCATCTTGCCCATGAGGCGGTGCACCGGCTCATCGAGTCGCCAGAAGACATTGTCGGCTGCCTCTTGGCCTATCGTGAACGGGGATCAATCGGTCCGATTCCACTCCATGCGGTCACGTCGAAGCAGTTCGACTGGGACGTCTTCAGTCGGATGCATAGTGACACCCATGTCACGTAATACTCACCAGCTGTCTGTAAGAGATCGCCGGATTTGCCTTTCCTCGCATGCCTAACGGCCAAAATATTGAAATAAGTTGCCTGAGAATCCATCTCGCGATACCCCTAGTCTAGATGTTGGTTTCCGGCGTCTGATCCATTACAACAATCAATTGTAGGGAGGATGTTCATGCATTTCGTCGTGATGTCGGCATTGGCCGTCGGGTTGGTGTATTTGTTGTGGCAGATCAGGCCTTAGTGTGTCTTTCTTATGTGACAGCAGTGAGCGCGCTTGATCAAAGGCCTGCTCTTACACGGCCTCTCGGGCATAACCTGATCAAGGCCGTGCTTCTATCGAGCGTGCCTCTTCTGTCCTCCGTGTAGCTCAAGCGAGTCGAAAACCTCAAATTAGTTGCCAGAAATTCTGTCTCGGGGTAGGCGTAGACTGGGCGCTAGTTTCTGGCGCCGGTCATATTGGGGTCACCTATTGCAGGGGAGGCTATTCATGCGTGTCATCATGATTTCTGCAGTTCTGTCCGCCTTGGTTGCAGGGACGAGTGCCTTGGCCATAGCCGATGAGCTCACGAATCTTGGTTCTGAATTGAAGGGTGAAATGGGCTCCATGGCCAGCGAAGCCAAAGGTGAGATGAAGGCCGAACAGGAACAGATGAAGGATAGTCTTAAGTCGAAAAAAGACCAGATGAAGAATGACATGAAGGCCAAGCGAGAGCACATGCGATCTGAGATGAAGGAAAAACGAGATGCGCTCAAGGCTGAGAGAAAGGAGATGAAAAAGGCGGCGAAGGCCAAGAAGGATAAGGCGAAGAAGCACGCGACAGAAGCTGCTGAATCATTGGAGGAAGAGGCCCACTGAGCCAGCATGTCAAGCGCCGTTTCCGATACAGCCTCCAAGAGGAGTCTCTTGGAGGCTGTTGTGTGTGAGCAATCTGTGTTGGTATGGAACGTATACGTCTGAGGGGAAGGGTGGTACTTTAAACATGGTGACCTAGACGACTTGCTCGCACGGTAAGACGAATACATGGAGAGGGACGATGTTGTCACCTGTCGCCGCTTCCTGTTCTAATCGGAAGCGCGCAAATACCTCGATGAGCCGGTATGCCAACTGGTCGGAGACGGCTGTCAGGATCATGCGGTTGGTGGCTGGGGCGAGAAAGAACTGGCTGGTTAAACCCGTGGCACCCTTCCCTGTGACATTGTGCAGTTCGCTGTAGGCGGCCACGTCGTAGTCATTGAGTAACGCGTGTATCTGTTCCACCAGCGCTTCACGGAAGACGATAACCAACATTTTCATACGAACTACTCCTAGGCGTCGGTGAGGGGGGCATTCGGGTGTGGTCCACCCGGGGTGTTGTCATTGTCTTGAGAGTGGTGGAAAAATACAAGATGAAAAGGGGATCTACTATCATGTATGCGCACGGTATTCATGTCTGATCCTGAGGGCCATGCTCGACAAGGTTGGAGGGAATACGCTATAAATTACGAGCAGAGCGGTGAACAACAGCATCAACGAGGTCGGTGTTATGCAAGAATATGCAGTGTATTATGGGTCCGCCTGTATCATTTTTTCCCTCTATATCCTTATAAAGGGGTTTCTCGCGGCGTCACGACAGCGGAGCAACGACCATTCGACGACGCTGGTTCCTGCCTATGTGTTTGGAATCGTCGCGTCGATTCTCTTGACCGTTGGCCTTGGATTTTTCAAGCCGACGTTGCCCTGGTGGGGATACCGGATGATTTTCCCTGGCACGACCATGCTCTTTCCTGCCATTATCTATCTGATCGGTCGCCGTCCGCCGAAGCCTGACCTGAATCGAGTCGACGCGTAGATTAGGAACCAGCCCTGTCACCGTGTGGATGCTGCCGCACTATTTTGCGATGGTAATACTCGGCACGCCGGATCGCGGAATCTCCGTCACCGTCATCTGGAATAGTTGGGACAGGAGCTTGAATGCTTCGCGGTTCCA
>Ga0224510_10002340_pt1 | contig 11476 bp, 14 predicted proteins | sample SF_May12_sed_USG_FD_170161 | JGI IMG/M metagenome (GOLD analysis project Ga0224510, IMG submission 170161) | Sediment microbial communities from San Francisco Bay, California, United States - SF_May12_sed_USGS_4_1 | ecosystem: Environmental > Aquatic > Marine > Sediment | place: USA: California... | reverse complement strand
GGAGATATTCCGTTGATAGGGTGTCGGCTCGACTAGCTCGATCGGCAAGGCAGCGAGCGCGACCCAGTGCCCACCATAGGGTTCGCGATACACTGATAGGACTTTCCCATTGTCCTGTTCAATGGCACGATGCAGCTCCGCTACCGCTCCAGGCGGCGCAGCCGCTTGTAATTCGACCGCGGCCAACCCGGTAGAGGCCCCGACTGGTTTCCGACGCCGTCTGGCCCCCTTGGGCAATGGCGGTTTTTTAGATTTTTTTTCAGCCATTGCGATATGGTAGGACAGCGCCATGGCAAAAGAAAACCCCCAACGAGGAATCCTTCGTATCGGGCACCGAGGAGCCTGCGGTTACCGGCCAGAAAATACGCTCGCATCGATCGAACACGCGATCACACTGGGCTGCCACTTCACGGAAGTCGATGTCCAGCGGACTGCCGACGGAGCGCTCGTTCTCCTGCATGATGAACAGGTCAACCGGACGACCAATGGGCGAGGACACATCGCCGAACTCGTGTTAGAGGACGTCCAAAAGTTAGACGCTGGGAGCGGCCAGAAAGTCCCAACTCTCGAAGAGACGCTCGCCATAGCCAGCGGTCGGATCGGGTTGATCTTGGAATTGAAAATGCCGGGCCTGACCTACGATGCCTGTGCAACGGTCCGTGGCAGCGGCTTCAACGGATCTGTGATCTACGCCTCGTTTCTCCATGAAGAACTCCAACACGTGCGAAGAATTGATCCGAAGGCTCAGACGTTGGCGCTGTTCAAACGGCTGCCGCGGGATCCCGTCGCCACGGCCATCAGTCTCCAGGCCACACATGTCGGGATACGCATCGATACGGTCACGAAACCCCTGGTGCATCGCCTCCATGACGCACGCCTGCTTGTGTTCGTCTACACCGTCGACAATCCGGCCGCGATCAAACGGGTGAAAATGCTCGGTGTGGATGGCATCATTTCCGATTTTCCAGACCGTCTGTGAGAGCCCATGCACGAGACGTTTAGGCAGCACTAATCGTACGGTTGGGAGCTGCTCTGAAATAGCACGGGCGACCCTGCACTATGGTGGGAGGTCGCCCGTGTTTGGCGCTTAGGACGCCGGAAGATGATAGGTTCTGTTGTCGCGGCCCCAAAGACCCACGCGATACTGGTGATCCAGGTTTCCAGTCGGGGGAGACCACGTCAATCCCGGGTGCCTGTGTTCCTCACGCTCCCGAAGCTGTCTCCGCTCTCACGGCTTTGGCCCCTCCAGTTGCGAAGGGCTGTGTGTGCCGCTACGGCACAGCCAGCGAAGAACCGGTCAGCGTGACCGACGAGAAACCCACCCTGATAATCGGTGGGCCTGATGGGCCAGGTGGCGTCGAGTCGTCCATATCCACCCTCCTCTCACGATGAAGTCACCGAGAGACCTGGATGGCAGCCGCGCGGTCTACCCGATCTCCCGAACTTCCGCTAAAAAGATGGGCCGCAGTTCCTGAAGTACGCTCATTGAACTATCTTGTCAAGTGGCCTGTCGGATCTATTCGCTCCGATTCGCAACAGTGCACAGATCCCGACTAGGACGAGATCTTCGAGCGGAGAATACCACCGCAACGGTTGAGGGAAGAACACGCCATAGCAGCCACAGTTCGGAAGATCGAGACCGCGCAGCAGGGTGATGATGAGCCCAATGGCATACAGCCCGTTGAGGCTCAGTGCGATGAGAGCCCCAGTTGAAAGTTGCCAGCCGACAAGAATCCACGCGGCCAGCACCCACTCGATCCCAGTGATCCCGAGCGCCAGTGGCCACAATGACCAGTCTGGAAAAAGCCGATAGGTGACCAGCACGTCGACGAATCCTTGGAGATCCAGCGATTTGCCGAGTGCAGAGGCGAGGAGTACCCCTCCGATCAACAGGCGACAGCACCAGGCCACCACGGTCCAATTCATGGGCACCTTTCGCCTAAGCAAGAAGGAGGAGCGCGGTTTTCACCCGCCCTCCTCCTTCCCGATTGCTCCACCTCTAACGCGCAGTCACACCCTGCGCAGACCGGACAGTGCTGCTCCAAACCAAGTCTAGACGATCTTCAGCTTGGTGAAATCCACACCTTCCGGCGCAGACGGCGTCTTGAGTTTCATATCTTCCAAGGCATCGACCACGCGATCGGCAACGACCAGATTGCGATACCACCTCCGATTGGCCGGCACGATGTACCAGGGCGCGCAGGTGGTGCTTGTCGCAGAGATGACGTCTTCGAACGCTTCCTGATAGTCTTCCCACAATTTGCGCTCCTCAAGGTCTCCAGAACTCCATTTCCAGCGCTTTTCCGGATCAGCGATACGAGCTTGCAATCGCTCTTTCTGCTCATCCTTGGAGATATGGAGAAAAAACTTGAGAATAGCCGTCCCGTTTTCGGTCAGCAGCTCTTCGAATTCCTTGATTTGGTTGAAGCGGTGCTTGGCGACTTTATCGGAGACCCACCCGTGGACACGCGTGATGAGCACGTCCTCATAGTGCGACCGATTGAAAATGCCGATCTGTCCCTTACGTGGAACTTCACGATGGACACGCCACAGAAAGTCGTGCCCCAGTTCATGGTTGGACGGTGCCTTAAACGCCACCACCTTACACCCTTGCGGGTTCACCCCCGACATCACACCCTTGATCGTCCCGTCTTTCCCGCTGGTATCCATTCCCTGTAGCACAATAAGCAGTGAACGGGTTGCATTGGCATACAGCCGTTCTTGCAGTCCATCGAGCTTCGCAATGAGTTTAGCCGTCTCTGCTTTGGCGCGATTCTTCCCCTGTGCGCTCTTTTTGTATTCCCCCGTCTCGTCCGGGTCGTACTGCTTCAGCGACAGTTTTGCACCGAGCTTCACACGATATTGTTTCACTGAATGCCTCCTCGTCAGCGGGTGAGACACACCACGATGGGATCGCCCCAAAGCCCCATGCTAATACTCAGCTGATACTCAAATGATGAGAAGGTATGGGTGAATCGCTCTCGTCGCTACGGCTGTTTCGGAACATCTTGCGCGCACCGGAAGCCGACGTTGGGATCCTGCTCGGTTGGATCGGCTTTGGTACGAAACGACGTCCGCAGCCTATACGGTGTATTGATATACGATCCTCCACGCTGAACCTTGGCCGTCCCTTCGCTCGGTCCGTGTGGATTGATTGCGGGACTATTGATAAAGGTCGAGTAAAAGTCTTCAGCATACCAGTCCATCACCCATTCATAGAGATTACCGGCCAGATCCTGTGCGCCATACGGACTCTGTCCCATATGGTGATTCCCGATCACCGACACCGTCTCCGCACCACCTTCCTTTAACCCATAGACGGCATGGACCGGCGTCGGCAGATCATTACCCCACGGGTACATCCGCTCGTCGGTCCCACGCGCGGCTTTTTCCCATTCCGCCTCCGTGGGAAGCCGCTTGCCGACCCACAGACAGTACCCCATCGCATCCATCCAGCTCACCCACCGCACCGGACGATCCGCATAGATCACAGGCGTGTCCTTATCCGAAAAGCCCCAAGGAGGCTCACTCTGAATGGCAGCGACATACTTGGCAAATCGTCCGTTCGTCACTTCGAACTTATCAATGTAGAACGTGTTGAGATGGACGCGATGCGCGGGCGCTTCGTCTTCATCGCCTTTGTCGCTGCCCATGATAAAATCGCCTTCCGGCACCAGTACCATCGGGGCGCCATCTTTTCCGACATATTCTTGGGCAGACGACTCAGTGTGGGCCGTCTGGGCCATCGCGTTTGTCCCCGGCTTGATCTTATCGGTACTCTTGCTGTCGCCATGAGGAGCGCCGAGTGGTTTCCCGGAAGTGGAGGACGCATCGGGCTTCAGCGGGTTTGTCGGAGGCGATTCGGGTTTCGCGGTTCGGCTTTCGGTCGCCGATGTCAACCCGTCTGTAGGAGACAGTGCGCAGCAACCTGCGAGCAATACACCAAGAATTTGTCGAACAGCCATATCCTTGCCTCGTGAAGTTAAGGTACCGAAAACGCGTGGCTAAATCCAGCCCGTCCAGGCATACCCTTCCCGACTCCCACAACATTGGCTAATCGAGCAGAAAAAGGATTGTTCGGAAGGGCTCGTAGAGTTGCACTTACCGGTCGTCCGGTGTAGCGTATGCCACACAATGTCGTCCTCGATTTCGTGCTCTCGTAACCAATCGTTTTCCATTATAGCGGGCGTGCTCCTCCTGGCGTTGGCAATCAGCTTCTCCGGCTGTGGAGGCCCCTGGCGAGATACCTATCTCAAGAAAGGGGTCGGTCGACTGACCCAGGAGGACATACGTGAGAGGCTGGGATCACCCCATACGGCCAAGACCCCGGCCCTCGGCGGGGATAGCCTCTGGACCTATCGGTTTGCGCTCAGCGAACAGGACCTGACAACGTGGAATCCCACCTTCGTCGCGGATGCCTCTAATTCAGTCACGAGCTTGATAAGCAAGGGAGCAGAGGGAGGGACCAAACCGACGCTGTACTGCTACCGGTATCTATTGACGTTCTCCGAAGAAAAGGTCCTCAAGCAATGGAAGCGAGAGGAATGCGTTCCGGGTACCCGCGACACGCTGACCGCGAAATAAGAGACGACTGTGACATCAGACGGATGGTTTTCAATCGACAGCTCGGTGGCCCTCGACAGTGTGAAGTCGCTCATTCTGCTGCTGGTCCTCCTCATCGTCAGAACGCTCCTCGTACGCGGGCTGGCCAACAATTCAACTCTCTCGATGGAGTCGAAACGTCGTTGGGTGGTCGCAACGAGGAACTCCGTCGTCTTTGCATTTCTCCTGGGTCTGATGATCATCTGGGCACACGAGCTGCAGGCCTTTGCAGTCTCGATCGTCGCGTTGGCCGCCGCCTTGGTCTTAGCCACGAAAGAGCTGATCCTGTGTTGGAGCGGCGCGGCGCTTCGCGTCGGCGGCAAAGTCTACACCGTCGGTGATCGAATTCAAATCGCGGGCCACCGCGGCGTGGTGCTGGACTACGACGTCTTTGCAACGAAGTTACTGGAGATCGGCCCTGGTCAATCCGCCCATCTGTATACGGGACGCGTGACTATTTTCCCGAACAGCTTGTTGCTCACCAACCCCCTGGTCAAAGAGAATCCTCAGCAGGAATACGGGCTCTACACCTTGACCGTTCCGATCAAGAGCGAAGAAGATTGGCAGCGAGCGGAACGGGCCCTTTTGGAAGCGGCCAAGCACGAATGCGCCCCGTTCATGGGCGAAGCGGTTCGGCAGATGAAGCTCCTCGAGCAGGCCAATCTGTTGGAAGCCCCCTCCCCTGAGCCACGCATCACGATTCAATTACCAGAATCGGGCAGGATGCATCTCGTCCTTCGATTCCCGGCTCCGGATCGTGGGCGCTCGCGCATCGAACAAGCTATTCTACGTCGCTACCTTTCACAGTCCATCACTCCCTCTTTGCCGTCCTGAGGAATGAAAGAGGGCCTTCCTCGACCGATGGTCGACGGAAGGCCCTCGCTTCAACTCGCCCGATACGATTGCCGAACTACTTCGGAAACGACTTTGGCGCGGAGACGTGTTGCCAGCCTTCGCCATTGAGCGTCTGGAGAAATTCCACCAGATCATGCTTTTCTTGATCCGTCAGCTCTAACGGGATAATGAGATTATCTTGGTGGGGATTCTTCACACCACCCTTGTTGTAGAAATCCACGACTTCTTTAAGGGTCTTGAAGCGCCCGTCGTGCATGTATGGGGCGCTTCGAGCGATCTCCCGTAAAGTCGGGGTCTTAAACGCGCCAATTTCTTCGGCGTTGCCGGTTACCATATACCGACCGAGATCCACTTTGTTGTCATCCCAGCCGATGCCGAGGTTGTGAAACTTTTCGTCGGTGAAGTTGAACCCGGAGTGGCACTTGGTGCAGCGTCCCTTATCCCTGAACAAGATAAGGCCCCTCTGGGCAGCTTCCGGAATGGCCCCTGCCTCCCCTCCCTGATCGAACCGATCTGCCGGACTGTTGCCGGAGAGGACGGTGCGTTGGAAACTGGCGATGGCCATCCCCACCCGTTCCGTCGTAATGTTGTCATCCCCGAAAACTTGCTTGAAGAGTTTCCGGTAGCCTGGGATTTTCATCATCTTCGCATTCATCACATCGTAGTTGGCAAAACCATGCTCGATCGGATTGGTAAAGGGACCGACTGACTGAGCTTCCAATGTCGGGGCACGGCCGTCCCAGAATTGTGTGCTGCTGAACACCCGGTTGAAGGACGCTGGTGCGCTGCGACCACCCTTCTGGCCTCGGATGCCCGTAGAGACCGGCTTGCCATCCGTGAACGCGAATTTCGCCATATGACAATTCGCGCAGGCAATGGTGTTGTCCTGCGACAACCGCTTATCAAAAAACAGCAGCCGGCCTAACTCGACCTTCTCCTTCGTCAACGGATTGTCGGTCGGAATGACCACAGCAGTCTCTTCGAGACCGAACGGAATCTTGAGCTTGTACTCCTCCGCCTGTGCGTCGCCGAAAGGGACTCCCAACAGCAGTCCAACCACCATACACACCCACGCAGATATTGAAACCGTTAGCTTCCGCCTCTTCATCTTTGGCTCCTTTCATTATGCACTGACTGAAGTATCATTCTGCATACGATCATTATAACGAATCAACGACTAGATCGACGATCCTTCCACGAGTCCAGAATTGAAGATGCTCGTCGACAACGAGTCAGTGTAACAGGCCACACACAAACACCAGCTCTGTCGAGGCTAGCTGACAGCGCGGGGTCGAGGACCTGTTCCTCTTCGAGTGACTAGCAGACCCTCGCACATTGGCATCCATCGCATGAGTTGTCTCACCATCCCATGCATCGGCCAGCTCAAGTCCCTGGTACGGTTCCCCCTACTCCAGCAGGCTTCGGAGCATCCACGCTGTCTTCTCATGCACCTGCATGCGCTGAGTTAAGAGATCGATCGTCACCTGATCCGAGGCCTTCTCAGCCGTTGGAAAGACATTCCGCAATGTGTGCACCAAGGCTTCCTGCCCTTCGACCAACTGGCGGATCATGTCTTCCGCCTTCGGTACGCCCGTGGCTTCGGAGATAGAGGAGAGCTTCGAAAATTGCGCATAACTCCCCGGAGCGGGATGTCCCAGAGCCCTGATCCGCTCGGCAACCAGATCGACGGCCAGAGCCAGTTCAGTATATTGCTGCTCGAACATGAGGTGGAGCGTCTGAAACATCGGCCCCGTCACATTCCAGTGGAAGTTGTGCGTCTTCAGGTAAAGCGTATAGGTATCCGCCAGCACGTTCCCCAAGCCTTCAGCGATCACTTTCCGCTGTGCCGGCATGATCCCAAGATCAATCTGTGGACCGTTATGGCCTTCTACCCTTCTTTGATTTTGAGTTTTTGCCATGGTACCTTTCCTTAGTTTGAGCCCTGCGTTCGGGCCTGTCATATCATGACTTGTGTTGTCGACTCAATCGGGAGACCATCTCAGGTCTCAAGCTACAGGACGAATGCGTTCTTCCACGGCCCGTTGACTGAGGAGGGACAAGATGCCCCTCCTCAGTCAGACGACGCCGAGCGATCAGTGGCTCATCGGCTGGGTGTAGAGATACCGAGCGCCTCCAGGCCTAATGCTGTCGATGACGTCTACCCTCCCCTTCTGCCTCTCCACGGTGTCCAACTGCATCACCATCCCCTCAGTGTTCTCGTTAACATCTACCCGCCGGGCATCGGCATAGGTATTGTGTGGAACGTTGCTGTCCTGTTGCGTCACTATCCCATTTGTGTTCCCGATGACGTCCACTCGATGCGCATCGGAAGCAACGCTGGCCGTCGCATTCGTCGCTCCGGTTACCGCCATGACTGCCATGAATCCGACTACCATCATACCTTTCACTCTCATGACTTCCTCCTTATGGTTAAACATGTTCCGCGGGCTTCTTCCGCGTGCTTGAGTGCAAGGTAACCTGACCTTGACGATAAGTCTAATTGATAATATATATAATTATGATAATAATAACTTATGGTGAAACCGATCGATGACTTTAACTGAACTCCAATATATCGTCGCTCTGGCACAAGAGCGCCATTTCGGGCGTGCCGCTGATCGGTCATTCGTGACTCAACCGGCCTTGAGCCTTGCGATCAAAAAGCTGGAGGAAGAGTTGGGTGCAGCGATTTTCGAACGGCGCCAGAACCGGATTGAACTGACATCACTCGGAGAGCAAATCGTCCATCAAGCGCAGCGTGTGCTGGAAGAAGCGGAGCAGATCAAACTCATCGCGGCTCAAGGCAAAGATCAGCTGAATGGGCTGCTGCGGTTCGGGGTCATCGCCACCGTCGGGCCTTATATCCTGCCGGATCTAATCCCGACACTTCACAAGCGCGCGCCGGCGATGCCCCTCGAAATCGAGGAAAGTTTGACGGCCAATCTGACCGCGATGCTGAAGAACGGGAAATTAGATGTGATTATGGTGGCCTTGCCGTTTGAAGAGCTGGGCATTCTCACCCACGCGCTCTATGACGAGCCGTTCAAAGCGGTGGTACCGGTTGGGCATCGATGGGAGCACAAGAAACAGATCGATGCGCGGGAACTTGACGGCGAAAAAGTGTTGCTTCTTCATGCCGGACACTGCTTCCGCCAGCATGTGTTGAATGCTTGCCCGGAACTGAGCCGATCCGATGCGGAAGGCCTACAAGGAAATTCTCTTGAAACGATTCGCCAGATGGTCGCGTCGGGATTCGGCATCACCGTGTTGCCCTGCAGTGCTCTCACGAAGAAATACGCAAACAAGCGATTGATCGCCATCGACTTGGCGAAACCGGTGCCGAGTCGTCGCATCGGACTTGCGTGGCGACGCGGGTTCACCAGACCACAAGTTATCGACGTGATCCGGGACGCCGTCCATTCGTTGAAGGTGCCGGGACTGAGTATGGTGACCGGGTAATACTAATCGACAGTACAGCCCCCGACGTTTCTTACGGACGCTTGTTGCCTCGGACGGCTTTTGTTAGGATGCGCCGAATCAATCGGAGCCGGCTTGGGATGAAGATCGCCACATTCAACGTCAATTCATTGCGGAAACGCTTGCCGATCGTGCTCGAATGGCTCGATCGGCACAAACCGGATGTCCTGTGTCTTCAAGAAACAAAAGTCCAGGATAGCGAGTTTCCATTGCTGGCGCTGGCACCCAGCGGCTACGAGATCACGTTTCGAGGGATGAAATCGTATAACGGCGTCGCGATCCTGAGCCGGAAGAAGCCTGAGGCGGCCTTTTATGGATTCGATGATGGCGGAGAACCGGAGGACTCTCGCTTGCTCAGAGTTGTCATCGACGGAATTCCCATCGTCAACACCTACGTCCCACAGGGGTTTGAAATCGATTCGCCGAAATATGCCTACAAGCTGGGCTGGTATGAACGGCTACGCCGTTATTTTGATGAACATCTTTCTCCCCAAGCGCCGGCTATTTGGTGCGGTGATATGAACGTCGCTCCAAGACCTATGGATGTTCATAGTCCAGAGAAGCATCTCACCCATGTTTGTTATCATGAAGCAGCCCGCAAGGCTTACGAGCAGACGGTCTCGTGGGGATTTCAGGATGTGTTCGTACGGCTGTACCCGACACGCCAGCAATACACGTTCTGGGACTACCGTGCCCCGAGTTCACTGGCAGCCAATAAAGGCTGGCGCATCGATCATATGATGGCGACGGCACCGCTCGCGGAAAAGTGTATCAAGGCGGATGTGGACGTTGAGCCGCGGCGAGCGAAAGAACCTTCGGACCATACATTCTTGTGGGCAGAGTTTTCGATCTAACCGCGTACGCAACGTCCAATCCATCCGAGCAGATAGATCCGTCGAACCGACCAGCTGCTCGTTTTCTAAGCCGCCTTCGCCCGCATGTGGTTGCTACGGTTTTGCTCGATCAACGGGTCGATGATCAGACCGCAATTGAGACAACGAAGGACGATGGTACTGGACGAGACGGCCGGTTGACGTTCTGAAATCATCAAGCCTTTGCATTTTTGACAAGTCATTGGGTTCCTCCTGCTATGACCAGTGAACGGTAATCACTTAACATCGCAACATTAACTTCGTGTTAACAGCCAGTTAAAACTATCTAATATTTCTCATCTCATCACCTGTTCACTGACCCCCTATGGCCTCCGGCAATCAGTTGTTACCTCAATCCCAACGCCTCAATAACGACGAAGTGAGCGTGGCCATCGTGGGAGCCGGCGCGGCAGGACTGACGGCAGCTATCGCGGTTGCGGATACGTTGTCAAAGGAGGAGGCACCCGGACGAGTGATCCTGCTGGATGGCGCGAAGCACATAGGAGCCAAGATTCTCGTATCAGGCGGCGGGCGCTGCAATGTCACCCATGACGTCGTCACGCCAAAGGATTTCTTTGGGAATCGAAACATCATCCGAAATGTTCTGGCCGCATTCCCAGTCCAACACACCATCGCCTGGTTTGGATCGTTAGGTGTCGACCTGAAGCGTGAGCCAACCGGCAAACTATTTCCCACTACCGATAAGGCACGTACGGTACTGAACGCATTACTCAACCGCGCACGACACGTCGGAGTCATGATCTGTCCAGATCATCGCGTGGGCGAGATCTCACGGTCAGGATCAGGATACCGAGTGCATCACACCCATGGCCCGATTCACGCCGCTCGCGTTATTCTTGCCACCGGGGGACAGTCGTTACCAAGAACAGGAAGTGATGGATTCGGATACCGGCTGGTTCACGCTCTCGGCCATCGCGTGACACCGACCGCGCCGGCGTTGGTCCCACTCATCCTGAAGCAGTCCATGTTTCACGCAACGCTCTCAGGCCTCTCGCATGAGGTAGAATTGACGACCGTAGTGGAAGGCCGAGGAGCTGATCGACGCATAGGGAGTCTGCTCTGGACCCATTTCGGAATCAGTGGTCCGGTAGTCATGGACGCCAGCCGCTTCTGGACCTTGGCGACCAATCGAGGCGCACAAGCTGATCTCTACGGCAACTTCGTGCCAAGTCGGACGCATGACGAATTGAAGGCTTGGTTGACTGCTCAAGCCAACGAACACCCGAAGCGTTCCCTGGCGAGAACGCTGGCGCTGCTGGTCCCAGAACGATTTGCCCATTCCCTTTGTCTGTATTGTTCGTGTGCCCCGCAGAAGACCATCGCTCAGGTCTCGCGCATTGATCGGAATCGATTACTCGATGCACTCACCAGGTTTCGATTTCCTGTTGAACGAGATCGAGGATGGAACTTCGCTGAAGTCACCGCCGGCGGCGTGCCGATGGATGAAATCGATTATCGCACCATGGAATCAAAGGTGGCTCCGGGCCTGTATCTGACCGGGGAGATGCTCGATTGCGATGGGCGTATCGGAGGGTTCAATTTTCAATGGGCTTGGACGACAGGGTGGCTGGCAGGACAGTCAGCCGCACACAGTCTTCGCGCCGAGAACATCGCATCGCGCAACCCATGAGATCCGCGTTGGGTTGTCG
>Ga0224510_10002339_pt1 | contig 11478 bp, 8 predicted proteins | sample SF_May12_sed_USG_FD_170161 | JGI IMG/M metagenome (GOLD analysis project Ga0224510, IMG submission 170161) | Sediment microbial communities from San Francisco Bay, California, United States - SF_May12_sed_USGS_4_1 | ecosystem: Environmental > Aquatic > Marine > Sediment | place: USA: California... | reverse complement strand
GCCGCTGCGGCGCCGTGGCGATCACCGACAAATCGCGCAAGCCCTCGAGCGCCATGCCCAGCGTGCGCGGAATCGGCGTGGCGGTCAGCGTGAGCACGTCGACCTCCGCGCGCAGCGCCTTGATCGCCTCCTTGTGGCGAACGCCGAAGCGGTGTTCCTCGTCGATCACGAGCAGGCCCAGGCGCGCGAACTTCACGTCCTTGGACAGCAGCTTGTGCGTGCCGACCACGATGTCGATCGTGCCGGCGGCCAGACCCTCGAGCGCGGCGGACACTTCCTTCCCGGTTCGAAAGCGCGAGAGCTCCGCCACCTTCACCGGCCAGGGCCCGAAGCGGTCGACGATGGTCTGGTAGTGCTGCTCGGCCAGCAGCGTCGTCGGTGCCAGGATCGCCACCTGCTTGCCGCCGAGCACCGCGACGAAGGCGGCGCGCAGCGCCACCTCGGTCTTGCCGAACCCCACGTCGCCGCAGACCAGGCGGTCCATCGGCTTCGGGCTGACCATGTCCTGGATCACGGCGTGGATCGCCGCGCGTTGATCGGCAGTCTCCTCGAAGCCGAAGCTCGCGGCAAAAGCCTCGTAGTCGTGCGCCGAGTAGCGGTGAGGATGGCCTTCGCGGGCCGCGCGGCGCGCATACAGCGCGAGCAGTTCGGCCGCGGTATCGCGCACCTGCTCCGCGGCGCGCCGCTTGGCCTTCTCCCACTGGCCGGAGCCGAGCTTGTGCAGTGGTGCCTCTTCGGCGGACACGCCGGTGTAGCGGCCGATCAGGTGGAGCTGCGAGACCGGCACGTACAGCGTGGCCTTGTCGGCGTACTCGAGGTGCAGGAATTCAGAGGGACCGTCGCCCAGGTCGATGTTGAGCAGACCCTGGTAGCGGCCGATCCCGTGGTTCACGTGCACCACCGGGTCACCGATCTTCAGCTCCGACAGGTCCTTGATCAGCGCCTCGACGCTGGAGGCCTGTTCCTGCTTCTTGCGTCGGCGCGCGGTCGGCGAGGTGGCGAACAGTTCGGTCTCGGTGACGAACTGGATCGCAGGCCCGTCGTCACGCTGCCAGTGGAAGCCGGCGGCCAGCGGCGCGGCTGCGATCGCGACCTTCTCGTCGCCGGCGTCGAACTCCGCCAGCGAGGCGACGCTCGGGACGTCGATGCGGTGGTCGCGCAGCAGGTCAAGCAGGCTTTCGCGCCGGCCTGCGCTTTCGGCCACGATGAGCACTCTTGCCGGGGTGCTCGACAGGTGGCGCTCCAGCAGGGCCAGCGGCTCGGTGGCATTGCGGTCCACCGCCAGATCTGGCAGCGGTCTTGCCCAGTCGACAGCCTCACTGCCGCGCAGGGCAAGCGTCGCGTGCGGTTGCGTCAGCCCGAAGAACTCCTCGACGCGCAAGAAGATCTCCTCGGGAGGCAGGATCGGCCGTTCCGGGTCGTGTTGCAGGAAGCGGTGGCGCTCGCGCGTGTCGATCCAGAATCGCGCAAGCGCCGCGTCGACGTCGCCGTGCAGGATGAGTTGTGCGCCTGCGACGAAGTCGAAGACAGTCGCGGTCTGCTCAAAGAACAGCGGCAGGTAGTACTCGATGCCCGCGGTGGCGATGCCCGCACCGAGGTCCTTGTAGATACGGCTCTTGGTCGGATCGCCTTCGAGCTTCTCGCGCCAGCGGGCGCGGAAAGTGGTGCGCGCGGCGTCGTCGAGCGGGAACTCGCGCCCGGGCAGCAGTCGCACCTCCGGCACCGGATACAGGCTTCGCTGCGAGTCCGGGTCGAACGTGCGGATCGAATCGATCTCGTCGCCGAACAGGTCGACGCGGTAGGGTACCGCCGAGCCCATCGGGAACAGATCGATCAGGCCTCCGCGCACCGCATACTCGCCCGGCGCGACGACCTGGCTCACATGCGCGTAGCCCGCCAGCGTCAGCTGCGCCTTCAGCGACGCTTCGTCGATCTTGTCCTTCTGCCTGAACTGGAACGTCGTCGCTGCGAGGAACGACGGACGTGCCAGACGCGTGAGCGCGGTGGTCGCCGGCAGCAACACCGCGTCCACGTCCTTCGTCGACCACAGCCGCCACAGCGTGGCCAGCCGCTCGGAAATTAGATCCTGGTGCGGGCTGAACGTGTCGTAGGGCAGCGTCTCCCAGTCGGGGAAGAGTGCCACGCGCAGTTCTGGCGCGAAGAACGGCAGCTCGTCGGCCAGGCGCTGCGCGTCGGCCGGTTCCGCGGTCACGATGGCGGTCAGGCGACCCTGCGCCGCGCTCTGCTGCGCTAGGCGTGCCAGCAGCAAGGCATCGGCCGAACCCACGGGACGCGCCAGCGTGAAACGCTTGCCGGGAGCAATGGCGGGCAGTTGCATGAAGTGGGCCGTGAGGGGGCGGATTCTAGAATCGCCCTTCATGCCAACGCCGCCGGTCGAACTCTGCTACGCCCTCGTGCCATGCGCCGGTACCGGCAGCCGCACGGGTGCCGAGGTCCCGAAGCAGTACGTGCCGGTCGGCGGGCGCAGCGTGATCGCGCACACGCTCGCTGCACTGGCGCGGGTGCCACGCGTCGCGCGCACGCTCGTCGTGCTGGCGCCCGACGACGTGGCGTTCGAGTCGGCCGCGCCTGGATTTTCAGGCTGGACCGCGCGATCCGGCGGCGCGACCCGCGCCGGCAGTGTCGCCGCGGGGCTGCAGGCGCTGGGCGAGCGCGGCGTGCGCGATCGCGACTGGGTGCTCGTGCATGATGCGGCCCGCTGTCTGGTCGAGCCCGCGGCGATCGAGCGCCTGATCGACGCCTGCATTGACGACCCCGTCGGCGGTCTGCTCGCACTGCCGGTGGCCGACACGCTGAAAGCTGCCGATGCCGGCCAGCGCGCCACCGCGACGATCGACCGTTCCGGCAAGTGGGCGGCGCAGACGCCGCAGATGTTCAGGCTCGGTCTGCTGCGCGAGGCACTGGCGCGCGCCGGCCATGCGGTGACCGACGAGTCGAGCGCTGTCGAGGCGCTCGGCCATGCGCCCAGGCTCGTTGCCGGCGATGCCGGCAACTTCAAGCTCACCTTCGCCGAGGACTTTGCACGCGCCGAACGGGTGCTGGCGTCACGCGAAGCGATCCAGGCGTTCGTGCCGGCGCGCGACCTGGCCCGCTCACTCGCGTTCTACCGCGACCTCGGCTTCACGGTGCATGGCGACTACGGCGATGTCGTGGCACTGCGTCGCGGCGCTGCGGCATTCCTGCTGCAGGCGTTCTACGAGCCGACGCATGCCGGCAACTTCATGATGTCGTTGATGACCCAGCAGCTCGACGCGTGGCATGCGAACGCGACAGCGGTGGCCACCAAGTACGGAACGCGCGTCGAGTCCCCCGCCATGCGCCCGTGGGGTTTGCGCGACTTCGTTCTGTTCGACCCCACCGGCGTGCTGTGGCGCATCGCCGAACAGCCCACGGAGGCACCATGACGCTGCGCATCGGCGAAGGCTGGGACATTCACGCGCTCGTGGCGGGCCGGCCGCTGGTGCTCGGTGGCGTGACCGTGCCGCACACGATGGGGCTGGCCGGTCACAGCGATGCGGATGCACTGGCGCATTCGATCATCGACGCCCTGCTCGGAGCGGCGGCGCTTGGCGACATCGGTCGCCACTTCCCGGACACCGACGCGCGCTTCAAGGGTGCCGACTCGATGGTGCTTTTGGCCGAAGCGGTGCGACTCGTGCGGAACGCGGATTTCGAGATCGCCAACGTCGACAGCACGGTCATCGCGCAGGCACCCCAGCTGGCCCCGCACATCCTGGCGATGCGCGAGCGGCTGGCGCAGGTGCTCGGCGTTGCGCTCGACCGGGTGAACGTCAAGGCGAAGACGGCCGAGAAGATGGGGCCAGTGGGCGAGGGCCGCGCGATCGAGGCACGCGCTGTGGCGCTGCTCATTGCGCGTTAGCGCCTGCGGCCGCGCCCGCACGGTCCGCAGGCGCGCACAGGAACCCCGGCCGGCGTCGACCGCCGCAACGGGCGGCCGGCGCTCAAGGGGCACGCTTGAGCCGGACACGCGCGACGAGACCGCCCTCGGGCGCGTTGTCGATATCGAACTGCCCGCCCATGCGCTGCACCGCCTTCTCGACAATCGCCAGCCCCAGCCCCGCGCCGGTGGCAGCGGTACGTGCCGCGTCGCCACGGTAGAACGGCGTCGTCAGCTGGGCCAGTTTCTCGGGTGCGACGCCGGGGCCGTGATCGCGAACGGCCACGATGATCCATGGGCCCGAACGCGCATAGCCCACGTGCACCACTGCAATGCCGGTGTCGTTGCTGCGACCATAGCGGCGCGCGTTCTCGAACAGGTTGCCGAACACGCGGCCCAGCTCGATCTCGTCGGCCATCACGCGCAGGTCGATCGCCAGCCGTGAAATGATCCTGATTTCGCGCGGTTCGCGGAAGGTTGCGATCTCCTTGTCGACCAGCTGAGCCAAGTTTACCGGCACCAGCCTGGCCTCGCCGGGCCGCGCATAGTCCATGAACTTGTCGATGATCGCGTCGAGCTGATCGATGTCCAGCGCCATGTTGCGCTGCGCCTCCTCGTCGTTGACGCTCATCTCGACCTCGAGCCGCAGCCGCGCCAGCGGCGTGCGAAGGTCGTGGCTGATGCCGGCCAGCATCACCGCACGGTCCTCCTCGACCTTGGCCAGCTCGCGGGCCATGCGGTTGAACCCGATGTTGACCTCGCGGATTTCGGAAGTCAGCGTGTTCTCGTCGAGGACGGAGTCGAACTCGCCCTCGCGGATGCGACTCGCAGCGAAGCTCAGGTCGCGCAGCGGCGCGTTGATCAGACGCGCGATCGCGATCGAGCCGACCAGCGTGGCCACCAGCGCGATGCCGACCCAGACGAACCAGGTGCCCGGGGTCAGCGGCACCACGCGCGCGGCGTCGGCCTGAAGCCAGAACGCATCGCGCTCGATCGTGAAGCCGACCCACAGCCCCGGCTGGCCGTTGACCGCGCTCGCGATCACGGTGCCCGGCTCGAGTCGCGAGCGCAGCTCGGCGCCGACACGGCGCGTGAAGCGATCCACCTCGAACGGCTCGAACCGGTCGCCCGGTTCGCGCGGCAAGACGCGGATGGACTCCCGGTCGGTCATGGTCTTGACGACCGCAACCCGGTTGATGCCGTCGGTGTACTGCAGCGCGGCGCGCGACAGATTCACCAGGCTGGCCACCTGCTGGGCTGCCTGGACCGCACGCGGCTCGAGCTCGAGCGCGCGCAGTGTCTGCACCCACGCGAAGATGCCCGCGCCGAGGAGCAGCGCAAGCAGGAAGAACGTGCGCGAAAAGAGGGTCAGGCCGAGGGGGCGCGCTTTCGCCATGAACGAGGACTATGCGGGGGAGTGCCGGGGATGCCGCGCCGGGCCGTTCCCGAGGAGGGCCCGGCCGGCCCCTCGGGCTCGCGGCGCAAGGGCCGCGAAACGGCTAAGACCGAGGCTACTCAGCTCGCTCCATCGGGCACGAACACGTAGCCGACGCCCCACACGGTCTGGATATAGCGCGGCTGCGACGGATCGGGTTCGATCATCTTGCGCAGGCGCGAGATCTGCACGTCCAGGCTGCGATCGAAGGGCTCGAATTCGCGGCCACGCGCCAGTTGCGCCAGCTTGTCGCGGCTCAAAGGCTGGCGCGGGTGGCGCACCAGCGCCTTGAGCATCGAGAACTCGCCAGTGGTCAGCGCGATCTGCTCGCCGTCCTTGGTCAGGCGGCGCAGCGACAGATCGAACTCGAAGGGGCCGAACGTCACCGTCTGCGCTTCCTTGGCCGGCGCACCCGGCGCTTCCATCGCCGGACGGCGCCGCAGGACGGCGTGAATGCGCGCCAGCAGCTCGCGTGGATTGAAGGGCTTGGGCAGGTAGTCGTCCGCGCCAACCTCCAGCCCGACGATGCGATCCACGTCCTCGACCTTGGCCGTGAGCATGATGATCGGCGTCGCGTCGTTCGCAGCGCGCAGGCGTCTACAAATCGACAAGCCGTCTTCCCCGGGCAACATCAGGTCGAGCACGATCAGGTCGATCGTCTCGCGGGTCAGCAGCCGGTTCAGCGCTTTGGCGTCCTCGGCCAGGAGGACCTCGAAGCCTTCCTGCGTCAGGTAGCGGCGCAGCAGGTCCCGAATGCGGGCGTCGTCGTCGACGACGACCACGCGGTCAGGACGGGCTTGGGCAGGTGCATTCATCGGAGACACTCCATCTGTAACAGCCATGGATGTTACAAGTCGGGAGGGCCGAATTTCCTACCCTGACCGGCTGTTACACAAATTGCGCCTCGGACTTCGAAGTCAACGCGAACTGCTCGCGGCGCGCTTCGGAACACCCGTGCCCGTGCGTACCAGTCAAAACCGAGGAGCTCCATGCGCCGCTTCGTGACCCCGATCTGTCTCGTCGCAGCTGCCGGCCTGACCGCCGCGGCGGCGGCCACCGCGCAGACGGCACCGCCGCCGTCCGGCGTGCTGAACCTGACCACCACCGCATCAATCGAGGCCGCGCGCGACGTAATTGGCGTGGTATTCAGCGTGACCCGCGAGGGCGCCGATGCACAAGCGGTGCAGAGCGGCCTCAAACAGGCGCTCGACGCGGCACTCGCCGAGGCACGCAGGATCGCCCGACCCGATCAGGTGGAGGTCCAGACCGGCAACTTCTCCCTCTACCCGCGCTACAGCAACCCGGGCAGTCGCGGCGGCACGCCGATGATCAACGGCTGGAGCGGCAGCGCGGAGTTGACAGTCCAGGGCAAGGACATCGAAGCGATCGCTCAGCTCACGGGCCGGGTGCAGACGATGACGATCGCGCGCGTGGGCTACACGCTGTCGCGGGAGGCGCGCGAGAAGGTCGAGGGCGAGGCGGTCGCGCAGGCGATCGCGCGCTGGCGTGCCAAGGCGCAGCAGATGAGCCAGCAGTTCGGCTACGCAGGATTCACCGTCAGAGAAGTGAACGTCGCCACTCAGGAGCCTGCCGGTCCGGCGCCGCTCATGGCACGCGCGAGGGCCCTGGGGGCGATGGTCGACGAGGCGTTGCCCACCGAGGCCGGGAAAGGCGAGGTCACCGCGACGGTCAGCGGCTCGGTGCAGATGACGAAATGACCACCCCTGCCGGGGCGCCGGCGCAGCGTCCCCGCCGGCGCGGGCGCCTGGGAGCCGCCTGGGCGCGGCGGTCCGCTGCTCGCCAAGCTACTGCGCCGCCCAGCCGCCATCGACGTTGAAGGCCGCGCCGCGGATGTTGTCGGCCGCTGGGGTGCAGAGAAACACCGCGAGTTCGCCGAGTTGCGCTGTCGTCGTGAACTGCAACGAAGGCTGTTTTTCGGCGAGCAGCCGGCGCTTGGCCTCGGCATCGCTCACGCCATCGGCCGCCGCCCGCGCATCGACCTGTTTCTGCACGAGCGGGGTCAGCACCCATCCCGGGCAGATCGCATTGACGGTCACGCCGGTTGTCGCCGCCTCGAGCGCGACCGACTTCGTGAAGCCGACGAGGCCGTGCTTGGACGCGACGTATGCGCTCTTGTTGGCCGAGGCCACGAGACCATGGGTCGAAGCCACGTTGATGATCCGGCCCCAGCCGCGCGACTTCATGCCCGCCAGCGTCAGGCGTGTCGTGTGGAACGCCGATGTCAGGTTGATGGCGAGGATCGCGTCCCACTTCTCGACCGGAAAGTCCTCGACCGGCGAGACATGCTGGATTCCCGCGTTGTTGACCAGGATGTCGACGGGCCCGAGGGTGCTCTCGGCGTAGGCGATCATGTCGGCGATCTGGCTGGGTGCGCCCATGTCCGCCGGGTGGTAGCCGAGTTCACAGTCCAGGTCGACGAACTCGCGCTTGGCCGCTTCGACGTCGCCGAAACCGTTCAGGATGATGTTGGCGCCGTGAGTGGCCAGCGCCCTGGCGATGCCCAGTCCGATGCCGCTCGTCGAACCCGTGACCAGTGCCGTCTTTCCGGTGAGCATGTGTCGTTTCTCCGTGGATTGTTAGCATCGATTATCGAATCGGAGACCCGACCTTGTCTGACACCCCGCGCCTCGACCACGTGCAATGCCTGGACAACCGCGGCCTGCACCGCATGGCCTATTGGGAGTGGGGCGATGCCGCCAATCCCCGCGTACTGGTATGCACGCATGGCCTGACACGCCAGGGACGAGACTTCGACACTCTGGCTCGAGCCATGAGCGCCACGCACCGCGTCGTTTGCCCCGACGTGGTCGGGCGCGGTGTGTCCGACCGGCTGGCCGACCCGATGGGATACCAGGTCCCGCAGTACGTGGCTGACATGGTGACCTTGCTCGCCCGCCTCGATGGCCGGGAGGTGCATTGGGTCGGTACCTCGATGGGTGGCCTGATCGGCCTGGGCGTGGCCGCGCTCGCCAATTCGCCCGTGCGCAAGCTCGTGATCAACGACGTCGGCCCGCGCATCGAGCCCGCAGGCATCGCACGCATCGGCAACTACGTCGGCCGACCGGCGCGCTGGGCCACGCTGGACGAGGCCGCCGACGCGATCTGGGCGATCTCGCAGGGCTTCGGACCGCACACACGCGAGCAGTGGCTGGCCCTGACGCGCCCTCAGCTCAGGCAGGACGTCGAGGGATTCTTCGTCCCGCGCAGCGATCCGGCGATCGCGGTGCCGTTCACAGCTGCCACGCCACAGTCGGCTGTCCAGGCAGAGGCAATGCTGTGGGACGCGTACGACTCGCTGCGCGTCCCCACGCTTGTGCTGCGTGGCGCCGAGAGCGACCTGCTGTCGCATGCCACCGCGCAGGCCATGACCGAGCGCGGGCCGCACGCACACCTGGTGGAGTTTGCCGGCGTTGGCCACGCGCCGATGCTGGTGCAAGCCGGCCAGGTCCACACCGTGCGCGAGTTCCTGCTGTCGCCGTGAAGACCGCGATCCTCTCCTCGCCCGATGCGGTCGCTCCCATCGTCGACCTGGCCAGCGGCGCACCCAGTGATGCGGGTCACCTCGCACTGCAGCGCGCACGCGCCTTTGCCGAGCCGCTGCTGGCCGGTCACGCCCTGGACACCGGCGAGGACGCGATGGCCCACGCCGACGGCGTCGCGGCGATCCTGGCAGGCATCGGTGCTGCGCCGGCGATGCAGGCGGCGGCCTACCTCGTCTACGCGGGCGACTGGCTGCAACGCCCCGACGAGGTCGTGGCCAAGGCCTTCGGGCCGTCGTACGCGAGCCTGGTCGGACACACGCGGCGCCTGGTCCAGATCCAGCGTGCGGCGCGAAGTGCGACGGCCAGCGGCGACGCCGCCGTGCAGGCCGAGCAGACCGAGCGCGTGCGCAAGATGCTGCTTGCCTTCTCGCACGACCTCCGGGTCGTGCTGCTGCGCCTCGCGTCGCGCCTTCAGACCCTGCGCTGGCACGCCGCCGCGCGCATCGACTGCCCGCAGGACGTGGCGCGCGAGTCGCGCGACGTGTTCGCGCCGCTCGCCAACCGACTGGGCATCTGGCAGATCAAGTGGGAACTCGAGGACCAGGCCTTCCGCTTCCTGCAACCGGGCGACTACCGCCGCGTCGCGAAGGAACTCGACGAGACCCGCAGCGCACGTGAATCCGCGGTGCAGGCTCTGCGCCGGCAGGTGGCAGCGCTGCTGGCGTCACACGGCCTGAAGGCCGAGGTGCAAGGCCGGCCCAAGCACCTGTACAGCATCTGGAAAAAGATGCAGGGCAAGCGCCTCTCGTTCGACGCCGTCTTCGACCTGCTCGCACTGCGCGTGATCGTTGCGGACGTCGACGCGTGCTACGCAGCGCTCGCGCGGCTGCATGAGCGCTGGCCCCCGATTGGCGAGGAGTTCGACGACTACATCGCCAAGCCCAAGCCGAACGGCTACCAGTCGCTGCACACCGTCGTGCGCGGCGATGACGGCCGCGCGGTGGAGATCCAGATCCGCACCCGCGCCATGCATGAGCACGCGGAGTACGGCGTCGCGGCGCATTGGGCCTACAAGGAAGCCGGCACGAAGGGCTATGCGGGCGTCAGCGCCACGGGCAGCGACGAGGAGCGCATCGCCGCGGCTCGCAAGGCGGTGCTGCGCCAGCTCCTCGCATGGGAGCGCGATTTCTCGAGCGCCGAGGTCGCGGGCGCGACATCTCGCGACGATCGCATCTATGTCTTCACGCCGCAGGCCACGGTGATCGAACTGCCTGCGGGCGGCACGCCGGTCGACTTCGCCTACATGCTGCACACCGACCTCGGCCACCGCTGCCGCGGCGCCAAGGTCGACGGCGTGCTCGTGCCGCTGAACACGCCCCTGGCCAACGGGCAGACCGTCGAGATCACGTCGGCAAAGGAGGGCGGGCCGTCGCTCGACTGGCTCAATCCCGATCTCGGCTATCTGGCAGGTGCGCGTGCCCGTGCCAAGGTGCGAGCCTGGTTCAACGCGCAGGCGATGGCGCAAACCGTGGCCAGGGGCAGGGACCTCGTCGAGAAGCTGCTGCAGCGCGAAGGCAAGACCGCGCTGGAGCGCGACGAGCTGGCCGCGCAGCTCGGCTTCAAGAATGCCGATGCGCTATATGAAGTCGTGGGCAAGGACGAGTTCTCGCTGCGCCACATCGAACAGCTGTTGCGTCCGGCCGCACCGGCACCGGCGGACGAAGCGGCACCGCTGATCAAGCGATCCCGTGCGGATGGGACATCGCGCGGCGCAGTGCTCGTGGTGGGTGTCGATTCGCTGCTCACCAGCCTCGCACGCTGCTGCCGCCCCGCACCGCCCGACGAAATCGACGGCTTCGTCACTCGCGGCAAGGGCGTGGCGATCCACCGGCGCGGGTGCAGCAACCTGCGCCACATGCGCGAGCGCGCACCCGACCGCGTGATCGCGGTCGAGTGGGGCCGGTCGCGCAACGAGGCCGCGCTGTACCCGATCGATGTGCTGGTCGAAGCCGCCGACCGCCCGGCGCTGCTGCGCGACATCACCGAGGTGTTCGCCAAGGAGAAGATCAACGTCACCGGCGCGCACTCGCAAAGCGCCCGCGGCAGCGCGGGCGCGACCGCGTGGATGACGTTCACGGTCGAGGTGTCGAACAGCGAACGGCTGGCCGCGGTGCTCAAGCTGGTTGCGCAGGTCAGCGGCGTGCGCACGGCACGGCGCAAGTGACAGCGGGCCGAGCACATTGGCGCCGCTGATACAATGCCGACCCTCCAGGCGCGTAGCTCAGCTGGTTAGAGCACCACCTTGACATGGTGGGGGTCGTTGGTTCGAGTCCAATCGCGCCTACCAACAATCTCGCAACGCCGCCCTTCGCTCGCCGATGGGCGGTGTTGTCACGTCATGGTTTCACGAATGCGTGCCGCAAGGCCTCGTCGGCCATCGCTCGCAGGTCGGCTTCCGTCAGCGGCGTGTGCGCGAGCAAGTCGGCCGCCTCGCTGGTCATCGTGACCCGCGACATCAATCGGTTGTCGGTCTGGTAGCTCAACGAGATCCCGGCCCGCCACAGATCGGTGATCGGATGCTCGGCAAGCGAGCGCGCCGCGCCCGTGTGTACGTTGCTGGT
>Ga0224510_10002336_pt1 | contig 11481 bp, 11 predicted proteins | sample SF_May12_sed_USG_FD_170161 | JGI IMG/M metagenome (GOLD analysis project Ga0224510, IMG submission 170161) | Sediment microbial communities from San Francisco Bay, California, United States - SF_May12_sed_USGS_4_1 | ecosystem: Environmental > Aquatic > Marine > Sediment | place: USA: California... | reverse complement strand
CCGGCGAGCGCCGTCAACTCCTCGACTGTCGCGTGTCTTCTCCGCAGGCATAATGGGCACTTCCTCCTCCGCCCGCTACTCTAATTGAAGAGAGGCAACGTGTCCCACTCATATTGGCACAGAGGGGCAGGCTGGGCTGCCTGCCACGTCGGCGCGCTCTTGCTCGCTGGCGTGTAGGGTTTTTTTAAGCGTAAGCTTCCATTTGTCGAGTTGATGCCACAAGGCGGGTACCTTCATCACAATCCCGTGTGCTGCCAATCGGGCACACATCTCCGCGAGTGTCAGATCTCCTCTTTCCTTCAGCCACGCCCGCAGTGTCGCCTCCATCCCCGCCACCCGGGACTGTCGATGGCCTCCAATTGGGAGACTGCTCCGCTGCCCCGTCTGCGTAAGCCGGTTCCGCACCTGATACACCCAGACTCGGCTGACTTCAAAGCGGTTCGCAATGGCCGTCGGACGGTCCCCACGTTCCAGCGCTCGCAACACTCGGTCCCGTAAATCCTGTGAATAGGCCTCCATCCCGTCTCCTCCTAAAAGTACAATGGAGGAGATCCTACAGACTGTATGCACTTAAATCCAAACTGCTCTAGGCAGCTCCTTTAGCGCGAGTCTGCGTGGAGGCCCTCGGCCACGAGCTACGCGAAGGGTGGCGTCGCACAGGGTAGCCAAGTATTCTGTACGCTGGACACACACCACGGACGGGGCCGGGTACCGACCGTTCTCACGCTGTGCCATGGGTGGCAGAGAGAAACCCGCTGGCGTCTCTGTCTCGCTTGATCCTGATGGGTGACCGGTGCGACTCCGGTCACGGAGTCAACACCAGGAGAACGAGAACGGGGATGTGCCTCTGAACCCACACACGAAGAGCTCACGATGCAAAGACGCACGTCGTGTGAGAATCAACCGTGGCGTGCGGAAAACCTCGTGTCTCCCTTGACTGGAGTCTCCGTGATGGGCGACTCCGTCGATCGACTCAAAAAAACCTTACGCCAAAATACAACCCAGGCATCACGTTCGTGTGAAAATCGACTTCTCGCCCTGCGACACGGACGTCCCGTCCGAGCGCGGTGATGTTGAGCATAAAGTCGGCCGTCACGGACACCTGTTCAGTCACCGCATGATCGATTCCGACGCCGAGAGGAATCAAGAACGAGCTGAAGGTATCACCAAAGCCGATCTCAGGTTCCCGAACGCCGGCACGCACGAAGCCAATCCCGCCTTGCAAGACGAGTTTGGTCTGGTTGTTCATGCCCGGAATGGGCCACCAATACTTGCCCTGGACCGTGAGCCCAAAGAGAAAATCGTCGCCCGCGCCAGCATACTGGGCTAAGGGACCAATGGAGAACTCCTCCGATATGAAATAGTCGAGGTGCCCATTGAGGGCGAATTCCACCCCGTCAGGCGTGCCCCCCAAGAAGCCGATCCCTGTCCCACCAGACCACTGTCCCGCCTTACCAGATCGCTGCCCCGTCTCACCATCTATGGTGTCATGGGCGGACACCAGCCCGGTCGGTGTCACGACGAGCACGGTGAGTAACACAAGAAGAACCACTGGTCGACGTGAAATGAATAGGTGTGTCATCTGATCCCTCCCTACATGATGGCCAAAAGAGTCTGTCACCTGAATGGTCGATCATTGAACGCGCCTTGGTGCACCTTCTCACACCGGGCCCGGCAGGCTTTTCTCAGTCATAACAGGCTTCCTTTAGCTTAAACAAGGGTTTTGAACGAGAAGTCGATAATTGGAATCAGATTGTTCCAGGGTGTGGAAGAACTGCTGGTGAGGACGGAGCCCTAGACGGCGCGTAGATAAAACTGCGCGCTGATGCGGACGAGGGGGTGACAGTTTAGTAGAGAGCGTATCCCTAGAAGCGCTACCATTCCCGTGTTAAAAGCGAGAAAACCATCCTCTGCTATTGAGATGTTTCTCACACCGTGCCAACTGCGCACGGTAGCGAGCCGCGTTACGCTCGACCTTTTTGGCCACCGCCATTAGCCAGCGTTTCCTTTTGTAGGTTTGACGCTGATAGCCGCCGTGACCTTCGTGGTAGGCCAGGTACTGATTGCGTGCATCCCACTTGCTGATACCCAGAGTGTTGTAGCTCATGTTGCCGTACCAGCCAATAAAATCCACCACGTCGGTAAAGTCATCACGGTGAGCGCGCCAGTTACCGGTTTTCCTCTTGTACCAGTTCCAGGTACCCTTCATGACCTGCGCATAGCCATAGGCCGACGACTGACGTCCCCATGGGATAAACCCAAGAAGATGATCCTTGGGGGCTTTCGCGTTGTACCGAAAGCGCGATTCCTGATGAATGATGGCCAGCTGCACGTGGATGGGAATGCCCCATTTCTTATAGCTAGACTTGGCGTCGCCATACCAATCGCCTTTGTCGTAGAAGATGGCGCAGGAGTTCGTGATATTGCTTGGGGGAATTGTGGCGCAGGCGGTGAGCCACAGGGTTCCTGAGATGGCTAAGAGGGAAAAAATAGAGGGAATGCGCCGGTAGGGTATAGGAATTACATTCCTCCAGGCGGCGTATTATTCCAGCGTTGTAACATCGGTCGCGTCTTGTATCGTTGCTACGGAGTCATTCGAATCACGATGCGGACCGCGCGTTGTCGTGCCTGCTGAGGCCTGGATACTATCAAGTTCAGCCAAGAGAGGCTCAATCTGCGTCATGAACTCTTTCGTCGTTTCCGCCGGGATACCATTGGTCTTGGGCACCTTCACGGTCAGCGGATTACGATGAACTCCATTAACACGAAATTCATAATGAAGATGGGGACCAGTCGCGAGACCAGTCATGCCGACATAGCCAATAATTTGACCTTGCTTGACACGGTGTCCAGTTCTAAGTCCTTTTTTGTAACTGGACAGGTGTGCATACACAGTATCATATCGACTACCGTGTTTAAGAATGATGGCGTTCCCCAAGCCGCCTTTTCTCCCTAGATATGTAACCGTACCATCTCCTGTTGCCTTCACTGGGGTTTTGTTGGGCGCAGCATAATCCACCCCACGATGGGCATGGAGTCTGTTGAGAATAGGGTGTTTTCGCTTCAGGCTGAATCTGGAGCTGATACGGGTGAACTTAACGGGTGTGCGCAGAAATGCTTTGCGCATGCTGCGGCCGGTATCAGAATAATATTCCGAGTGGCCGTCTTCATGTGTAAATCGTATGGCTCGATAGCGGGTTCCCCGGTTGACAAATTCTGCGGCAGTGATCGGTCCCTCGCGCACTTTCACACCATTCTTGAAATGCTCTTTATATATCATGGAAAAGCGATCGCCGCTTCTGATATCCAGGGCAAAATCAATATCCCAACCGTAAATGGCGACAAGCTGCATCACCAGATTATCTGAGAGGCCTGCGCCGACACCAGACAGGAACAGGGAATCCTTGATCGTGACATTGGCGTGTTTGACGCGGGTCTCAAGTTCTTCGGTGATTGTCGTGGCCTGAATGCCATCATCTTTTTTAACAACATGCAGGGTCGTGACCAGGTCCACCGGGTACTTCAGTGCCACGAACTGATTTTCAACCACCTGAAACCAAACTATCTGACCCGGTTTCAGATGCTTTAATATCGATGTCTCTTTCCCCAGGGTCATGATCGTGTGCAGATCTTGAGGGCTCAGATGGAGTCGCTTGAAGATACGAGCAAGACTATCTCCCGTGGTGACCTGTATTTCCTGCCAGCCGGGGTCATTCAATTGTTCAATGGGATGGTCTGGTGGGTATGGTGTGCTGAGCGTGTCAATCTCTGTTGTTTCGTAGATTTCATCTTCAGGTAGGTCGGGAGGTTCGACAATCGGACTCACATCCGTAAGTGAGGATTCTCTTGATTGCTCATATTGAGATGGATGTAGCGGGGTTGCTGTCACGTCCTGTGCAAACAAGGGTGCTTCCATGCCCAATAACGACCCTGGGATAACGAGGAGACCCGCAAGGAGTGATAATCGTGTAAGACCAGCCACGATAGAATGATCCGGTTCTCGCCCGATCTTCATGCTCTGGTATTTCTTTGTAGGAGCTCTACGAGTCATCATGATAGGCCGATAATTTTTGCTAACAGTATCCCTTGCGTATAAGTCAGTCAATACATTCTGTCCTTTCGGGAATGAAATCTATAGGCAAGAGGAGCTGGGTAAAAATTGAGAGAAGGCGACCCTGTTGCGCAGGAGGATTGGTTTTGACCCAACGGGTCCTGGCCATGGCTGTGGTGTGGAGGCATGAAAATGGGGTCGAGAGTCTCTGTCTAGGATCACCTGCTCTCAATCGCATCCGATGGCAGGCCGATGTCACATGAACCAGATATTCGGATCAGCCGTGATGGCTAAATAGGTAGAGAGAACACGATGCTGACTACTCGACGGTGTGCCCTTCCAGGAAAACCGCTTGTTCCAGGGTGCGGAAGAATTGCTGGTAGGGGACTGGGTCTTCGACGGCGCGAAGATAGAACTGTGCGCTGGCGCGGACGAGGAGCTGCGACTCGTTACGGTCCCGAACGGTGATGGTCAGTCGCACGAGGTCGCTGCGGTGGTAGAAGGGTCCCCAGGCTCGGTAGGTTCTAGTGAGAAACAAGAGCGTGTCCGGACGGTAGAGGACATACGAGGGATCAAAGAAAGTCGGTTGCTCGAGGTCGACGTATTTCTTGGCGGATACGATTCCCAGTTCCTCGTCGAGCACGTCGATCTTGCAGTTCAGGTCCTGTAAGGTCATGACGATCGCCTGGAGCAACTTCCGCCGGTCTTTGGTGTCGAACACACGCGTCTGTGCGGCCCGGACCTTGACCTGACTCTCTTCGGACAACCAGATCTGCGTCCGTGCGTCCGATTGATTGTCGTGCCGCATTTCGTAGGGTGAGCAGGCGGTGAGCAGCGCCGCTCCAGCGAGTACTGTCATCAGCAGCATTCGCAAAGGCCTTCGCGAGCTTGGCGATCGGTCGGCGATCATGGCGAGGGTGTCGATTCCTGAGAGAGAAACAGGGCCCGTTGCAGAGCGGCGAAGAAGTTCTGATACACCTTCGGGTCTTCAATGGGTTTGTTGTTATAAATGGCGTTGGCACGAAAGCTCATCTTGTCCGCCGTCTCTTGCCGCACCGTCACGGTGATTGTGACGACGTCGTAGTAGTTGGGTTCGGCGAATCGCGCCGCGGTCACAAGACCAAGCCCTTCGTTGGCTCGCTCGATGATGAAACCCAGGTCCTGCAGAGAGGCGATGACGCCCCGGATGGCGGCGTTCCGATCCGTCAGGTCGAAGGTTCTCGTCTGAAGGCTCCGGATCTTCATCTGTGCCTCGGTCGGGGCCAGCAAGTCCGGTGCGGGCTGCGGTACCGCGCAGCTCTGTAGGAGGGGGCTTCCGGCCAGCAAAAGGCCTAGGCCGAGCAGAGTGATGTGCAACCTAGATTTATTCATACCATGTCCTCAGATTCGATGGGCCTCCAGGAACACCGCCTTTGAGAGCTTGGCGAAAAATTGCTGATAGATTTCCGGATCTCGGATCATTTCCATATGTTGCTCACCGGGCGGGATGTATTGATTATCGACTTGACCGTCCCCCTGCCAGACAACTCGATAGAACATGATGCGGACTTCCTGGCGGGTAGCTTCGGCATTGAGCGGACGGGCGATGAGGGAGGCGGCGATCTTTTGATGAAGGTCAACCGGCTGCATGAGCTTTCCGAGGGAGAGAATCAGCACCAGCACTTGTCTGATATATTGGCCATACTCGCGAGCGCTGCGTTCCTTTGTCGCGCGCAGGAAGCCGACTTGCCGCTGGCTTTCTTCTACCTGAAAACCCAAGTCTTGGAGTACGGCGGCCGAGGCCGAGAGGAGTTCCCGTTCATTCGGCGTTTCGAACATCCGGGTCTGCATCGCCCGGTTCTTCGGGATATCCGGCGTCAGCGCGAAGAGCTCGGCCGGCTCGGTATGGGCAATGCAGCCGCTCAGAAACGCAAGGGCAACAATTGTAGCGAAAGCTCTGCCCTTTCCGGCCATGGCGCTGATCCAGTTCACCGGCGGATCAGAACTGGGTAGAGTTGTAGGCAAAGTCCCGGACCTTCTTCTCCTCGTCGTACTTGATGATGATGGTGAGGGTCCGTTGGCGCTGCGAGCTCGAACTGTCGCGCGAGGTGGCGCCGAGAATGATGATGCTGGCAAAGGTTGAGCTGGCCCTATCCACGCGATCGGTAGAAACCTTGTCGTAGATCCAGACCTCGCGCCGTTTCTCGTCCGTGGTCACGATATTGGGACTCCCCAGGAGTTCGGCCACCTGTGAACCAGGCATCCCGACCTTAATTTCGCCCTGCACCTTGCCGACGGTGAGGCGGTCTTCCTTGATCTCGGCCTTCCCGCCGCAGCCTGCGGCGGCGATGAGCAGACACAGGCTTAGGATGCTCCAAAACGATTTCATGGCGGCGTTCCCCTTTCTGCTGTCTCTGTGTGACGTGAAGTCATTGACGATGACAGGCTACTGTTGCCATGGGAGTGTGTCAACTGAACAGAAGAAAAAGCGCCGCTCGCTCCTCAAGATCGAGTACACTACCCCCCACCGATTATGCCACCGACCATGCTGCTCAGTTGTGAATTGCTTGAGAAGAGCTACGGAGTGAAGCCGTTGTTCACCGGTCTGTCGATCGGACTTTGCGACGGCGATCATGTGGGACTGATCGGACCAAACGGCTCTGGGAAATCCACATTGCTCAAGATTTTGGCCGGCCTTGAAAAGCCGGATAGCGGCACGCGATCAGTGAGGCGACAAGTTCGCATCGGCTATGTTCCCCAAGAGCCTTCATTTGGCGAGCAGGATTCGGTCGAAGACGTGTTGACCCAGGTTTTGCTCGATGAGGGGTTTGATCCGCATGAGCAGGGTGGTCGAATAGCCAGGGCGCTTAGCCTCGGGGGATTTGTCGGTTCAGACCAGGCTGTCTCGACGTTGTCGGGAGGATGGAGAAAGCGGCTCGCGATCGCGCGGTCGCTGATGCTGGAGCCAGATGTGCTGCTCATGGATGAGCCGACGAACCACCTGGATGTCGAGGGCATCCTGTGGCTTGAAGGTCTCTTGAAGGCCGAACCCCATGCATTCATTGTCATCAGCCACGACCGGCAGTTCTTGGAATCGGTGACCACTAGGGTTTGGGAATTAAACCGCCGATACGCCAACGGGGTCTTTCAGGCGAACGGCCGGTATAGCGAGTTTCTGGAGCGGCGTGACGCGGAGTTACAGGCGCAGGCCGATTATCAAGCATCGTTGGCTAATCGGGTACGGCGTGAGGTGGAATGGCTCAGGCGAGGGCCCAAAGCCCGCACGACTAAAGCCAAGGCCCGGATCGATTCGGCAGGGCAGCTCATCGAAGAGCTTCAGAATATGGAGTCGCGACGACCGCAAGGGTCGGCGGGAATTGACTTCACAGCCTCCGGAAGAAAATCAAAGCAATTGTTGGCGACGAAAGGGCTTGCGAAGTCACTCGGCGGCAAGCCGATTGTGTCTGACCTCGACATCCTCCTGGGCCCCGGCGAACGGATCGGCCTACTCGGACCCAATGGCAGTGGTAAAACAACGCTTCTGAAACTCTTAGCCGGTACGTTAGAGCCGGATCGCGGCTCCATCACGCGCGCCGATCGTCTGCGAGTAGTGACCTTCGAGCAACATCGCGAATCGTTGGACCAACAAGCGACCTTGCGCCGCGCCCTTGCTCCGGCCGGCGGCGATGCCGTCGTCTATCAGGATCGGTCCGTCCATCTCGTCTCGTGGGCCAAGCGCTTTCTCTTCAGTCCGGAGCAACTAGATTTGCCAGTCTCGCGCCTCTCCGGTGGGGAACAGGCCCGGTTGCTAATCGCGCAGTTGATGCTGGAACCCGCTGATCTCTTGATCCTCGATGAGCCAACGAACGACCTCGACATTCCGACGCTCGATGTGCTGGAAGACAGCTTGTTGGAATTTGCCGGAGCACTTGTTCTGGTGACGCACGATCGCTGGCTCTTGGACCGTGTCTCCACCAGACTCCTTGCGTTGGACGGGATGAGCCGTGCCGCGTGGTTCGCTGATTATGCTCAATGGGAAGCGGCACAGGCGAAAAAGGCTTCGGAGGGGAGTAGGCCATCGTCTCAACGAGACCGTGCGAGGCCAAGTTCTAGTAAACGGAAAGGCTTCTCGTACAACGAACAGAAGGAATGGGACCAGATGGAAGCGAAGATCCTTGCGGCGGAGGAGGTTATCGTGGGCTGCCAAATGGCGGTGAACGATCCGGCGATCGTCTCATCTGCTGACGAGCTTCAGAATCGCTATGCCGCGCTGCATGCCGCGCAGGCTGAGGTTGAGCGGCTATATAAGCGCTGGGCTGAGTTGGACGAGAAACGAGCGCAATCGATCAGCGGCGTGCAACTCTAGCAAGCAACGGTGGAACATGCGACTACTCGTTAAGGGCAAACACTCCTGTTTTTGCAATGCTCGATTCTGGTATGGTATGCGCAGTCGAGCGACTTCCCCTCTGGCGTACCTACGGTTTTGAGTGAATGGGAAAGGAAACCCCATGCTTTCTAATTCAAGACATCGTGTCGTTATCGCCTTGTCGTTCCTGCTGTCTTTGACGAGTTGTTCCGATACCGATTTTGTCGTTCGCCCCCCGGCGCCGGAGAAACTCTCGACAATAGAAAGCCCAGTCGTTGGGACCACGGATTCCGTCATCGGCGTCCCAGTGCAGCTGGACCTTTCGCCTTTTCTCCAAGCTGTGAACGATCAGAAAATGATCCCGAAGAAGTTCGATCATTGGGGGAGCTTTATCAAGCATCCCAAAGGCGTGGAGTACAAATACTACGCAGAACGGGATGACTTTTCCATCGAGCGATCTGGTTCTCAGCAAATGGGTGGTGCCGAGCCTGGTGAGTCCAATGGGGCTCTGTCGCTCAGAGATTGGTGGAAAGGCATTGATCTCTCTGGGGCATCGCTCTCCGTGAGTGCCCCCCTTCGCTATAAGATTGGCTTGCATCCCCATTCTCAGATCGGTGACGCACCTGCCCAGTGTGGCGACGGCAGTGAATGGCCAAAACAAGCCACCCTCAAGGGAAGCATCGCAATGGCGATGATGCCGAATTATGGTGTGTCGGCATCTCTACGGGATGTAACGGTGAATCCCGTTGACCTGTGCAAGTTGCGTGTGGCGGATATGGACGTGTATCCAGTCGTCAGTGGCAAACTCGAGGATCACGTCAAAGGCGGACTGAGTAAGGCTGTCGCACAGCTCAATGCACTGACCGTCAGATCTCACGCGGAAGATGTCTGGAGCGTGCTGCGCAATCCTATACCGTTGGAACTGGATGTTTGGCTCCTACTTAATATCGACAAGGTGAAACATGGTGGATTTTCGGGGGATGGTCATGTGGTTCACGACACCCTTCAGATTACTGCGAACCCGGTAATTGTCTATGGTGCTGAACCATCTGCGACACCCATCACACTTCCCCAGATCGAGACAGAACCGGCCTCCCCAGAATTTCGCGGCGTCGCAGATGTCCAAGGAGGCTATTCAGGAAAGCAGTCGGCTTCCAATAGATTTCACGTTCTGAGCGACACCCAGGTCGATTACAGCACGCTTTCTAAATCGCTTTCGAACCGGCTCAGAGGGAAACGTGTCGCCAATAAAGGTAATTTCATTCAGATGACAGGTGCGACGATTTCAAGCTTGGGTGCCGACCAAGTGCTTCTGCGTGTTGATTTTACAGGAGACGCGCGTGGCCATGTGTATTTGATTGGGAAACCGGAGATCAATGCGATGACACAGACCGTCTTTCTCAGTGGTCTTCGCTATGATGCCAAGACCACCCATCTGCTGCAGACAGCGGTCCCTGATTGGTTCTATCACGCGCCGCTCCGAGAGGCCATTACCCCGGAACTCGTGTTCGGAGTGACACCGATGACCGACCGAGTACGTGATCTTCTGAAGACCGGACTGAATCGAACGCTGAGTCCCACCGTTTCGATACAGGGGACCGTGACGTCGATGCAAGGCGTCGCCGTATTCGCCAATGTTGATACGCTGCGTGTGCGAACGATGAGTGATGGAACGCTCAATGTGACAGTGGACAACAAACCCTAAGTCGCCTTCTAGAAACCGCGTGGCGCTAAAGTCTTTTGCCAGACCGTACACGGCAAAAGATCGTTCGGGTCTGCGGCGGGCGACTGGAGATATTGTTAGAGCCAGAGATCAAAACCTATTGCACGGTCTATGCGGTGCGCTGAGCATTGCAAATTGGGATAGGTGAGGGGGTTTTCCTCGCAGCAACCACGGGCGAAGGATAAGGTGAGAGCGGACGTTGGTGCCCCTATTGAGTGCGGGTCTCCCTCTCAGGATTGCTGGTGATTGGAAAGGGACACGAACGGGGGAACGCATAAGTCATCCACCGGTGGGAGTGGGGATGACGCGACCCGCGGTGCTCTGGATAGCCTGCCGAGCATGACGTGCGCGGAATTTCGCCAACATGGGGGCTAGGATTTCCTGTGCCTCAGGAGTTGATAAGGTATCTTGTAATAATTCAAGCTTTTCCTCAGTCATTGACTTCAAACTCGCCAATGCCTCTCCGGCGCGATAGCGCACCCACCACTGTTCATCATCGACTAGTGCAATCAGCCGTGCTTCATCGTCATGTGTCCCCATTTTCCCGAGTGCGGTAGCGGCTTGCACTCGAACATACCAGGCCGGGTTTGAAAGATGCCGACGGATCACCGGAAGATCGGTTGAGTCTCGAAACTCTCCAAATACAAACAGAGATGCGGCCAGCATGTCATCGGAAGAAGATTGCTCATGAAGAAATTGCCGCAATCTTGAGAGTCCATGTGGACTTTGTGTAATCGGGAGATGGCGAATCAAACGTGGGGAGACGAGGGGATCCCCATGGATGGCCGCTTGCACCATGGTTTCCGAAGCGAGATCGTGACCCACTGTACTCAGCATTGAGGCGACCTTGAGGGGGGACCAATCCGTTCGCCGTCCGATGAGAGGTATGAGGAGTGGAAGGGCGGCATCAGCATCGATAAGGAGCAAGGCCTGAGCTGCCTGAAACGCTAAGAACGAATTGGAGTGTATAATGAGCGCGGATATCTCGTCCCAGACGGAGCGGTCTCGTAACCGGCCTAGTGTCACGACGGCTAGAATCCTGCGACGCAAAAGCCGTGAGTGTAAAAGGTCCTTTGCAACAAGATCACTGCCGGTTTGCCGAGCCATATGGATCAGGCGAGGGGCCATTGATTCGGACTTGGAGGCGCAGAAATCGTTCCAGAGATGAAGAAAAACGGTGTGCTCGGGACGCGTGAGTCGGGGCAACGCCTCGATGGGGCTGCTGAGGCAATGTTCTAGCCGGGATAATTCACGACTCTGGGAATAAAAAAACCACCGAGGCTCCCAACTGTGCTATAGGAGCGGCGACCAAGCAGCTTCTACATACAGAGAGGAGGTTCCTCGATGGCGACAGACTGTATA
>Ga0224510_10002335_pt1 | contig 11482 bp, 7 predicted proteins | sample SF_May12_sed_USG_FD_170161 | JGI IMG/M metagenome (GOLD analysis project Ga0224510, IMG submission 170161) | Sediment microbial communities from San Francisco Bay, California, United States - SF_May12_sed_USGS_4_1 | ecosystem: Environmental > Aquatic > Marine > Sediment | place: USA: California... | reverse complement strand
GCTAAAATCCTGGGCACCAGGCTGCTGCTTGTGTTTCTTTTGTTCTGTTTTGTGTTCACCCTCCTCTGGGCGGATCGTGAGGGATTACGCGATCATGCCGACGGCGAGCTGTCCTTCGCCGACGTGGTGTATTTCACCATGATCACCGTGACGACAGTCGGCTACGGAGACATCGTTCCGGTGTCCACACGTGCGCGGCTGGTGGATGGGCTGGTCGTCACGCCGGTTCGCTTCGGCATCTGGTTCTTGTTTCTGGGGACAGCCTATCAGTTGATCATCCGGCAATATATGGAGGACTATCGTATGGCGAAACTCCAGGCGAATCTCCACGGCCATATCATCGTCTGTGGCTTCGGCCATACCGGGCTGTCCGCCACGAAAGAACTCTTGGCGCGCGGGACGAGTCCCACGCAGATCCTAGTGATCGACAGACTGGAAGAGCGGGTACGGTTGGCCGGAACCCTTGGCATTGCGGCTTTTCAGGCCGATAACACGCAAGAATCCGTGTTGCGCGATGCCGTCATCGACAAAGCCAAGGCCGTCATCATTGCCGCGGGCATCGACGATGCAAACGCGCTGATTCTGCTCACGGCCAGACACCTCAATCCGAAGGTTCGCATCATCGTCAGCGCGAAGGAAGAGGAAAATGTGAAACTCTTCAAACAGGGAGGAGCCAACGCCATCCTTTCGCCGGCAACCTTCGGCGGCTATATTCTCGCAGCAGCCGTGGATCAAGGACACATGGTGCAATACCTCGATGATCTGCTGACCACAGGGGGCAACGTCGCGTTGGTCGAACGAAAGGTCCGGCCCGATGAAATCGGGAAATCCCCGGCCGAGCTGCACCCCGAGCTCTTGCTCCGTCTCTATCGAAAGACCACCATGTATCCTTACTTGAATCTGAACGAGGCCGGCCCGCTTCAGCAAGATGACATCATGGTGCTTTTTACGAGCTCGCCAACCGGCACGGGATAACCATTCGTCGAACAAATGAAATGCGGGAATGCCAGGAGATCTCACCCTGGTATCGGCAACAGGCGTGTTGTCGCTTAGGTCGGTGACGACGCTCGCACCAGACGTTCGATCGTGAGACCTTGAACGAGGATTGAAAAGACGACGACGACGTACGTCATCGTGATGAGCACATCCCGATACGGAGACGGCGGGAGCGAGAGCGCCATGGCCACGGAGATTCCACCGCGCAAACCACCCCACGTCAGAATCAACGTGGCACGATCGGTAAACTCTTGAAACAACCGAAATGCTTGAACAGGAAGGCTGACGCTGATAAAGCGAGCGAATAGCACCAGCGGGATCGCGATGAGGCCTACTTCTAAATATTCCGGTTTGAAGGTCAAGGCTAAAACCTCCAGGCCGATCAAGACAAAGAGCACGGCATTGAGTAGTTCATCGATGAGTTCCCAAAACGTGTCCAGATATTCTCGCGTCGTCTTCGACATCGCGAGGTGACGCCCGTGGTTGCCGATCAACAAACCGGACACCACGACGGCGATCGGACCCGACGTGTGTAACGCATCGGCCAACGCATATCCCCCCATCACCAGCGCCAGCGTCAATAAAATCTCAACATGATGCTGATCGATTGTCTTCAACATCCTGTAGGCAAGGTATCCCAGCACGAACCCGATAGCCGCTCCGCCCACAGCTTCTTGGACGAACAACAGGACAATCGATCCAGGCGTGACCTCCCCGGTCTCGACCACCCCGAGCAGCACGAGGAACACGGCGACGCCGACGCCATCATTAAAGAGCGACTCGCCCGTAATTTTGATTTCCAGTTGTTTCGGGGCTTTGGCATTTTTCAAAATACCCAGGACCGCGATGGGGTCGGTGGGTGAAATCAGCGCACCGAACAACAGGCACCCGATGAATGGGATCGGAAGCTCGATCCATCCGAGAATCAGATATGTCAACCCGCCCACGATACAAGCCGACACCATGACCCCGAGACATGCCAACGTCCCAATGAACCATTTTTGTTCCAGCAGATCGTCCAGGTTAATATGTAGTGCGCCGGCAAAGAGCAGGAAACTGAGCATGCCGTGCAGGAGCGTCTCGTCGAAATCAATACTCCGGATGAAGCTCTCGGCTTCCGCCTGGATTCCGTAGCCGAGCTTCCCGAGCAGCAACAGAACGAGCGACATCACCAGCGCGATGGCCATGAGGCCGATCGTCACCGGCAACTTGATGTACCGATGGTTCAGATAGCTGAACACAGCGGACAGGCAGACCAAAATGGTGATTGTTTCAATCAACGACATATCAGAGGGAATGAACCCGACGGGACGTCACTTGGAATGTCATCACGAAGCAGACGGCTCCACGATCGATTCAGCAGAACTGGCAGGATGCCCTCGTTGGTATAGCGTCAATACCAGCGTCATGCCGAGTACGCACAGGACGATCACGGTCAAGGCATAGATCGGGAACAATTCCGTGCCTGGGATTCCAGTTGAGATCGGAAGAAAAGCCATGACCGCGGTTGCCACCCCCCGTGGGAACATCGCGGCGATCACCAAACGCTCGCTCATATTCCATGCGTCGGTGACTCGAGACAGCCCTTCAGTCACGCCGGCCCGCACGAGCACGACAATACAGAACAACGCCAAGCTCATCAACGCAATCTCGATGGTTAAGGATGAAAAATCCAGGATCAACCCCAGCAGCACATAAAAGAAGGTTCGCACGAGAAACGACAGTTCTTCGTGCATCCGCTTCATGAACTCACTCAAGACGAATTTCGCCTGGTCCAACTCGTACCCGATCAACATGCGGATAGGCCGCACCATGTGCCCAACGAGAAACTCCATGTTGCTGAGGACGAGCCCGAACAGGAGAATCGTAATGGCTCCATTGGCCCCGATCAGTTCCGCCACATAGTACAACACCAGAATCGCCGCCATCGTGAGCATGTACGACAGCGATTGCCCTCCGAGCCATGCCAACAGCCGCGCCCACAGTGCTCCTGCCAGGAGCGCCAGCATGATCGCATCCCAAAAGGCATGAAATACTTCTCGAATAAAATGTCCTCCACCATCCGGATCTTTCATCGTCCCCATCAGGGCCAGCGCGAGGACCACGACAAAGACTTCCGAGATGGCTGAATCAAGGCTCAACATCACTTTCGTCGAATCGCGGAGTGAAGACATATGCGACGTCACAGGAATAATGATGGCGGCCGCGGTGCCCCCCAAGATGGTGCCCAGAAGCAATCCGTGCAACCACGACGCATGGGTGATCCACACATAAAACCCCATAATCGTGAGAATGGTCGTGCCGAAGACCATCACGGAATACAGCAAAGCCATCGGTGTTTCCCTGACGACTTTCATAATGTGGAGATTGATCCCGCCTTCGAAGAGAATGATGAGCAGCGCGAGGGTGCCGAAGTACGGAGCGAGCTTCATGACGGCGGTGGGTTCAGCCACATGAAACACAGGTCCGAGCAGAATCCCGAATCCCATCAGAAACAGCACGCTGGGAATGCCGGTCCGTTTGAAGACCAACTCACCCGCCAAGCCGACCAGGATGACCAATCCTGTCAGACCTAACACGAGCTCGACGCTCAAAAACTCCATGGACGGCTCTTCTTCCCAATGAGGAGGACTGCACCCACCCCGGCATTATGCATCTGCCTTATTTTTTAGGCAACAAATCACCGTTGATGAGTTCGGGGTGACCATAACTGGGTTGTCACTAGCGTAAATCGTAACAGCGTGGCACAATAACCTCCGTATTTCTCCTGAAGTCAGGAATACGAACTGCAAATGGATCTTGAACAATTGAGCAAACACAGTCCCCACAGCGCCACATCTCTTAGGGTAAGGCTCGCACTTTATAGCATCGTCATCGCCTGGCTCACCGCTATCCCCGTCTTTGCTGAGCCATCGCCATCCGGTGCAGGCGTTCCGGTCCGTTTCCATGGTGAGACCTTGTTCACCCTTCAGACGGGACTGGCCAACGTCGATACAACCTCCCGGGCAGCAGCGATCGAAAAACGCCTCGATCGCCTGACTCGGGCGACACCTTCCGTCATCGAGAGCCTCAGGGTCGAGGACCACGAACAAACCGCCTATGTGTTGACGTCGGAAGAAGTGCTGTTCGTCGTGACCGACCAGGAGGCCAAGGCGGCTGGAAAACCGCGACACCTCTTAGCCGAGGAGCAGACAGAAACGATACGGGAAGCGCTCAGGGTGCTTCCTGCCGTCCAATCACCCCAAGAACCGGCGCCTCCGATCACCCTGCGGAATCTGCTGTGGGCCGGCGTCGCGACCTCATTATTGATCTTCTTTGCCGTAGCCTTTCATGTTCTCTTCCCTCGACTCTACGAAGCGCTCAATGCGTGGAGTGAGACACAACTGCACACTGTGTCACTTCACGGCTTGGAGCTGGTCGCAGCCGACCAACTCGGCCATGTCCTAGTGTTCTGCAGCAAAGTCCTTCGAGGTGTCCTCTCCGGTCTCGGACTGTATTGGTACTTTCATTTCGTCTTGAACCTCTTTCCACAAACACGCGTCTTTGAGCAAAGGTTTCTGGAGGCGCTGGCCGTACCGTTTGAACAGATTCAGGCCTTGCTGGGCAATAGGGGTGATCTGGCCATCGGCCTTCTCCTCGCCCTGGTCGCCACAGGCTTATTCTTGGGCTTCTTAAAGGTATTCCGCGAGCTCTTTCCCAGCATGCTCGACAAGGTTTCTGCCTGGGGCTACACGACGACGTACTCGTTCAAGATCCAGCGCGTGGAGATGCTCTCCGGTGCCCAAATCTCGGATGGCCTGTTGGTGTTGTTACGGGCCCTTCGATTGGCGGCCTACGTCACCCTCACCTACCTTTACGTCACGTCGATTCTGGGATTCTTTCCTGCCACCCATATACTCTCTGTCGAACTTTTGAACTATCTGATCGAGCCGATCAAGATGATCGGTCACAACTTCATCGCCTCAGTGCCGGATATCATCGCCATTGCGATCATCGTCGTCGTCACCAACTACGTCATCAAGCTCATCCACATGTTCTTCAATGGCATGGAACGAGGGGCGATCACCTTCCAGGGTTTTCATCGTGAATGGGCGACGCCGACCTACAAGATCGTGCGGTTCTTCGTTCTCGTCTTGGCTGCGGTCGCGATTTTCCCGTATATCCCAGGATCCCATTCTGAGGCGTTTCGAGGCATCTCGGTGTTTCTTGGCGTGCTCGTGTCGTTGGGTGCGGCCGGATCCTTCAGCAATATCGTCGCCGGAGTCGTCCTCACCTACATGCGACCATTCAGCCTCGGAGATCGAGTCAAAATCGCCGATACCGTCGGAGACATCACGGAAAAAACGCTCCTCGTCACGAGGATCAGAACCATCAAGAACGTCGACGTCACGATTCCCAATGCTCTGGTCCTTGGCTCACACATTATCAACTTCAGTTCGTCAGCCATGAAGCCGCCGCCGCTCATTCTCCATACAAGCCTGACTATCGGCTATGACGCGCCGTGGCAAAAAGTCCATGAGCTGCTCATTGCAGCAGCCAAGCAGACGACGCATATTCTGGAAACACCGGAGCCCTTCGTCTTGCAAACCAGCTTGGATGATTTCTACGTGCGGTATGAGATCAACGCCTATACCGGCGCCCCGAATAAAATGGCCAGCATCTATTCGGAACTCCACCAACATATCCAGGACCAGTTCAATGAGGCCGGGATTGAAATCATGTCGCCCCACTATACCCAAATCCGTGACGGCAATAAGACGACGATTCCCGATCAGTATTTGCCTAAGGGCTACCACGCTCCGGCGTTCAAAATTGGGCCGTTGAGTACCCTCTTCGGCGGTTCAAATGATCCGGAAAGTCCCAAAGGAGCGTCCAAGCCATGACGACGTGCCACGCCATTCGAGGGACTTCGTATGACCGTTGAGATGGTCTTAGTGCTCATCGTCGTGTTGGTGGCGGTGATCCTGTTCATCACCGAGAAGATCTCCGTTGACCTTGTGGCACTGATCATTGTCGCAATCCTGCTGCTCAGCAGGATCATCACGCCGGAGGAAGGCCTTTCCGGATTCAGCAACACGGCGACGGTCACGGTCGGCGCGATGTTGGTGCTGAGCGCCGGGCTGTTTAAGAGCGGCGCCGTGAATCTTCTCGGAGCCGGCCTACGCAGACTTAGCCGGCATGGCTCGGGGATCGCGATTCTCACGATGATGATCTGCGTGGGAACCATCTCCGCTTTCATCAACAATACCGCGGCTGTTGCAATGCTCCTGCCGATCGTGATGAGTACCGCGCGGGAAATGCGCGTAAGCCCCTCCAAACTCCTCATGCCGCTGTCCTTCGCTTCCATGTTCGGAGGCGTCTGCACACTGATCGGGAGCTCTACCAATATCCTGGTCAGCTCCATCGCCGAACGGTACGGGCAGCCAGGGCTCGGGATGTTCGAAATGACGCAACTCGGGCTGGTCTTCTTCGCCGCAGGTACGGTGTACATGATGGCGGTCGGCTTGCGGCTGATCCCGGACCGACAAGTGGAGGACGACCTGACGCAACGCTTCGGTATGGGTGACTATCTGACCGAGATCGTCCTGCTCCCTGAGGCCAAATCCATCGGCACCACGATCGCAGATTCTCCGCTTGGAGAGGATATCGACCTCGAGATTCTGGAACTCCGGCGCCATGCCGGACGATTCCAGTTTCCGGGCCCCCACACGGTGTTGCAAGCCGATGACATCCTGCTCGTCCGGTGCAACGCCGAACAGATCAAGCGCCTGCAGGAACGGGAGGGGATCGCACTGAAATCCGAGATGCAGTGGCACGATAAGGATTTCGAATCCGACGACACCCGGCTGATGGAGGCCGTCGTGGCTCCCTATTCAGTGCTCGACGGCAGAACCGTGAAAGGCATCAGATTTAAAGACAACTTCGGTGCCACCGTCTTGGCCATCCGCCATAATGCAGAGATCCTCCATGATCATCTGAACACGCGAATCCTTCGCGGGGGCGATATGCTGCTGCTCAAAGTTCGAAAGGATTCTTTCGAACGGCTGAGAAATAGCCCGGCCTTTGTCATGATGTCGGACGCAGGACTGCCCACCTTTCGAACGGACAAGCTCTTGATCGCGTTGACGATCGTCGCCGGCGTCGTGGGAACGGCGGCACTCAACTTGGTTCCGCTCGTCATCAGCGCCATCACCGGCTGTGCGCTGCTCATACTGACCGGCTGTCTGACCATGGAAGAAGCCTACCAGGCGGTCGAATGGAAGATCATATTTTTGCTCGCAGGGGTGCTGACGTTGGGAGTCGCTTTGGAAAAGACCGGGGCGGCCCTGCTGCTGTCAAACTGGATGATCGTAACAGTCGGGGTGTTGGGCCCAGTCGCACTCGTGTCGGCGTTTTACCTTGTGACCTCGCTGCTCACGGAGACCATGTCGAATAATGCCACCGCCGCACTCCTCACGCCCATCGCAATCGCTGCCGCCCAGTCGCTGGACGTGGATCCCCGCCCTTTCCTCATGGCCATCGCGTTCGCGGCCTCGGCCAGTTTCATGACTCCCGTCGGCTACCAAACGAACACCTTGATCTACGGACCAGGACAATACACATTTGCAGATTTTCTCCGTATCGGCACTCCTTTGAATATCCTGTTCTGGTTGTTAGCTACGCTCTTGATTCCGGTCTTCTGGCCGTTCCAGCACGTATGAACGACGGACGCATGATCGTCTCAACGATGACGCTGTGTGAGGGCGGAGGGACGCCGGTAATGATCGGGATAATCCTGTGCCTATGAGAACCGGGGCTTTCCAGGTCACTACTTTGGCGTCACTGATATGGACCGTTCCCGTATCAGGCTTCGCCGCTGAGTCTCACTCAGACACTAGCGACTGGCACTATGGAGGATCGATCGATCTGAGTTACGCGGTCGATTTCAACTTCCCGGAGAACAACCTGTGGCGGTCCAAAACCACAACCCCCGGCGTTAATGAACCGGCTCTCAACATGGCGGTTGGGTACGTCAGAAAAGATGTGTCCGTGCAATCCCGCTGGGGTCTCGAGTTCGGCCTGCAAGAAGGCAACGACACGGAGGGGCTCGTGCCTCCTTCTATCTCCAGCCGCGACAAACCAGTAGACTACGCGCGGCAGTGGAAACATTTTTCACGCGCGAACGTGTCGTATCTGGCCCCGGTTGGAAACGGACTGACCGTCACGGCGGGACTCTTTAAGAGCTACATCGGCTATCAATCCATTTATTCGAGATACAACCTCAACTACACCCGGAGTTATATGGCCGACAACGCGCCGTATTTCGTCTTCGGACTCGCCGCGACGTATCCAGTCAACGAGGCGACGCAGGTCGGCTTCTACATCATCAACGGGTATAATTATCTGTCCCACATCAACAATCAGCCAAGTTACGGCACGCAAGTCGTCTGGAAGCCCACCACCCGTCTGACCATGACGGAGAACCTGTACTATGGCCCGGACCAGTCAAACACGGCTCTCGAGTTCTGGCGCTTTTTCTCGGACAGCATCATCGAATGGAAAGACGGCCCGTTCACCTTTGCTGCGGCCTACGATGTCGGCACCGAAAACGCCGCCGAGCTTCCGGGCCATCCCCGGACCTTCTGGACAGCAGGAGCGCTCTATGCACACTGGAACGTCAGTGGCCCCTGGAGCGTGGCGCTCCGTCCGGAGTTCTATTGGGATCGCAATGCGAGGATCACCGGCTCCGAACAATTCATCGCAGCTGTGACCACGACGTTGGAATACAAGTGGCGTGTCGATCTCCACACCTTACTCGCCAGGGTTGAGCACCGCTACGACGACTCGCGCGGCAGTGAGGGAGGGTTCTTCAAGGGAGACTTCATCGGCCCCGGTACGATCGGACTGACTCCGGGGCAGCATCTCGTACTCTTTTCTTTGATTTGGTTCATCGAGCATTGACACCCACAGAAGTGGAGGAGCAGCGATGGATTGGTTGACTGATCTTTTGCGACCATTGATTCAATTCTCTCAAATTCCATTGTATTCGATCGGCGACACGACCATTACCCTCGGCACCTTGCTCTATCTGATGATCTTGGTCGTGGCGCTCTTTTATGCCACCGCCAAACTAAAAACGTGGATCGTCGAACGGCTGCTCTTACGAAGCCAAGTCGACCTGGGAGTCAGACACGCCATAGGAGCCATCGTTCGGTATGTCGTGGTAGCCATCGGCTTGATCATTATTCTACAGGCAGTCGGCATCAACCTCAGTACTTTGACAGTTCTCTTCGGCGCGCTCGGCATCGGAGTGGGATTCGGCCTGCAGAGCATCACCAACAACTTCGTCAGCGGAATCATTCTCCTGTTGGAGCGACCGATCAAGGTCGGAGACCGCATCGAAGTCGGCGGCGTGCACGGCGATGTCGTCAATATCTCGCCGCGCGCTACCACGATTGTGACGAACGACAACATCGCAATCATCGTCCCGAATGCCGACTTCATCTCCTCGAAGGTCGTCAATTGGAGTTATACGAATCGCAATGTCCGGTTCAATTTTCCCATCGGGGTTTCGTACGGTTCAGACCCGGATCAGGTCCGCCGCGTGCTCCTTGAGGTGGCGCTGGCTCATCAGGGGGTTCTCAAAGATCCGAAATCTTCCGTGCTCTTTGATGGATTCGGCGACAGTTCATTGAACTTCCTGCTCCGAGTGTGGACAAGAGAGTTCGCGACAGTTCCCGGGGTCCTGCGTAGCGATTTGTACTTTGCGATCAGCCGGGCCTTCAAAGAAGAAGGTATTGAGATCCCCTTCCCCCAGCGCGACCTGCATATCAAGAGCGGGACACTCAACGTGCGGCAGGTGCCACACGGCTAATGGAAATCGACACCCGCTTGGTGCCCGTGGCAGAAACGAGCACCCCTGGCGGCATAACGCGCAGTGGTACTCGACCGCTGCGTGCCAGATGTATAGGCCGTCCCCCCTTCGAAATCTCCAGCTTGCAGATTACGTCGTTGGACTTGGCTCTTCCTTTCCCGATCGCATTTTGGATGCAGCCTGAGCCAGCAACTCCTTCTGCAACACTTCGATATCGGCTTTGGCTCCCAACGCAATCTCTTCAACCCTCCGTTCACTCTCCGGGCCTGGCACGTGGGAAAACTCATGGCAGTCTTCATAGGCCTGTTCGGTGGTGCCGGTAGCCCTGATCACTGCACCAGCGATCACCCCACCAATCACTGCGATGACGAGAGTCAAGGCAATACCGGTCAGCTGTACGCCGGCGATTCCAGGCACGACAAAGATTGCACAGAGTCCCCCTAGCAGGCCCGGCATTCCATGCAAATTGTGGACGCCACAGGTATCGACCAACTTGATCTTGGATTCCAGCATGGGAAGGACAAACACAAACCCAATGACAGACAAGGCACCGGCGAGCAACCCGATCGAGAAGGCCCCGACTGGACTCACGAGATTACAGGTCGACCCAATCGAGACCCCGCCCGCCAAAGCGGCATTGGCCATATCCACCATCGAAGTCTTCCCATGATGGAAATACGTGCTGAGGAAATAGGTCGCAAGCGTCGCCCCACTCAGGGCAAGAATGGTGTTCACGATGGTCTGAGGCATTTCCTCGAACGGCACAATCGCGGTCGCGAAACTCGGCCAAAACAACCACAACACCATCGATCCAAGCATGGCAAACCGATCGGAGGTCGGATCGGATTCGATCGGCTGACTGCGCTGCTGCGCAGTTGTCAGCACCAAGGAAGCCGCCAACCCGAAATACGCGCCGAACGCGTGAATGACGATCGAGCCCGCCGAATCCTGAAACCCTTTGGTGAGCCCAGCACCATTGTCCAGCACCAAGTATTCATTGAGTGCGTAGAGCGGCACAAGCAGCAATGTGAGTAAGGCATACTGAAACACTCGCAACCGTCCCAGCACCGCCCCCATGGCGATTAACGCCGTCGCGACTGAAAATTCAGCCAACATCAGCGTTTCGACCGAATGCGTCTTGATCTCATGCCCCACCACCCCGTTGGCACGCAACAACATATACAGGGGCAACCCGGTTGCGACCACGAGATAGGTTCCGGTCGTCGCACCGAAGCCATATCGTCGAACAAAGACCATGAGAAATCCGAAGCCGACGACCAACATGGCCAGGATGTGAATCGAGTAGTTATATTGTGCGACCAGCCGCGCCTCATTGATGGGACCAGCCGGCTCTTCGGCGCCGACCCAACTTGTCATGCATAAAAGAACCAGACTTGCTGCGCCGAGCATCTTCAACCAGAAGCTGTTCCGCATGGAGGCCTCCTTGGACAATAGGAGCAATAGGGGGATTATTGGGGGAGCAGTGTACCCCAGTTACAAGCGCCCTTGTCAAACTCCTCCTCAAGTACACTGAGGAGCTTAGCCATCCCACCAGTAGCTTGAGTCCGGTAAGGGTCGGCAAAGTAGGCGATAAACCGTAGGAAATACCGGGTTAGCTGGTATTACCGGGGT
>Ga0224510_10002334_pt1 | contig 11486 bp, 10 predicted proteins | sample SF_May12_sed_USG_FD_170161 | JGI IMG/M metagenome (GOLD analysis project Ga0224510, IMG submission 170161) | Sediment microbial communities from San Francisco Bay, California, United States - SF_May12_sed_USGS_4_1 | ecosystem: Environmental > Aquatic > Marine > Sediment | place: USA: California... | reverse complement strand
CCCGGGGGTATTGGTTCCGCGCGAGTTCAGCCACCGGGAGCTGGCACGCAGGTTCCAAAGCGTCGAAGTTGCAGCCGTCAACCAGTGCTCAGGAAATCGGCGTGGCCTGTTCTCGCCGCACGTTCCCGGCGTGCAATGGGGAAATGGCGCCATGGGCAACGCAATCTGGCGCGGTGTCCGCCTGAAGGACGTACTGGAAAGCGCGGGCCTCGGCGCAAACGCGCTGGAAGTGGTCGGCAACGGCGTCGATGCGCCGATGCTCACGGGCCCTGATTTCGTGAAGAGCCTGCCGATGTGGAAAGCGCTCGATCCGGACACATTGATCGCCTTCGCCATGAACGGCGAGCCGCTGCCAGTGCTGAACGGCTTCCCGGCGCGCCTCGTCGTACCCGGGTGGACGGCCACGTACTGGGTCAAGGCGCTCTCGGACCTGCAGGTGACCGACAAGCCATTCGACGGCTTCTGGATGAAAACGGCCTACCGTGTCCCAAGCGGGATGTTCGGCATCAGCGGCTTCGAATCGCAGGACACAAAGCAGAATTCTCCGATCACCTCGATCAAGGTGAATTCACTCGTGGTCGATCCGGTGCCAGGCGCATTCCTCGCGCTGGGCCGGCGCGTGAAGCTCAGCGGCATTGCCTGGGACGGCGGGACGGGGATTCGTGGCGTCGAAGTGTCGTTGGACGGCGGCGCAAGCTGGCGCGCCGCGAGACTCGGCCGCGACCTCGGCCGCTATGCCTGGCGGCATTGGAGCCATGACTTCAGGCCGATGATCGCTGGCCAGCAGTCATTCATGGTGCGTGCAATGGCCAGGGACGGCGCAACGCAGGCCGCCAGGCTCGTCCACAATCCGGCTGGCTATCACCACAATGTCGCGCAGAGGGTCGACTACCATGTCGCGTGATTCAGAGCTTGCCGCGATGTTCTTTGCGGGGGCGCTGCTGGCCGCCGTCACTGCACACGCCGATGAATCAAGCCTGGTGCTCGCCGCCGGCGATGGCCTCAACAAGGTCAAGTCCAGTTGCGCCATGTGCCACAGCCTGGATTACATCCTCATGAACTCGCCGTTTCAGAATCGTGCGGGCTGGGAAAAAACCGTGACGAAGATGATCAAGGTGATGGGCGCGCCAATCACGGCGGAAGACTCCGCAATCATCGTTGGCTATCTCGCAGATCATTACGGCGAGGACTCGCTGCCGGTGGAGGGCGGCGGATCCTAGCCGCGCCCCGCTTCGCGTGCCCTTCGGCGGGCCGCCGTTGCGCAGAATTGGGTCCCGCAGACCCCCAGAATCCTCGGCAAGTACCCAATCCGGCGCATCAGCGTGGCGTAAGTCATTGTTTTTCATAACCTTCGCGACTACGTGAAAAAAAGACCAAAAAAGGGCTTGCATTAGAGTCGGTGTTGTAGTTCACTACAACACCAGAGGAGCCCAACAGTAGATCGGAAGCCGGCAAAAGGCCGATCCGAAACCCAGCAAAGGAAAGGAGAAAGTCATGTTCCCGATGTACACAAGCAGCAAGCAGATGGCAGTCAGCGCATTGGCGGCATTCGCGATCGTGTCGCTGCACGCAGTGGTACTGGACCAGGGCCACATCGCCTCGGCCCCCCGCGGCACTGTGGAAGTAGGTGAACTCACACTGGTCAGCATGGCGCCGATGGCGTCAGTGACCCTGCCGGAAGTGACCGTGGTTGCGAAGCGCGAGTCAGCGAACGGCTACTTTGCGGTGGCCGCCGAGCTTCCGGAAGTCGTCGTTGTCGCCAAGCGGGTGGCCTACATGGTTGCCAATGCGAATGCGGCCGAGCAGGCAGGTTCCGCGAGCGCTAAGGGCTCCGCTGAAAGTGTTCTGCTAAAGTAGTCTGGTAGCGGGCCAAATCACTCACGGCACAATGCAAATGGACACAAACTGGAACGAAAGCCTGCCGATCTACCGCCAACTGCGCGACCGCGTGGTGGCGATGATCCTGGAGGGCGTCCTGAACGACGGCGATCCCCTGCCGTCGGTCCGCAGCGTTGCGGGTGAGTACCGGCTGAATCCGCTGACGGTGCTGAAAGGTTATCAGCAACTCGTTGACGAGCAGCTTGTGGAAAAGCGTCGCGGCCGCGGCATGTTCGTGACCGAAGGTGCGCGACGCGCGCTCTTGAAGGACGAACGCCAGCATTTCCTCGAGGAGGAATGGCCAAAAGTCGGCGCCAGGATTCAACGGCTTGGATTCGATGCACGCGAGCTGCTCGAAGCGCTCGCCAAGGCGCCGCCACCGGCAGCGTCCACATTGACCGCGGTCCGCGACGAAGAGCCGGACGAGGGAGACACCCGTGAATGACCTGATTGTTGCGCGCGGGCTCAGCAAGAGTTATGGCGTGACCCACGCATTGCAGGACGCATCATTCGCCGTCGGTGCCGGGCGCATCGTCGGCCTGATCGGGCCGAATGGTGCCGGCAAGACCACTGCGCTGAAGGCCGTACTCGGCCTCGCGCGATTCCAGGGCGAACTCTCGGTGCTGGGCCTCGACCCGTACCGCCAGCGTCACAAGCTGATGCAGGACGTCTGCTTCATCGCGGACGTCGCCGTGCTGCCACGATGGATCCGCGTTCGCCAGTTGATCAACCTGGTCGCGGCGACGCATCCGAAATTCCGCCGCGATGTCTGCGAGCAGTTCCTCTCGCGCACAGACATAAAGCGCGACAGCCGGGTCAGGGAATTGTCGAAAGGCATGGTGACACAGCTGCACCTCGCACTGGTCATGGCCATCGACGCGAAACTGCTGATTCTGGACGAGCCGACGCTCGGGCTCGACATCCTGGTGCGCAAGCAGTTCTATGAGACATTGTTGACCGAATATTTCGACGAGCAGCGCACGATCCTCGTGACGACCCACCAGGTCGAGGAGATCGAGCACATCCTGACCGACCTGATATTCATCGATCGCGGCCGCATCGTGCTGGACGCGGCAATGGACGAGGTCCAGGAGACCTATGCGCAGGTCGCAGTGCGCCCCGAGCAACTCGCCGCCGCGAGGGCGCAGCAGCCGATTGCCGAGCGCCAGGGCCTCGGCCGCACGCACATGCTGTTCAGAGGCATGGATCGTGCCGATCTCGAGCGGTTCGGTGACGTCGGCGTGCCATCGGTCGCGGATTTGTTTGTCGCGGTGATAGAAGGAGCACGTGCATGAGCCGCTTTTTCTGGCTGATCCGCCGCGAGATCTGGGAAAACAAGTCGATCTGGGTCGCGCCGCTGATCGTTCTCGCCTGCCTGCTGCTGGCGTTCGTCACGGGTATTGTGCATGTCGGGCCGTTCGGATCAGAGGCGGCAGCGACGCCGTTCGGCAGCCTGGCGCCGGAAAAGCAGACCAAGCTGCTGCTGGTCGTGTACGTCGGCTTCGCGTTCGTCGTGTACCTGGTCATGGGTGTCATCGCGTTCTTCTACTCGCTGGACGCGCTGTATGCCGACCGACGCGACCGCAGCGTGTTGTTCTGGAAATCGTTGCCGTTGTCGGACGCGGAGACGGTGTTGTCGAAATTTGCGACCGCCGTTGTCGTGATTCCGCTGGTTGCGCTGGTCGGCGCACTGCTGGCGCAGCTGATCGTAGCGGCTGGTGGTTCGGTGATGATCGCGATGTCCGCCGAACCCAACGCAACCGTGTGGCAGCACGATGCAATCGTTGGCGCGGTGACTGCGGTGTTCGTGGCCTGTGGCACAGCCATGCTCTGGTATGCGCCTCTGGTCGCCTACCTGATGCTGGCCTCGGCCTGGGCGCCAAAAGGCCCGTTCCTGTGGGCCGTGCTGCCACCAGTGGCGCTGAGCCTGCTCGAGAAAGTGGTGCTGGGCTCGGGCCACGTCGGCAATTTCGTCGCCGACCGGATCAGGGGCCCGATGCGGCTGCTGGAATCCGGCATGCATGCGGACCCGGGCGGAGACGGCACGACGCTGCGGCTGTCCGAGATCAATATCGCCGCCAGCCTGAAAGAATTTTATAGCTCACCCGAACTATGGCTGGGTGTTATCGCTGCGGGCCTGCTGCTGGCCGGCGCAGTGTGGGTCCGTCGCTATCGCGACGAGACAACTTGAGGAGAAGCCGATGCGCACGATGATCCGGGCCGCCATGACGCTCGTTCTGCTGACTGCCTGCCTGCCCGCCACGGCGGCGACGGCGACACTGACCCGGGCCTGGCAGTACAAGACTGACCCGGCAGCCGGGCTCGAATTGCGCAACCTGATCGGCGACATTCGTGTCGAGCGCGGCACGGAAGCAGGTTTTCACATCACGGCGACCGCCACGATTGAAGCCGATTCGCAGGCCGAAGCCGATGCACTCGTGCGGGCAATCGACTACCGGACTCGCGACGTCGGCGCGGGATCGAGGTTCCACGTCGCTTTCCCGAAGGACAAATTCCCGAAGATCTATTACGCCGCGGGTCCCCGCTCCTGGTGGGGCGCGATGTACGCGGAGTACCTCGGCGAGCGGATCCGGCTTACAGGCGATCGCGACAAGGCGCCGGTGGTCCGCGTCGACCTGCTGGTCCGGGCGCCGGTGGGAGCGAAGCTCGATGTCAGGAACGTGTTCGGCGCGGCCGCAGCACAAGGCTACTCAGGCGAATTGCGTCTTGACGGCGGCAGCGGTGCGCTGCGATCGACAGCCGGGGAGGGGCGGCTCCTGCTGGACAGCGGCAGTGGAGACGTCGAGGTTTCGGGACACAAGGGCCGCGTGGGCGCAGACACCGGCAGCGGTTCCGTGACGATCACGGATTGCAGCTGCGAGATCGACGCCGGCACCGGTTCCGGCAGCGTCGAGATCCGCGGCGGTTCGGGAGTATTGCGGGCGGACACGGGCTCCGGCAGGGTCACGATCGAGGGCTTCAGCGGCACGATCGCAGCGGACACCGGCTCTGGCGGCGTGCTCGCCAAGAGCGTCTCGAATGTGACTGAGCTCGATGTGGATACTGGTTCCGGCAGCGTCTCGATCGACGGCGATCTCTCTGCTCTCAGGCGCCTGCACGTCGATACCGGCTCCGGCAGCGTACGCCTGCAATCAGAAAGCGCCCCCTCGATGGAAATCGTGATCGATACCGGCAGCGGCCACGTGGACGTGAATGCTCCAGGTGCGACGATCACGGAATCCAGGCACGGCGCCACGACAGTCAGGCTGCTGGATGGCGCCGGCAGCGGCGTCATCGACACCGGCTCCGGCGGCGTCGACATCATCGTGGCCGCGGACTGAGTCCTCTGGTCTCCTAGCCCGCGAGCAGCACGGCTTCGGCGTGCTCATTCGCCTCCGGCGTGCCGAACAGGACCACGACGTCGCCCTCGCGCAGTTTCATGTCCTGATCGGGCTCGCGCCCGACGATGCCGGCGCGCCGGACCGCCGTGAATGAAACCTCGGCGCCGTGCTCGCGGACTTCGCGCAGCGTGCGGGCGACCGACCACGCGCCCGGCGGCAGTACCACCGTGTGCAGCTCCTCACGCAGCGCATGCGATTCATCGATGAGCTCCGCGCCCTCGCGCCGGAATACCGTTCGCAGGATCTTGTAGCGCTGCCTGCGTATTTCCCCGACCGTGCGCAGCACACGCGACATCGGCACGTCGAGCACGATCAGGGCGTGCGAGACCAGCGTAAGCGCCGCTTCGAGCGTTTCCGGAACGACTTCCGTAGCCCCGGCTGCGTGCAGCTCCTCGAGCTGAGTGTCGTCAACCGTGCGCACCAGCACCGGAACGAAGGCGCGCGCGCGCCGCACCGCTTCCACGATCCTGAGTGACCGTTCCGGATCGGAGAAGGTGACGATGACGGCACTGGCATGCTCGAGACCCATCGAGCACAGCAGTCTTTCATCGGCGGCATCGCCGTAGATGATCGAGTCGCCGGCTTCCCGCGCGGTACGGACGCGAAACGGGTCCAGGTCCAGCGCGAGGTACTCGAAGCCCTGGCCCTCCAGCACGCGTGCGACATTCTGGCCAACGCGGCCGTAGCCACACAGGATCACGTGATCGCGTGCGGCTAGCGCCTGGGTCGCGGCATCGAAGCGCGCGATTTCGGTCTGCACCGGTCCGCTCTCGTGCAACACGAGCTGGGCGATGCGCTTGTTGTGCCGGATCAGGAGTGGCGACAGCACCATGCTGAGCGTGATCGCTGCGAGCAGGGGTTGCGTGATTTCCGAGGCGATCAGGCGGTTCTGCAGCAACAGCGTCAGCAGCGCGAAGCCGAACTCGCCGCCCTCGGACAGCACGATGCCGGTGCGCAGCGCCTTGAACCACTGGCCCGCGAAGCCACGCGCAGCCAGCATTACGATCACGGTCTTCAGCACCAGCATTCCGGCCAGGATCGCGGTCACGGCGGGCAGCTGGCGGAACAGCCCCGGGATATCGAGCTGCATGCCGATGGTCACGAAGAAAAGACCGAGCAGTGTGTCGCGGAACGGCCGGATGCCTGCCTCGACCTGGTAACGGTACTCGGTCTCGGCCAGCATCATCCCGGCGAGGAATGCTCCGAGGGCAAAGGTGAGCCCGACTGCGTGGGTGGCCCAGGCCGAACCCATCGCGACGAATAGCACGGCAAATGTGAAGAGTTCCGGCGCGCCGCTCGCCGCGATCTCGTGAAACAGCGGGCGCAGCAGCCAGCGTCCGGTCGCCAGCACGATGACGAGCGCGATTGCGGCCTTCAGGATCGCGAATGTCATTTCCGTTGTGGAGCTTGCGACATCGCCGGAGGCCAGTACGCCCGCCAGGGCGAGGAATGGCACGACGGCGAGGTCCTGGAACAGCAGCGTGCCAAATGCGAGCCGCCCGTGCGTGCGATTGAGCTCGCCCTGCTGGGTCAGCTGCTGGAGCACGATCGCGGTCGAGGACATTGCGACTGCGCCACCCAGCACGACGGCGACCACCAGGGGCACGTCGAAAGCCAGCGCAATTGCGGCTACCGCGGCGGTGGTCACACCGACCTGCAGGCTGCCGAGCAGGAACACCTCGCCGCGCGTCGCGATCAAGCGCGGCAGCGAGAACTCGAGCCCCAGCGTGAACAGCAGGAATACGATGCCGAACTCGGCCAGCGCCCGGGTGGTCTCCGTCGCGGCCACCCAGCCGAGCGCATAGGGACCGACGGCCATGCCGACCGCCAGGAAGCCGATGATCAATGGCATCCGCAGGCGGCGCAGGCTGACCACGACTGCAAGCGTGGCGGCAAGCAGCAGCAGGACGTCTTCCAGTACGGTTCCTTCCATCGGGCTCATGCTCTATGCGGCAGGCACGTCGCGTCAACCACGAGGCAGGCTCGCACGTTAGCAGTCCAGATGGACCTGCTTCCCGCGGACCCGGCGGTTCGGGCCGCCGTATCGCTGCAGCGGTCGGTGCGGTCGCCGGTGCCGTGGCGGGCCAGGCGATCGAGGAGCATGCGGCCCGTGAGGACGCCTGGCAGATTACTGTTGAACTGGACGGCGGTCGCACCATCGCGGTCGAGCAGTCTCGCGACGAATCATTCAGGATCGGCGAGCGCGTCAGGATTTACATGCGCCGCGACGGCACGGCGCGGGTCGCGAAGCTCTGAGAAAGCAACCGACGTTCAGGGCACGAGCACCAGCGCGCCCTGCACCGCGCCGCCCCGGAGACGGGCCAGCGCCTCGTTGGCAGACTCAAGTGGCAGCACCTCGACGGAAGTCCTGAGCGGCACGCGCCCGGCCAGGGCCATGAATTCCTGGCCGTCGCGCCGGGTCAGGTTTGCGACCGAGCACAGGCTGCGTTCACCCCACAACAGCGCATATGGGAACGCAGGAATGTCACTCATGTGGATACCCGCGCACACGACGCGACCGCCCTTGCGCACTGACGCGAGCGCCGTCGGTACCAGTGCACCGACCGGCGCGAACAGGATCGCCGCGTCCAGCGGCACCGGCCCGGGCTGATCGCTCGGTCCGGCCCAGACGCAGCCCAGCCCGCGCGCGAAGGACGCTGCGGCTCTGTCACCGGGCCGCACGAAGGCATGGACCTCGCGACCCTCGTGGCGCGCAAGCTGCGTGACAATGTGCGCAGCGGCGCCGAAACCGAAAAGTCCGAGCCTGCCCGCCACCCCTGTGGCAGCCAGCGCCCGATAGCCGATCAGTCCGGCGCACAGCAACGGAGCAGCCTCGGCATCGCTGAAGCAATCCGGAATCGGCAGGCAGTAGCGGTGATTTGCAACGACGTACTCGGCGAATCCGCCGTCGACCTGCCAGCCGGTAAAGCGGGCCGAGTCGCAGAGATTCTCGCGGCCGGCGCGGCAATGTTCGCACTCCCCGCAGGTCCAGCCGAGCCAGGGTACGCCAAGTCGGGCAGCCTTCGGCATCTCGACACCGGGACCGGCGGCAACCGCCTCGCACACGATCTCGTGTCCGGGAATGCGCGGTGGCCGCAGTCCGGGCAACTCCCCATCCACGATGTGCAGGTCTGTGCGGCAGACTGCACAGGCGCGCACCCGCAGCAACAGCTCGCCGCGACCTGGCTGTGGCATGGCCATATCCACGGCTTCGAGTGGTGCACCGGCGCGCGTGAGGAGCATGGCGCGCATGGCAGACTGGCTCAGCCGAACATGCCCCCGTAGCGCAAGGTGCCGCGGGCCTGCGTCACCAGCAGCTGCAGGAAATCGGTGGCCAGCATGGGCTCTCCGAACAGCCGCCCCTGGCCATATTGGCAGTCGATGCTGCGAAGGTAGGCCAGCTGCTCCTTGGACTCGATGCCTTCGGCAACGACCTCGAGGTCGAGATTCTTTCCCATTTCGACGATCGTGCGAACGAGCGTCGCATCCTCGCGCGACACGGCGGCGTGGCGCACGAAAGACTGGTCGATCTTGAGCGTGCCGACCGGGAACTGCTGCAGCGCAGACAGTGAAGAATAGCCGGTCCCGAAATCGTCGATCGACAGGTGCAGTCCCATCGCATAGAGCTCGTCGAGCAGCCGCACCATGCGCCGCGCATCGGTCATCAGGGTCGTCTCGGTGATCTCGAGCTCGAAATTCGAAGGCGCCACGCCGGTGTCATCAAAAACCGAGCGGTAGCGCGTCAGGAACTCCGCCTGGCGCAGCTGCTTCAACGACAGGTTGATGGAAATGCGGCCGGGCTTGGGCACCTGGTCCTGCCAGCTCCGGTAGTCATTGCAGACCCGCTTGAGGACCCATTCGCCGATTTCCTGGATCAGGTTCGACTCTTCCGCCAGCGGGATGAACTGCATCGGCGGAATGTCGCCGTGGCCGGCCAGCCGCCAGCGCAACAGCGCTTCGCCGCCCACGACGCGGCCATTGCGCAGGTCGATCTTGGGCTGATAGAACATCATGAGCTCGTCGCGCTCTATCGCGCGCCTGAGCTTGCTCTTCAGCATCAAGCGTTCGACCGCGATCGCGCTCATTTCGGTCGTGAAGAAGCTGTGGCTGTTGCCGCCATTCTGCTTCGAGTGATACATCGCGGCATCGGCGTCGCGGATCAGGTCGACGACGTTGTCCGCATCCTGCGGGCAGAACGCGATTCCGAGGCTGCTGGTGACATAAAGTTCGTGCTGACCGAGCTGGAATGGGCGCCCCAGCTCGTCGAGCAGCTCCCTGGCGAGCGCTGCGACGGCCGCACGGTTGTCCTCGCCACGCGGCAGGTTCTCGATGAATGCGGCGAACTCGTCGCCCGCGAGCCGGCCCAGCATCGTGCCGTTGGGCATGCGTCCGATCATCCGCTCGCTGAGGATTTCGAGCGCTCGGTCGCCGGCCGCATGGCCAAAGGTGTCGTTGACCTCCTTGAAGTGGTCGAGGTCGATATAGACCAGCGCGAGTGCCTGGTCGCTCTTGCGCGCACGGGCGATGGCCTGCTGCAGCGAATGCTGGAATTGCAGGCGATTCGGGATCTTGGTCAGCGTGTCGTAGCGTGCGAGGTACCTGATCCGGCGTTCGGCACGCTTGCGCTCGGTGATGTTGCGCGCGACGAATATGCAGCCCTGGAAGCGCGGATCGTCCGCCGCGATGACCGAGCCTGACAACGACACCGGGATCGTCTGCCCGTTCTTCGTCCTGACCGTCAATTCGAGCATGTCGTTGGCGGCCTGCTCGATGTTGAAATTCGTGCGGTCCTGGTCGGAGATCACATAGGCGAGTTCGCGTCCCAGCAGCTCGCCCTGCGACCAGCCGAGGAGCTGCGACGCCGCCACATTCACGCGCTTGATCATGCCTTCGGGCGAAGTCACGAATACAGCGTCATTCATGCTGTCGAGCATGATGTCGAGCGCGCGGCCGGTCGCCGCGTGGTCGCTCAGGTTCAGGCGCAGATTCTCGAGCGCGCGCGCCAGTCCCGCGCCGTAACCTCCCTCGGGTGTCTCGATGTGGGTCGCCCAGTTGCCGCCTGCCAGCTGGTTCACTGCATCGCGCAATTCCTCCATCGGGCGTTCTATGCGCTCAGCGAATCGCCAGGCCACCGCAAACGCGACGCCGAGCAACAGCAGGCCACCGCCGGCCAGCAGGAGCAGCCGGCGCTCGAAATCCGAGCTGCGGCGCTCGTCGAGCGCTGCGGCGATTCCACCCGTGCGCCGCAACTCCTGGCTTGCGGCGACCTGTTGAACCAGTTCGGTGTCCGCGGCAATGTCGAGCCGCAGGTCGATGGCGGCGAGCATGAGCAGCACGATGAGCAGCATCGCGCTGGCGACGGTCGCCATGACGAGCGCTCGGGTCTTGAATGAAGGCTTCATTTCCGCCGCAGCGGTGCCGCTGCACCGTCCCCCGATTATCCTGGATAGGCCGGTCTGTGCCGGCCCGGTCATCATACGCCGCCTCGCGGCGGGCGACAGCGCAAGCCTTTTTTGGGGGCGTTACTCGGGGGCTCCCCGGTGCGGTAGCATCGCCCGCTTGGACGCGCTGCAACTGACCGGCCGCGATAGCGGCCATATCGTCGACCTGGTGTCCCCCCGCTGCATGCTGCATGCCGCCGTGGTGGACGCTTTTCTTGCGATGCGGGAGGGCGCCGCGGGCGCAGGCATCGACTTGCTTCCCGTTTCGTCATTCCGCGACTTCGAGCGCCAGCGCCGGATCTGGAACGCGAAATATCGCGGCGAGCGGCCGGCGCTCGATCGCAGGGGCCGGCCCGCCGACTTGCGCCGTCTGCCGCCCGAGAAGCGGGTGGAAACAATCCTGCTGTGGTCAGCATTGCCGGGTGCGAGCCGGCATCACTGGGGCAGCGACATCGACGTCGTGGACGGGCGCGTGGTTGCCGGCGGCTACAAGGCGAGACTCGAGCGGGAGGAATTCAGGCGCGGCGGGCCATTCGCGCCGCTGTCACGCTGGCTCGACGATCACATGCGCCGCTACGGTTTCTACCGGCCGTACACGCGCGCAGGTGCGGGTGTGCAGCCTGAACCCTGGCACCTGAGCTTTGCGCCGGTCGCGCGCCGCGCATTGCCCGCCCTCAGCGTGGGATTGCTGGCCGCGGCGATCGAGGGAGCCGATGTTGACGGGGAGGCCGCGATACTTGCGCGCCTGCCGTCGATCCATGAACGC
>Ga0224510_10002332_pt1 | contig 11489 bp, 14 predicted proteins | sample SF_May12_sed_USG_FD_170161 | JGI IMG/M metagenome (GOLD analysis project Ga0224510, IMG submission 170161) | Sediment microbial communities from San Francisco Bay, California, United States - SF_May12_sed_USGS_4_1 | ecosystem: Environmental > Aquatic > Marine > Sediment | place: USA: California... | reverse complement strand
AGGCCCCGGCACCGCAGGCACGCTGGTGGGCTTCCCGCTGTACTGGGCGCTTGCGCCACTGCTGAGCGACTATGAGTTTCTGCTGTTACTTGGGGTGGCATTCATGGTCGGCGTGTGGATATGCGACAAAACCGGCCGCGCGCTGGGGGTCGAGGATCACGGTGGCATCGTGTGGGACGAGATCGTGGCCTTTATGCTGGTGCTGTTTTTCACACCGCAGGGCCTTTACTGGCAGATTCTGGCGTTTTTACTATTCCGATTTTTCGATATTGTGAAACCGCAGCCGATCAGGCATTTTGATCAAAATCTGCATGGCGGCCTGGGGGTCATGTTCGATGATTTGCTGGCGGCGGGCTATGCGCTGCTGTGCCTGGCGTTTATCAAAAGCTTGCTGTATTGATTGCTGCAACATTCATTGTTTCAGGCGGTTGAATTCAAGGGGATAAAAATGCGTCTGCCATTGCTCTTGCTTTTATGTATCGGTCTTGTGCATGCCGAGGAATTTGATGCCAGGGTCATCGCGGTGATGGACGGTGATACCGTCATGGTGCTGCGCGAAGGCAAAAAAATAAAGGTGCGCATGCTCAATATCGATGCACCCGAATCGGATCAGGAATTCGGCAAGGAATCGCGCCAGGCGCTGGCAGACAGGGTGCTGAAAAAGCAGGTGCATGTGAGCAGTCAGGCGGTGGACAGCTATGGCCGCATGCTTGCCGAGATCAGCGTGGACGGCAAGAGCGTGAACGAAGAGCAGGTGAATAATGGCATGGCATGGGAGTACTCGCACTTCCATCGCGACAAACGCTACCTGTCGTTGAACAAACAGGCGCAGAAAATGCGCCGTGGATTGTGGGCGCAGGCAGTGCAGCCAATATCGCCGGAGCAGTGGCGCAAAGCCCATCCCTCGAAATATCAATCAGCCAAACCGTCATCCTCGCTGCATGTGAACGCCGCATGCGGCAAGAAACATTTGTGCAGCCAGATGCTTTCCTGCGAGGAAGCGAAGATTTATTATTTGCAATGCGGCGTCAAAACGCTGGACGGTAATGGCGACGGTGTGCCATGCGAGAGCTTGTGTACCCCGGAATCGCTCATCAAACATTAGCATCCTGCTGCAACACGGCCAACGGCAGCATCAAGGAGCAGAGGGAGCGCTCTTCTGCAACAACAAACTCTCAATCAACGGAAAAAGTTCCCTTTCCTCGAAGCGTACATGAGCCGTTAAATATTGCCCAAAGCTATTCAGGGCCACGGCCTCATTTTGCTGCAACGCTGCAAGCATGCCACGCAATTGTTCATGCTCCATCAGCGTGCGCTGGACCAATGCCTGAGTTGCCGGGCTTGTTAACATCGGCAAAAGGGATTGTTCTTCAATCCTGAAATGCGGTTCCAGATCTTTCGTGTATGCCTGGACGGCGCGCTGGCAGGCCTGGCACACTCCTGCCGCATCGGCGGAGTGTGCCGCGCGTATGCAGGCTTGCGCCAAGGTCAGAGCGGTGTGGTGTTCGCGCGATAACGGTTGCAGCAATGCGCTTCGTTTCATGCGGTACTCAAGCTTGAGACAGGCCGAATACTTCAGCATCGTCGGCATGATCCAGCAAAATACTGCGCACCCGTTCTTGCCATAATTGCCGGAATTCGGCGGACTCATCCGGGGTTGCCGTATTGGCGATACAGCCTGCCATGAGTCCGGACAGGCGCGGAGAAGCCGGGACTCGCTGCAGATTGGTCTTTGTCAGTACGGCCTGCTTGGTGTCGAGCCGGGTGTAGCGCATTTCAGCCTGCATTTCCACGCCAAAAAACAGGCGTTGCCTTCTGTCGAAGCGGCCGCCTATGCCTTTGAAGCCATTGTCGGACATCGAGCCCGTCAACATGCTCACGACATTGGCGATCACGCCGGTAACACCACTGGCGCTGTCCTGGCTGAACTCCACCCGAATATCACCACGCACCGGGATTGCATCAGGGTAAAGTGTGGCCAGTGCCTTGCAGGTTGTCCAGTAGGCGCCGGCAACCGTCGGGCAGGAGTGTCCAGCCAGCCGTACCGCATCGCCATAGTTGTATTGCAGAATTCCGTCATTTGCTGCGCCGAGAAATTCGGCCAGTGGATCATATAACGTTATTGTTGGAACTTCGCTGAAAAAATCCGGATACTTCATAATTCACTGCTCTTTATTTGCCGCACAGGCTGAACCGCTGTATCAACGCCAATTTGCGGTGACAGCCAGTTTAATTGCAATAAATTGATTTTGTTCAATATTAATGAGAGTGCATCACGCCATGCCAATCGGGGTGGTTGAAATAAACGCCATAGTCTTCAAGTGCGCGCGAAATCTTCTCGGCTCCCTTGCGTGCTTCGTTGCCGTTTTTTTTCTGCATCGCTTCGGCTCCGGCCATGATTTCGCCCAGTAACAGGTGCAGCATGGCATCCGTTTCAGGCTCCAGCTTGCAGTTATTAACCATAAATGAAATTTGCTCATTGGTTTTTTGTGCCAGCCCACGGTACTGTTTTACGGTGGCTTTGCCGCTGTGTATAGCCGGAAGGTCTGCAGCCAGTGCATCCCGGATACGGCTCATTCCTTGGCGCAGACTGTCGTCGGTGGCCCATTTCTGACCATTATTAAGACCGAGCTGCGCGGGTGCGGTCATCTCGTGACCATGATCGTGACCATGATGGTGTTCCTCTGCCAGACCAGGCTGTGCCACTGCGCTCAGCAGCGCAGTCGCGCTCAGGATTGCTGCGATTTTTTTCCATTGGGTAAACATATTTCGATTCCTTGATAATCAGATTAAATGAGGTACTGTCCAGTAGCCATGGCGGGTAAAGATCAAAACTGAAGCGCAGTTTCAACTATTGAGAAGAAAAATGGCTGCGACCCAAATTTGATCAGCCAACCACCAGAAAATCAATAACGATCTCGCCAGGATTGCGTGCTACATAGGATATCTTTATGCTCGGGCCAAAGTGGCCGTTGATTTGTGACAGCAAGGGCAAGGGGTCATGGTCGTTGCAGAAACGCATGGTTTCGCCAGGTTGCAATGCTGCCAGAGCGCCAAAAATAGCAGCATGCCGGAATCGCTTGGCGACACCGCGCGCATCAAACGGGTAAACGCCATCGGCAACGATGGGAGTAGAGCAACTATGTGACATGTTTGATTCCTCAATATGATTAAATTTGAAGGTGTACTATACATATATGTATAGAGTAATGCAACGACCTGCATTTTTTCTGGTTGCCTTGCATGGCCGCCTTGCCTGGTTATTCGATCGTCTGAAAGCTGCACCCTGATGCGTCACAGCGCAGGGTATTGCCGGTCTGATGCCAGTCTCCCAGTACCCATCGTTCACAAGTCTTGCCATCGACCTCGTGCAGATGATGTTTTAGTCGATGGGTATGGCCGTGAATCATGCGCGGATAGTGATGGCTGCGGAACTGCTCCTTAACCGCTGTCAAATTCACGTCCATGATTTCCTGCGTTTTTACCTGCTTCTGGACTTCGCTCATTTTACGCAGCTGTTCGATCTGCGCCTTGCGTTGTGCCAGTGGCTGGGCGAGGAAGTTGCTGCGCCATGCAGGTTCGCGAACCTGTTTGCGAAAGGCCTGATACTCCTTGTCGTCCGTACACAGGGCATCGCCGTGTGTGAGCAGGGTGGGGGTGCCATAGAGATCGATGAAAGCGGGATCTGGCAGAATATTTGCATTGCATGCTCGCGCCAGTTGCTCATCCATCAGAAAATCACGGTTGCCGTGCATGATGAATAGCGGCGTACCGAGCCTGCTTACCTCGCGCATCGCTGTGATAATTTGTTGGTGGAAGGGCGTGTCGCGGTCATCATCCCCCGCCCAGTATTCAAACAGATCGCCGAGGATATAGAGCGCATCTGCCCTGGATGCTATGTTACGGGTGAAATTCAGAAACAGTTGGGTGATATGGGGCTGGTCTTCACTGAGGTGCAGGTCGGAAATAAACAGGGTATGAGACATAGTGAAAACTGATTGATCTATTTTTTATAACGGCACTCGGTAATTTCACGATTGGTCTTGAGTTCCAGGCAATATCTAAAGTCAACAAGCCTGTTATTATTGGGTTGAGTCTTGCTTGCAGCTGGATCGGCGGTTTCCGTGCCCGAGCCTGCAGGAATATTGGCGCTGGCAGGCTTGTCAGTGTGGGCAGGTATGGATTGCTCCGGCACGGTTTCGGTCGGCGGCGGCACCTCTGCCAGTGTGACCTGCGATGCTTGCAGCAGGACGAGGGCAAATAAAGCAAAGAGAATTTTTTTAAACATACTCTTCCTTCCTTTTTAAAATAATGGCGGGCTGTTAAAGCAGAAACGGCGCTTTACGCGCCGTTATTTCTTTATTGTACGATCTCAGCTTTGGTGATGATAACGTCTTCTTTGGGTACATCCCCATATCCGCCGATATTGCCGGTCTTGACCTTGCCGATCTTGTCTACCACGTCCATGCCTTCAACCACTTTGCCGAATACGCAGTAGCCATAGCCCTGTGGATTAGGCGCGGTATAGTTGAGGAAACCGTTGTCCTTGGTGTTGATAAAGAACTGCGCGGTGGCGGATTGCGGGTCGCTGGTGCGTGCCATCGCGATGGTGTATTTGTCATTTTTGAGGCCGTTGGCGGCTTCATTCTTGATGGGTGCTTTGACAGCTTTCTGCATCATGCCCGGCTCGAAACCGCCGCCCTGGATCATGAAGCCGTCGATCACGCGATGGAAAATGGTGTTGCTGTAGTGGCCGCTGGTGACGTAGTCTTCGAAGTTCTTGACGGTGACGGGCGCTTTTTCGGCATCGAGTTGCAGGGTGATGATGCCGTGGTTGGTGTGCAGTTTAATCATGTGTGACTTTCCTTTTTTTGCGGGGGGTTGTGTGGCTGCATGCGCAGGTAATACGCATAGGCCAGCGATTAGTAAAGCGAATAGTGATGTCAATATTTTATTCAAGATGCAGCTCCTTCATAAACAATTTTCCAACGGTTGTCGCGCTTGATCCAGTACTGGCGCTTTTTCATGCGGTTTTCCAGATTATTGCTGGCGTAGTCCTGCTCGAAGTTGACTACCACCAGGTCAGGCTGGTTTGGATAGGGGAAAATGCTAAGGCCGGAGAGACCTACCTTGATCCACGATTTGCCCGAATTGACCAGGCGCTTTTGCGCAGACCAGGTATCCAGCCTGAAGCTCCCTGCAGCAAAATCGGGCGCGTAATGGGTCAGGTATGAGTCGGTATTCAGACTGGACCAATCGCTGCGCCATTGTTCGATGGCTTTCAGCAAGTCCGCCTGATCAGCCTTGTCTTTGTCGTCGCTTATCTCCATGCGGTTGGTGATAATGACGGGAGTGGTGCCTACCTGCAGCGATTTGCCGATATGGGTGAGATCGTCATTGGACAGAACGACACAGCCGTTGCTGGCCAGTGGCGGGCGGCTGTAGGTGTCGCTGGGCGTGCCATGCAGCCAGATGCCGTGACCGTTGCGTCCCTGCCGTGTGTCCCATTCGTTCGGGTAGCTGATGGGGTAGGCGCCGCTGCCGTAGAAATCGGTAAGTTGTTTTTTGCTGAGATAGGCATTGACAAAATAGACTCCCAGAGGCGTTTTCTGGTCTCCTTCGCTCAGTTTGTCCGCCCCCTTTTTGCCTACGCTGATATAAAAGTTTTCAACATAACGCGGTGAACCATTGACGTTTTCATACAAATAAAGCGTCGATTTGCTGGTATCCACCACGATGGCGTAGTGCTGTTGCGGATCGAGTTGCCAGATATATCGCGGTGCGCTGGTGACAGGCTGTTGCTGCACGCGCTGCAGGCGAACACGTGCTTCGTCGCGCAAATCATTGACGCGGTCAGTGGGCGCATCGGGGTCGTTGCCAAAACCGCTGAGCGGTTTGGCGCGCGCCATCAGCAGGTCGCCTTTCAGCATTTGCGCCAGCTTGAAGTTGGGATTGGCCTTGAGCAAGGCATCCACTTCATTCAGGGCGACATCCAGGTGATTGCTGCCCACCGAATTCAGACTCTTCACCAGCAGCGCTTCCATGGCGCGCGAATCAAGCTCGCCCGCCCTGGCCGGGAGGGAAAGCAAGCCGAGAAATATCAGTGTCGTGTAATTAATCATTTTGCTCCGGTTTGCTCGGACAGGATTTGCCATGCGCCATTGCTTCTGCTTAGCAGCAGCGTTTTGCGCGTGGTTGAGTTGAGTGCTCCCGAGCGGTAAGACTGGATGAAGCTGACGCTGGCATGGCCGTCGTCCAGCATTTTAACTTTGGCGTTGCTGACATTCACGATGATAGGTTGGGGTTTGTCGATACGTTCGCGGCGCTGTTGTTCCCAGCTGCTTCGTGATTCATTGTTGGGTGTCTTGAAATCCCTGGCATACATGGCGAGATATTTCTTCACGTTTCTGGAAGACCATGCCTTGGCCCAGTCATTCACGGCATTCAGCACCTCGTCATTGGCATTTGCTGCCTCAGGCGCCGCAGGTCTAATGCTGGCAGGTGGTACTTTGGCAATTGTTTCAGGTGCAACTGTTGTGACGGCAGCAACCGTTGCTGCAGGGGTGGAAGCAGCTGTCGTTGTGATGACTGAGGCGGCAGGCGGATTATTCACCCCTGCAAGCTGAATTTTGTTGCCATTCGATTTGGTGACAGGGGAATACATGTCCTTGATCAGTGCCAGCTTGGTAATTGAACTGGTTTTGCTGCGATCAAGCTGCAAGGCGCGGTCATAGGCCTGGCTGGCCATTTTTGCATAGATGTCGCCAAGATTTTCATGCGCGGTGGAATAACTGGGATGGGTGTGCAGCGCTTTCTCCAAGGCGATTTTCGCCTTCTCATATTGGCCCTGGTTTGCATACAAAACGGCCAGGTTGTTATAAGGCTCAGGCAAATCGGGATAGTCTTCGGTGAGCGCGGTATAAATACGCACGGATTCTTCAGTTTGACCCTGCTCGGTCAGGATCAGTGCCTTCAGGAAGCGCGCCTGCCCATCCTTGGGTTTATTGGCCAGGATGGCGTCAACCTTGATCAGCGCTTGCGTGATTTGCCCCTGCCTGAATAATTTGTTTGCATCCTGAAACTCGTCGGCGACTGAATTCAGGCTGAAACACAGCAACAAAGCGCATAGTGCAGCATGTTGATTGAAGCGGTTGAATCTCATCATCAGAATTGTTTGTTTTTGCAATTAGGTTAGCGACGGTATGTCCATCGAAATTAAATGAACATGAAAAGGGTGCGTGATTCTACCAAAAAAGCCTGCTTCTTTCATCCGTTATAAAGCCGTATCAAGGGTGTAATTCGTATAACGATAAATTTGCATACCCCCGCGCGCGGCAGAGGAAGAGGTGAGGGGGATGGGAGAGGCGAATTTTATCATTTCGACGGTCATTGTCTCCAGGCGCCTTTACAGCGGGGTAAAAGCTGCAGGCACTGGCGCTACAGACAGCGGATTTCAGGTAAAATTCACTTTTTATTGCATCCTGAAACCGATAATGAGCAGCAATCCTATCCCTCCGGCATCCAACTTTATCCGCAGCATGATCGAATCCGATCTGGCGAGCGGCAAGCATACTGCCATCGTGACGCGATTCCCGCCCGAACCGAATGGTTATTTGCATGTCGGCCATGCCAAATCCATCTGTCTGAATTTTGGCCTGGCCCAGGACTTCAACGGCAAGTGCAATCTGCGCTTTGACGACACCAATCCGGAAAAGGAGAGCGAGGAATATGCGCGCTCGATTCAGGACGACGTGCATTGGCTGGGCTTCCAGTGGGATGGCGAAGTGCGCTGGGCTTCGGATTATTTCGAGCAGCTGTACCAGTATGCGGTCGAGCTGATCAAGCAGGGCAAGGCCTATGTGGAAGACCTGAGCGCCGAAGAAATGCGCGAATACCGCGGCACGCTGACCCAGCCCGGCAAAAACAGCCCTTACCGCGACCGCCCCGTGGCCGAAAACCTGGACCTGTTTGCGCGCATGCGCGCCGGCGAATTTGCCGATGGCGCCAAGGTGCTGCGCGCCAAGATCGACATGGCCTCCGGCAACATCAACCTGCGCGACCCGGCGATTTACCGCATCCGCCGCGCGCACCATATCCGCACCGGCGACCAGTGGTGCATCTACCCGATGTACGACTACACCCACTGCATTTCGGATGCGCTGGAAGGCATCACCCATTCGCTGTGCACGCTGGAATTTGAAGACCACCGCCCCTTGTACGACTGGGTGCTGGACCAGCTGCCGGTGCCCTGCCACCCGCAGCAAACCGAATTCTCCCGCCTGGAGTTGCATTACACCATCACCAGCAAGCGCAAACTGCTGCAACTGGTGAACGACAAGCATGTGAGCGGCTGGGACGACCCGCGCATGCCCACCATTTCCGGCATGCGCCGGCGCGGCTACACGCCGGAAGGCATACGCGAATTTGCGCGCCGCATCGGCGTGTCGAAAAGCGCCAACACGGTAGACATGGGCGTGATGGAAGGCGCCATCCGCGAAGACCTGGAAGGCCGCGCCGCAAGGGTGATGGCGATCATCAATCCGCTCAAGGTGAGCATCACCAATTTTGAAGGCGCGCAGTCGCGCGAAGCGGGTTTCCATCCCAACCATCCCGAGTTTGGCGCGCGCCTGGTGCCGATTTCGTCTGAACTGTTTATCGAGGCCGACGATTTTGCCGAGGTGCCGCCCGCGGGCTGGCAGCGCCTTACCCTGGGCGGCGAGGTGCGGCTGCGCTACAGCTATGTGATGCGCTGCGACGAAGTGGTGAAAGACGCCGCCGGCAACATTACCGAATTGCGCTGCAGCATCGACCACAACACCCTGGGAAAAAATCCGGAAGGACGCAAGGTAAAGGGCGTCATCCATTTCCTCTCATGCGCCCACGCACTGCCTGCCGAGATACGTTTGTACGACAGGCTGTTCACCGTGGCCGAACCCGATGCCGACAGGGATGTGGATTTCTGCACCTATCTCAATCCGCACTCGCTCACCGTGGTGCAGGGCTGGGTAGAGCCAGCGGTAAAAGATGCCGCGCCGGAGACGCGCTACCAGTTTGAACGCCTCGGCTATTTCTGCGCCGACCGGCGCGAGCATCAGGCGGGCGGCAAGCTGGTATTTAACCGCACCGTGACGCTGAAAGATTCCTGGACTAAGGATTAAAAAATGAGCGATGGATATATTGTGCACAGCGACGAAAAAATGGAGTCGCTGAAAAAGATCACCATGCTGGTTTATGTGCTGTATGCCTTCTCCTATTTCGCCGGTATTACCGCGATCATCGGCATCGTCATCAACTACATCAAGCGCGAAGAAGTGGCCGGCACCTGGCTGGATAGCCACTTTCGCTGGCAGATGCGCACCTTCTGGTTCGGCCTGCTGTGGGCGGTGATCGGCATTGCCACGATAGTGGTGCTGATCGGCATCGCCATATTGTTTGCCAATTGCATCTGGATCATTTACCGCGTCGTGAAAGGCTGGCTGTATTTCAACGACAACAAACCGATGCCCTACTAAATAATCCAGGAACACCACAAAAGATGCGTCTTTCCCGCGCAGGCAGGAATCCAGGCAAATGAAAGGCCTTCCGCAACGCGGGTGACCATACCAACATGTTTATAAAAAAACCGCTGGATTCCCGCCTGCGCGGGAATGACGGGGTTTGAATTTTAGAGGTTCTCCTATGTTAAAAATCTACAACACCCTCGCCCGCGACAAGCAGGACTTTATCCCGATCGAACCCAACAAGGTGCGCATGTACGTGTGCGGCATGACGGTGTACGACTACTGCCACGCCGGCCATGCGCGGGTGATGGTGGTGTTCGACATGGTGTACCGCTGGCTCAAGGCTTCCGGTTATGACGTGACCTTTGTGCGCAACATCACCGATATCGACGACAAGATCATCAAGCGTGCCGCTGAAAATATTGAATCAATTCATGTGCTTACGCAAAGATTTATCGACGCGATGCACGCCGACGAGCGCGCGCTGGGCGTGCTGCCGCCCGACCACGAACCGCGCGCCACGCAGTATGTGCCGCAAATGCTGGAGATGATTGCGCTGCTGGAAAAGAACGGCATCGCCTACCGTGCGGCCGATGGCGACGTGAACTACGCGGTGCGCAAATTTGACGGCTACGGCAAACTCTCCGGCAAATCGCTGGAAGATTTGCGAGCGGGTGAGCGCGTGGATGTGGGCGACGGTAAAAATGACCCGCTCGATTTCGTGCTGTGGAAACACGCCAAGGACAGCGAGCCTGCCGAAGTGAAGTGGGATTCGCCGTGGGGCGCAGGCCGCCCCGGCTGGCATATCGAATGCTCGGCGATGAGCTCCGAGCTGCTGGGCAAGCATTTCGACATCCACGGCGGCGGCGCCGATCTGCAGTTCCCGCATCACGAAAATGAAATCGCTCAATCCGAAGGCGCGCACAACTGCCAGTTTGTGAACTACTGGATGCACAACGGCTTCGTGCGCGTGGACAATGAAAAAATGTCCAAGTCGCTCGGCAACTTTTTCACGATAAGAGAAGTGTTGCAGAAATTCGATGCCGAAGTATTCCGCTTCTTCATCCTGCGCGCCCACTACCGCAGCCCGCTCAACTATTCCGACATGCATATCGACGATGCAAAAACCGCGTTGACCCGCTTGTATACCGCACTCAAGGGCGCGCCGCTTGAGGCGGTGCAGGTGGACTGGCAGGAAGCCCATGCGCAGCGCTTCAAGGCCGCCATGGACGACGACTTCAACACCCCCGAAGCGCTGGCCGTGCTGTTCGACATTGCCAGTGTGGTGAACAAAACCCCCGATGCCAAGCTGGCGCAACAGCTGCGCGCACTGGGCGGCGTGCTGGGCTTGCTGCAGCGCGACGCGCAGGAGTTTCTGCAGGGCGGGGCGCAGGCAGAAGGCATGAGCGAGGCAGACATCCTCGCGCAAATCGCCGCACGCAACGCCGCCAAACAAGCTAAAAATTACGCCGAAGCAGACCGCATCCGCAAGGAACTGCTGGCGGCGGGGATCGTGCTGGAAGACAGCGCGGCGGGAACGAACTGGCGGCGTGCCTAGCGCTAGGTCGATGGTCGGGGAATGGGTGAGTTGCGATGGAGTATTGCATTGCAATATCTGGCACCGTGATTTAGGGGTGAGCCTGTTCCCCGGAAAAATCCGTAATGGAAAATCTGCCTGTTTGCGTGATCTAAAGCGCTGCTTGCGGGTGTAATATTATTCTTTGTAAAATCCTTTCGGAGCAGACCATGAGCGCGTCCACCCTTGAAATCCGGCCAGAATTGAAAATGCAGCTAGACCATCTGGCGGAAGAGGTTCACCGCAGCGAAAGTGAGCTGGCAAACGAGGCGGTTGCAATGTACCTGGCGCAGCAGCGTCACATCATTGGGCGCATTCGGGAAGGGCTGTCGCAGGCACAGCGTGGCGAATTTGTGACGGATGAGGAGATGGAAGCGTTCTTTGCGCGCTTCACTGACCCGCAGGCATGAAAC
>Ga0224510_10002330_pt1 | contig 11499 bp, 21 predicted proteins | sample SF_May12_sed_USG_FD_170161 | JGI IMG/M metagenome (GOLD analysis project Ga0224510, IMG submission 170161) | Sediment microbial communities from San Francisco Bay, California, United States - SF_May12_sed_USGS_4_1 | ecosystem: Environmental > Aquatic > Marine > Sediment | place: USA: California... | reverse complement strand
GCCGCGGAGCATACGGCCTGAGGCCGTAATGCTACGGACGGAGTGACAACGCCATGATGCAACCCAAGCGAACCAAGTATCGCAAGCAGTTCAAGGGCCGCAACGCGGGCCTCGCCCACCGCGGGTCGAGCGTCGCGTTCGGCGACTACGGGCTGAAGGCAACCAGCCGCGCCCGCATGACTGCGCGCGAGATCGAAGCCGCCCGTCGCGCGATGACCCGCTACGTGAAGCGCGGCGGCCAGGTCTGGATCCGGGTGTTCCCGGACGTGCCGGTCAGCAAGAAGCCCCTCGAAGTCCGCATGGGCTCCGGCAAGGGCAACGTCGAGTACTACGTCGCGCGCGTGCAGCCCGGCAAGGTGCTCTTCGAGATGGAAGGCGTGACCGAAGAGATCGCGCGCGAGGCGTTCCGCCTGGCGGCGAGCAAGCTCTCGGTCGAGACGATGTTCGTCAAGCGACAGGTGCGCTGATGAAGGCGAAAGAACTTCGGGTCAAGGGCTCCGCGGAACTGCGCGAGGAACTCCTCAAGCTGCGCCGCGAGCAGTTCAACCTGCGCATGGCGCAGGCGTCCGGCCAGGCTGCCAAGCCCGACCAGGCCGGCAAGGTGCGCCGCAACATCGCGCGCGTGAAGACGGTGCAGGGCGAGCAGTCCCGCGCCAACAGGAGCAAGTGATGAGCGAGCAGCAGCAGGCGACAACGAGCGCAGCCGGCGCCCAGCACACGCTGACGGGCACGGTCGTCAGCACCAGGATGACCAAGACCATCGCGGTCACGGTCGAGCGCCTGGTCAAGCACGGGCGTTACAGCAAGTTCATCCGCCGCACCACCAAGCTCCTCGCGCACGACGAGAACTCGGAGTGCCAGGAAGGCGACGTCGTCGACATCGCCGAATGCCGCCGCCTCTCGACCCGCAAGGCCTGGAAGGTCGTGCGCGTCGTCAAGCGCGCCGGCGCCGTCTGAGCTGCAGCAGAAGGACTACTGAAATGATCCAGATGCGGACAATGCTCGCGGCCGCCGACAACAGCGGCGCCAAGCGGCTCATGTGCATCAAGGTGCTCGGCGGCTCCAAGCGCCGATATGCCACCGTGGGCGACGTGATCAAGGTGAGCGTCAAGGACGCCATCCCGCGCGGCAAGGTCAAGAAGGGCGAGGTCTACGACGCCGTGGTGGTCCGCACCGCGTTCGGCGTGCGCCGACCCGACGGTTCGCTGATCCGCTTCGACGGCAACGCGGCCGTGCTGCTCACGAACAAGCTCGAGCCGATCGGCACCCGAATCTTCGGACCGGTCACGCGCGAGCTGCGCACCACGCAGTTCATGAAGATCATCTCGCTCGCGCCCGAAGTGCTGTAAGCACGGCGCGCGCAAGGTTCGAGGGCAAAGGGTATGAACAAGATCCGCAAGGGCGACGAGGTCGTCGTCATCACCGGCCGCGACAAGGGCCGGCGTGGCACCGTAATCCGCGTGCTGGGCGAGAAGGTGCTGGTCGAGAACGTTAACATGGTCAAGCGCCATACGCGTCCCAACCCGCAGCAGGGCACGCAGGGCGGCATCGTCGAGAAGGAGGCCTACCTCCACCTCTCGAACGTGCAGCTCTGGAACCCGGTTGCGAAGAAGGGTGACCGCGTGGGCATCCGCACGCTCGCCGACGGACGGCGGGTGCGTTTCTTCAAGTCCAACGACGAAGTCGTGGACGCCTGAATCGAGGTCGGCTGAGATGGCAAGGCTGCAGAAGATCTACCGGGACGAAATCGTCGCCAAGCTCATGACGAGCCTGGCGGTGACCAATCCCATGCAGGTGCCGAGGATCACCAAGATCTCGGTGAACATGGGCGTGGGCGAAGCCGTTGCCGACAAGAAGGCAATGGACGGCGCCCTGAAGGACCTGACGGCGCTCACCGGCCAGAAGCCGGTGGTGACGAAGTCGCGCATGGCGATCGCGGCGTTCAAGCTGCGCGCAGGCGTGCCGGTCGGCGCGCGCGTGACGCTGCGCGGCGCCCGCATGTACGAGTTTCTCGACCGCCTGATCAACGTGGCGATGCCGCGCATCCGCGACTTCCGCGGCGTGTCGGCCCGCTCGTTCGACGGCCGCGGCAATTACTCGTTCGGCGTCAAGGAACAGATCATCTTCCCGGAAATCGCCTACGACCAGGTCGACGCGATCCGCGGCATGGATATCACGATCACCACGACGGCACGCGACGACCGGGAAGGCCGGGCGCTGCTTGAATCCTTCAACTTCCCGTTCCGCAAGTAGGACAGGAAAAATGGCGAAGACCAGCATGATCATGCGCGAGAAGCGCCGCGAGAAGCTCGTGAAGCAGCACGCTGCCAGGCGAGCCCAGCTCAAGGAAGCCATCCGCAGCCCGAAGTCCACGGATGCCGAGCGGGAAGAGGCGCAGCGCAAGCTGAATGCCATGCCGCGCGACTCCAGCGCCTCACGGGTGCGCAACCGCTGCGCGATCACCGGCCGCTCCCGCGGCGTCTACCGCAAGTTCGGCCTCGGGCGGCAGAAGCTGCGCGAAGCGACGATGCGCGGTGACATCCCGGGCCTCGGCAAGGCCAGCTGGTAAGCCGGGTACTGGAGTAACAGCATGAGCATGTCGGATCCCATCGCGGACTTCCTCACCCGCATTCGCAACGGTCAGCTCTCGGGCAAGCCCGAGATCGCGGCGCCGTCGTCGCGTGTCAAGCTGGCACTGGCCAAGGTGTTGAAGGACGAAGGCTACATCGAAGACTTCGCCATCGACGGCGACGCCAGCAAGCCGACCGTCAAGGTGCGCCTGAAGTATTACCAGGGCCGCCCGGTCATCGAGCGCATCGAGCGCGTAAGCCGTCCCGGCCTGCGCATCTACAAGGCGAAGGACGAGTTGCCGAAGATTCTCGGCGGCATGGGCGTGGCTATCATCTCGACCTCCAAGGGCGTGATGACCGACCGCGAAGCCCGCGCCGGCGGACACGGCGGCGAAGTGCTCTGCATCGTGTCGTAAGGCACGGCGCAAGGAACAGGACCAAGATCATGTCACGAGTTGCAAAAAGGCCGGTTGCGCTGCCCAAGGGCGTGACCCACGCGGTCGACGGCAGCACCGTCACCGTCAAGGGCGCCAAGGGTGCGCTCAAGCTGCCGCTGCGTCCGGGCCTGAGCCTGGTGCAGGAAGGCAGCGACATCCGCATCGAGATCGCGGAGCGCAACAAGGAGTCGCTGATGCATGCCGGCTCGCTGCGTTCGCACCTCGCGAACCTGGTGCAGGGCGTGTCGCAGGGCTACGAGAAGAAGCTCGAACTCGTGGGCGTCGGCTACCGTGCCGTGGCCCAGGGCAGGAAGCTGAACCTGACGCTCGGCTTTTCGCACCCGGTCGAGTACGACGTGCCGGCCGGCATCACGATCGAGACGCCGTCGCAGACGGAAATCGTCGTGAAGGGCGCCGACAAGCAGCAGGTTGGCCAGGTGGCTGCGGAGATCCGCTCCTACCGTCCCCCCGAGCCTTACAAGGGCAAGGGCGTTCGTTATTCCGGTGAGCGCATCGAGCTCAAGGAAACGAAGAAGAAGTAATGGGTGCCGCGATGGAAAAGAAAGTCAGTCGTCTGAAGAGAGCCCGCCGCAGTCGCGCGAAGATCCATGAGCTTCGCGTCACGCGCCTGAGCGTGCACCGCACCGCGCAGCACATCTACGCGCAGATCTTCGACCCCGAGTCGAAGGTCATCGTGTCCGCGTCAACCCTGCAGAAGGAAGTCGCCGGAGGCCTGAAGGGCACCGGCAACATCGAGGCCGCCAAGGCCGTCGGCAAGGCGATCGCCGAGCGTGCCAGGGCCAAGGGCGTGAGCCAGGTTGCCTTCGACCGTTCGGGCTTCAAGTATCACGGGCGCATCAAGGCGCTCGCCGAAGCCGCGCGCGAAGCCGGCCTCGAGTTCTGAGCCGCACAAGGTTCCAGGAGCAGCAATGGCTAGAATCGAAAAAATGGCGGCGGCGGACGAATTCATCGAAAAGCTGGTGACCGTCAACCGCGTGTCCAAGACCGTGAAGGGCGGCAAGCAGTTCGGCTTCACCGCGCTCACGGTGGTGGGCGACGGCAACGGCCGCGTCGGCTTCGGTTACGGCAAGGCGCGCGAAGTGCCGGTCGCGATCCAGAAGGCGATGCAGCAGGCCCGCAAGAACCTCGTCAACGTGCCGCTGCGCAATTCGACGCTGCACTTCGCGGTCGTCGGCAAGCACGGCACCTCCAAGGTGTACATGCAGCCGGCCTCCGACGGCACGGGCGTCATCGCGGGCGGCAGCATGCGCGCGGTGTTCGAGTGCGCCGGCGTGCGCAACGTGCTCGCGAAGTCGTACGGCTCGCGCAACCCGATCAACGTCGTTCGCGCAACGATGAAGGCCCTGACCGGCATGCCGGCTCCGGAGCGCATCGCGGCCAAGCGCGGCAAGACCATTGCCGAAATCACGGGCTGACAGCGCCATGGCAACCAAGAAAGACACCGCGGCCCGGACAACGGGCAAGACAGTCAAGGTGACCCTGGTGAAGAGCCCCTTCGGCCAGATCCACCGTCACCGTGCCACCGCGCGCGGCCTCGGCCTGCGCCGCATGCACCAGACGGTGGTCGTGGCCGACACCCCCGAGATCCGCGGCATGCTCGACGCGTCGCGGCACCTGTTCCGCGTCGAAGAGGCGTGACCAGATCATGAAGCTCAACACCATCAGCCCGGCAGCGGGCAGCAAGAAGACGCGGACTCGCGTCGGGCGCGGCGCTTCCGCCGGCCAGGGCAAGACCTGCGGCCGCGGCGTCAAGGGCCAGCGCGCCCGCAAGGGTGGCTACCACAAGGTCGGCTTCGAAGGCGGCCAGATGCCGCTGCAGCGCCGCTTGCCGAAGATCGGTTTCCGTTCGGCGCTCGGGCGCCGCACGGCCGAAGTTCGCCTGAGCGAGTTGCACAAGATCAAGGGCGGCAACATCGACTTGGGCGTCCTCAAGGCCGCGAACCTGGTCCCGGCGAACACGCTGCAGGCCAAGATCGTGCTGTCGGGCGACGTGAAGGCCGCCTATACGGTGTCCGGCGTCGGGGTCACGAAGGGCGCTCGCGAGGCCATCGAGAAGGCCGGCGGCAAGGTCGTCGAGGCGTCGGCCTGAGCCCCGGCTCCGGTCTGCACATTACGCAAGGGTAAGGATCAGCAGTGGCCAACCAGTCCAACAACCCGGTCGCAGCCCTTGGCGAAGCGACCCGGTTGACCGAGCTCAGGAACAGGTTCCTGTTCCTGATCGGCGGCCTGATCGTCTATCGGATCGGCACGTTCATTCCCGTGCCGGGGATCGACCCGGTCGCGCTCGCGCGGTTCTTCCAGGACCAGCAGGGCACGATCCTGAGCATGTTCAACATGTTTTCGGGCGGCGCGCTGCAGCGTCTCTCGATCCTCGCGCTCGGCGTCATGCCCTACATCTCGGCCTCGATCATCGTGCAGATGATGGCCGTGGTCGTGCCGCAGCTGCAGGCCCTGCGCAAGGAAGGCGAGGCGGGCCGCCGCAAGCTGACCAACTACACGCGCTGGGGCACAGTGGGTCTCGCGGTGTTCCAGGGCGCGGGCGCGGCCGTCGCGTTCCAGAACCAGGGCGTCGTGATCAATCCGGGCTTCCAGTTCGTGTTCCTCGCCACGATGACGCTCACGGCCGGCACCATGTTCCTGATGTGGCTCGGTGAGCAGATCACGGAGCGCGGCCTCGGCAACGGCATCTCGATGATCATCCTCGCGGGTATCGTCGCCGGCCTGCCGGCAGCCATCGGCGGCACGCTCGAGCTCGTTCGCAACGGCGAAATCAACCCGGCGCTGGCGCTGATCCTCGTGATCATGGTCGCTGCGGTCACGTACTTCGTGGTGTTCGTCGAGCGCGGCCAGCGCCGCATCCCGGTCAACTACGCCAAGCGCCAGCAGGGCCGCCGCGTGTTTGCCGGCACGTCGACCCACCTGCCGTTCAAGCTCAACATGTCCGGCGTGATCCCGCCGATCTTCGCCTCGAGCCTGCTGCTCTTCCCGGCGACCATCGCCAGCTGGTTCGGCACCAACGAGAACCTGGGCTGGCTGCAGAACGTTGCCGCGAGCCTCGGCATCGGCCAGCCGGTGCACATGGTCATCTACGCGTCGCTGATCATCTTCTTCTGCTTCTTCTACACCGCGCTGGTCTTCAACTCGCGCGAGACGGCGGAGAACCTGAAGAAGTCCGGTGCGTTCATCCCCGGGATCCGCCCGGGCCAGCAGACGGCCGATTACATCGACAAGGTCCTGACGCGGCTGACGGTCTGGGGCGCCCTGTACGTGGCCCTGGTCTGCCTGCTGCCCGAGATCCTGATTTCCCAGTTCCGGGTGCCGTTCTACTTCGGCGGCACCTCGCTCATGATCATCGTCGTGGTGATCATGGACTTCATGGCCCAGCTGCAGGCGCACCTCATGTCGCACCAGTACGAGGGGCTCATGAAGAAGGCCAACCTGCGCGGCTACGGCCGGCCCGGCCAGGTGCGCTGAGCGCCGCCGGCTGTCTTGGAGAGAGATTCATGAAAGTTCGTCCCTCGGTGAAGCGTATCTGCAAGAACTGCAAAGTGGTTCGGCGTCGCGGCGTGGTCTACGTGATCTGCAGCAGCGACAAGCGCCACAAGCAGCGGCAGGGCTGATGGCCCGGTCCTTGCATTGAGCAACACCGGTTTTTCTGATACTATTCCGCGCTTTTCGCGCCCCGGAGTGAGCCTAAAATGGCCCGTATAGCCGGCATCAACATCCCGATGAACAAGCACGTCTGCATCGGGCTGACTGCAATTTTCGGCGTCGGCCGCAGCCAGGCGCTCGCCGCCTGTGAAGCGGCGGGTGTCAAGGCCAGCACGAAAGTGAAGGACCTGACGGAAGCCGAGGTCACCGCGCTGCGCTCGGCGATCGCCAAGCTTCCGGTCGAGGGCGACCTGCGCCGTGAAGTGTCGATGAACATCAAACGCCTCATGGACCTCGGTTCGTACCGCGGCATGCGGCACCGCAAGGGCCTGCCGATGCGGGGACAGCGCACGCGCACCAATGCGCGCACGCGCAAGGGCCCGCGCAAGGCGGCGGTCAAGCTGAACGCACCTCCGGGCAAGGCGTAACTCGCCCCCGCCCGGTCGATCACTCAAGGTTGTACTCGAATGGCTGACGACAAGAAGTCCGCAGGCAAGCCCCGCAAGAAGATCAAGCGCGTCGTCACCGACGCGGTTGCGCACGTGCATGCCTCGTTCAACAACACGATCATCACGATCACTGACCGCCAGGGCAACACGTTGTCCTGGGCGACTTCGGGCGGCTGCGGCTTCCGCGGTTCGCGCAAGAGCACGCCGTTCGCCGCGCAGGTCGCCGCCGAAAAGGCGGGCGTCGCCGCGCAGGAATACGGTGTCCGCACCGTCGACGTGAAGGTCCGGGGCCCGGGTCCGGGCCGCGAGTCCGCCGTGCGCGCGCTGAACGCCGCCGGCCTGAAAGTCACCAGCATCGAGGACGTGACGCCGATCCCGCACAACGGGTGCCGTCCGCCCAAGAAGCGCCGCGTCTGACGCGCCGCTGCCGAGGATAAGAGAACATGGCAAGGTATCTTGGTCCCAAGTGCAAGCTCTCGCGTCGCGAGGGCACCGATCTCTTCCTGAAGAGCGGCGTCAAGTCGCTCGAGTCGAAGTGCAAGCTCGAAGTGCCGCCGGGCGGCATCAAGGGCGAGCGCCGCGCGCGCGTGTCGGGCTATGGCCTGCAGCTGCGCGAAAAGCAGAAGCTGCGCCGCATGTACGGCGTGCTCGAGCGCCAGTTCCGCGGCTACTACCAGCAGGCGGCCGGCCGTCCGGGCGCCACGGGCGAAACGCTGCTGCAGATTCTCGAGGCACGGCTCGACAACGTGGTCTACCGCATGGGTTTCGCCTCCACGCGCAGCGAAGCGCGCCAGCTGGTGAGCCACGGCGCGATCGTCGTCGACGGCGTGCGTGTCAACATTCCCTCTTACCAGTGCAAGGCCGGCGTCGTCGTCGGTCTTGGCGACAAGGCGCAGAAACAGGCGCGTGTTGCGCAGGCATTGCAGATTCGTGCCCAGACCGGTTTCCCGGACTGGGTCGAGGTCGACGAGAAGAAGTTCTCGGGTGTCCTGAAGTCGTTGCCCGAGCGTGGCGACATCCTGCCGGACATCAACGAAAGCCTCGTCGTCGAGTTGTACTCCAAGTAACCATCCGGCCCGGTCTAACCGGGCCTTGCCAAGGCAAGGGCACCTCAAATGCAGTCAGCCGTTGCGGAATTCCTCCGTCCGCGCGTGGTGAAGGTGACGCCGACGTCACCACGTCACGCCAAGATCGTCATCGAACCGTTCGAGCGTGGCTTCGGCCACACGCTCGGCAACGCGCTGCGGCGCGTGCTGCTGTCGTCGATGCCGGGCAGCGCGATCACCGAAGTCGAGATCGATGGCGTACTCCACGAGTACACCAGCATCGAAGGCGTGCAGGAGGATGTCGTCGACATCCTGCTGAACCTCAAGCTCGTCGCGATCCGCCTGAACGCGCGCGACGAGTCGGAGCTGCGCCTCTCGAAGAAAGGTCCGGGCCCGGTGCGCGCGGGCGACATCCAGGCCGACCACGATGTCGAGATCCTGAACCCGGAGCTCGTGATCGCCAACCTGACCAAGGCCGGCGAACTCAACATGACGCTCAAGGTCGAGAAGGGCCGCGGCTACCGCCCGGCACTCCAGCGCCTCGCGTTCGAGGAAGCCAGCCGCCCGATCGGCCGCCTGCTGCTCGACGCGTCTTTCAGCCCGATCCGCAAGGTCACCTACAACGTCGAAGCGGCGCGCGTCGAGCAGCGCACCGACCTCGACAAGCTGATCATCGACATCGAGACCAACGGCACGATCGACGCTGAAGAAGCGATTCGCCGCGCCGGCTCGATCCTGAAGGACCAGCTGTCCGTGTTCGTCGACCTGCAGGGCCAGGACGAGGAGAAGTCGCGCCCGGCCGACCACCACTTCGACCCGCTGCTGCTGCGTCCCGTCGACGAGCTGGAACTCACCGTCCGCAGCGCGAACTGCCTCAAGGCGGAGAACATCCACTACATCGGCGACCTCGTGCAGAAGACCGAAGTCGAGCTGTTGCGCACGCCGAACCTCGGCAAGAAGTCGCTCACCGAGATCAAGGAAGTGCTGGAAAGCCACGGCCTGTCGCTCGGCATGCGGCTCGACAACTGGCCGCCCTCGGGCCTGAAGCGCGACGACGAGCGCGACGTCCTTTAAGAAGTGACTAGTGACTAGGGGCTAGTGACTAGTCGGAAAAGAGATTAAGACATGAGACACGGACTGACCGGGCGGCAGCTGAGCCGCAACGCGACGCACCGCTCGGCGATGCTGCGCAACATGGCGGCTTCGCTGCTGCGTCACGAGACCATCCAGACGACGGTCCCGAAGGCCAAGGAACTGCGCCGTTTCGTCGAGCCACTCATCACGCTCGGCAAGAAGGACAGCGACGCGAATCGTCGCCTCGCGTTCTCGCGCCTGCGCGACGCGGAAGTCGTGACCAAGCTGTTTGCCGAGCTGGGCCCGCGCTTCGCGGCGCGCCCCGGCGGCTACACCCGCATCCTGCACATGGCCAACCGCCCGGGCGACAACGCCGAAATGGCGCTGATGGCGCTGGTCGATCGCGCTGCCCCGGCCGCCGCGACCGCGGCTGCGGACGAAGGCGGGAAGAAGCCGAAGGCCCGCAAGAAGAAGACGGCCGACGCGACTCCTGCGGCGGCAGCGGCAGCGGGCGACGAGCCGGCCAAGAAGCCGCGCGCACCCCGCAAGAAGAAGACAGCCGCAGCCTGAGCGATCCGCCAGTGGCCGCGGCCCGATCGGTTCGGCAGGAACCGTGGTGCCGCGCGAAAGATGAAGCCGGACCCGTGTCCGGCTTTTCTTTGTCCGCGCAATCCAATACCGTGTCCTCGACAAATCAGACACCTGGGGAGTGGCCGGCACATGAGCGTCTTTTCGGAATTCAAGGAATTCGCCATGAAGGGCAACGTGCTCGACATGGCGATCGGCGTCGTGATCGGCGGCGCGTTTGGCAAGATCGTCTCGTCGCTGGTCGGCGACGTGATCACGCCAATGATCGGCAAGGCCGTCGGTGGAGTGAACTTCAAGGACCTGGCGTACAGCATCGGCGTGGATCCGGCCGGCGCGCCGATCCTGGTGAAGTACGGCATGTTCCTGCAGACCATCTTCGACTTCGTGATCATCGCGGCCGTGATCTTCATGGCCGTCAGGGCGATCAACAAGCTGAAGGCTCCGCCGCCTCCGGCGGCGGCTCCGGCACCGGCTCCGGACGTGGTCCTGCTTGGCGAGATTCGTGACTTGCTGAAGAAGCAGTAGTCGCTCTGCTGCCTCTCCCGCCTCCCAGCGGGAGAGGTCGCCTGAGTGGGCGAGTGCGGTCGGTCCGGTCGAGGGTGTTGCGCCGCGCATGAAGGCGGCCTTCTTCGCCGCGCGCCGGGGTCTACCGCGCATCGTGAATCGCGCGGAGGAACCGCACGATTCACGGCGAGCCTTGCTCGAACGGGAGCGAAGCGATGGTGTCAGCGCAGTAGCGACCCGGCTGCAGCGCCGCTTCGCTCCTGCGCTCGAGCTGCGGCGTCCGACACGGCACGCGGCGAAAAAGGCCGCCTTCATGCGCGGCCGCCCGCTCAACCGTGTCGGCGGCCGCAACTGCGGAAACAGGCTGGCGCCAACTTTCTCCCACCTGCAGCGGGAGAGGGTCCAGAGCGCTACGCGACCCTCGCGAACGCATCCCGCGTGAGGTTCTCTGGCGCGCCCGTCGGTTTGCAGGCGACGTCGTCCTCGATGCGGATGCCGCCATAAGGTCGCAGCCGCCGCACGACGTCCCAGGCGATGTAACGGCCGAGACCGTTCTGCTGCGCCTCGTCGAGCAGCAGGTCGATGAAGTACAGGCCCGGCTCGATGGTAACGACCATGCCCGGTTCGAGCCGGCGCGTCAGGCGCAGGTAACGATGGCCCGTCGGACGCGGAATCTCGGTGCGGCCCGAATCGTCGGCGGCAAGGCCCGCCACGTCATGCACCTGGATCCCGAGCAGGTGTCCGATGCCATGCGGGAAGAACACGCCGGACACGCCGGTTTCGGCCGCCTGTTCCGCCGTGCATCCCGTGACGACACCGGCCTGCACCAGCGCGCCGGCGATCAGGCGGTGAGCGAGCAGGTGGATCTCGCGGTAGTCGAAACCGGGCCGGACGGCGGCGCAGAGCTCTAGCTGCAGTTTCTCCATCGCGGCCATGAGTTCGAGGAAGGCCGGATCGGTGCCAGCCACATCCGCGACGTGCGTGCGCGTGATGTCGCTGGCGTAGCCGCGGAACTGCGCGCCCGCATCGATCAGGAACGTGGGTCGCGGCACGTCGCGCCGGCGGCCCAGCGTCGTGTAGTGAAGGATGGCGGCCCCCTCGCCAAACGCGATGATGTTGCCGTACGGCAGTTCCTGTTCCCGTAACCCGACAGCCGAGC
>Ga0224510_10002328_pt1 | contig 11503 bp, 12 predicted proteins | sample SF_May12_sed_USG_FD_170161 | JGI IMG/M metagenome (GOLD analysis project Ga0224510, IMG submission 170161) | Sediment microbial communities from San Francisco Bay, California, United States - SF_May12_sed_USGS_4_1 | ecosystem: Environmental > Aquatic > Marine > Sediment | place: USA: California... | reverse complement strand
GATAGGGGTTGGGGGATAGCCGGAAACGGAGCGGGCGGCTCACTGGCGAGGCGGCTGCAATGTCTACGATCGCAGGCATTGCCTGTCAGCTGTCTGTGCTCGCAATTTGAAATATTGCAAACAATGCAATATGCTACGTCAGCCATGAAACACGAACACTTGAAAGCTGGGCGGCTTCAAGCCGGACTGACGCAGGTTCGAGCCGCCCAACGCCTGGGTGTTTCGCAGCCGTACCTGTCGCAGCTCGAGCGGGGCGATCGTCCCGTCACGGCCGAGCTGGCGCGCCGCGCAGCGGCTTTGTACGGACTGCCGGCCACCGCCTTGCCAATCCCCGAAGCCGCCCCTGGAAAGGTTCCGGCGGATCCAGACCGATTTGCCCGCCAGCTCGCCGGCTTGGGGTACCCCGGCTTCCGACACTTGCGTGGCCGCAAGGCCAACCCGGCGACGGTCCTGCTCGAGGCGCTTCGGCAACCGGACCTGGAGGTGCGGCTCACTGAAGCGCTCCCTTGGGTGGTGCTCACTTACCCGGACCTCAACTGGTCTTGGCTCGTGTCGCAGACCAAGCTCCACGACGTGCAGAACCGCCTCGGCTTTGTCGTCGCGACTGCGCGCGCAGTAGCGGCCGCCGACGGGCGGCGCCAGCCGACACTGGAGCCATTGGCCGCCGTCGAGCAACACCTCGAACGTGCTCGCCTCGCACGCGAGGACACCCTGTGCCGTGAATCCATGTCGCCGCCTGAGCGTAACTGGCTCGGCACCACGCGTTCAGCCCTGGCCCGGCACTGGAACCTGCTCACGGGCCTGACGGCCGAGCAACTGTCCTATGCCTGAAAGAAAGGTGCACTCACTGCCCGCTGAACCAGCAGACCCGTGGCGCTCCTTCTTGCGGGACCTCGATGCAACCCTGACGGGCGCGGTCGAATTGCACTGCCTCGGCGGTTTCGTGGTTGCGCAACACTACGGTGCCGGAAGGGCGACCTCGGACATCGGCTTCCTGGCCGCGCTCATCGAGTCGCCGGCCGACGACCTCGAGCTTCTGGCGGGCCTTGGCTCCGCTCCATATCGCAAGTACCGGCTCTACCTGCAGCGAGTCGGCGTCGTCACGCCGCCCTGCGATTACGGGCATCGGTTGGTGCGCATGTTTCCTTCCGCGCCGTGGCAGCGACTCAAACTCTTCGCCCTCGACCCGACGGACCTTGCGCTCTCAAAGGTGGAGCGCAATGGCGACCGAGACCGCGAGGACTTCCTGCGCCTGACCCGCGCAGGGCTGGTCAATCTCGAAACGTTCAAGACGCGCTACTTCGAGGAATTGCGCCCATACCTGCTCACGAAGCAAGAGTGGCACGACAGAACCGTTCAATTATGGCTGGAGATCGCCTCGATACCCGACACACGTCGATAGCCTTCCGCGGTCTCTCGGGTCCTCATCCCATCACAACCCACCCGGCTCGGCGGCTTACCGCGCAGTTGTCAGGCTTGCCGCGAGCTCCGCCAGCCCGGCCCGGCCGCGCAGCGAGGCATTGCCCCGACCATGGACGATCGCGTGCAGGTCGCCGAGTGCCCGCTCGAAGTCGTCGTTGACCACCACGTAATCGAACTCCGACCAGTGCGTCATGTCGGTCGCGGCATCCTTCAGCCGCCGTTGTATGACCTCTTCCGCGTCCGTGCCGCGTCCGCGCAGCCTGCGTTCGAGTTCGTCCCGCGAAGGCGGCAGGATGAAGATGGAACGGCACTCGGGCAGCGCACGGCGTACTTGCCGCGCCCCTTGCCAGTCGATTTCGAGGATCAGGTCCTGCCCCGCGGCGAGCGACGCCTCCACCTGGCCGCGGGCCGTGCCGTAGCAGTTGTCGAAGACCCGCGCGTGCTCGAGAAACTCGCCCTGCGCGACCATCGCCTCGAACTCGTCCTTCGAGACGAAGAAATAGTCCTGCCCGTGGATCTCGTTCGGACGCTTCGCACGAGTGGTGTACGAGATCGAAAAGCGCAGCGACGGATGACGCTCCACCAGCGCGCGCACGAGCGAGGTCTTGCCGGCGCCGGAGGGTGCGGCGATGACGAAGAGACGGCCGCGACGGGCGAGGGACTCCAGGGAGGTCATGCCGAATTGTAGCGTTCCGGTGCGCGCACCGCGGCGCACTCGCGCGGCGGGCCGGAAGGCTGAGCTGTGACAGGGCCGGAGGCATGTTCCTGACCGGCCTGATGGGGGTGACTGATGCCCCGACAACCCGGGTCGTGGCAGCGCGTCCGTCGCGGGCGCTGGCCGAGGAACGTCAGCGCGGGACTCCCGGGCATTCGAGGGGGTGGATTCCGCTCGAGTCGTAGATCACGCCGAGGCGGGAGCATCGACCGGACGCACGCTGGGGTCAGCCGATGCGGTCAGCGCCAGGCAATCTCCTGTGCGGTTGACATCAGGCTGCGCGCTTGCGGTCTGGCTGCGACCGTTCCTGGACCTGGTCCTTGAGGAAGCCGTTCGCCGGCTTCCATTCGACCGACTCGAGCTTGCGGCGCAGCGCTTCGCTTTCGCCAGCGTCGACCAGGCGGGCCTTCGTCGGCACCTTGAGGCTGTGATCACCGAACACGCCGAAGATCATCCAACGCACTTCCTTTGCGGGCCATCTGCTGTGTGAATTGTGTCACACGCCCGTAGCCGGGTTGCGTGGTTGGTGACATAAGCGACGCTTCTTTGCGTCGTCGTCCCGCGAAGTGGCGGCCACCCATGCGACGGGGAGCCCGCGGCCGAAGCGATGCTGACCAGGAGCTCGAACCGGCCCACCGCCTGGTGCTCGGAGGTCGCGAGCGTAGTGCGCAGCTTCCGCGCGCAAACAGGCGGCACGCCCGGTTCGCCCAGGCGCCGACTCACGGCAGGCCCTTTATGGCTGGCGCGCCTTCATGGTAATCAGGCGCATGAGAAGAATTCTTGCACCGATCATCGTTCTGCTTGGGATTCCTGCCGCCGCTTTCGCCGACGCTGTCGACGATTTCGTGCAGGGCCAGATGCAGCGCCACCGGATTCCCGGGGTCTCGCTGGCCATCTGTCGCGATGGCCAGCTCGTGCGCGCCACGGGCTACGGCCTCGCCAACGTGGAACTCGACGTGCCCGTGAAGCCCGAGACCGTCTTCCAGACGGGATCCGTCGGCAAGCAGTTCACCGCGATGGCCGTGATGATGCTCGTGGATGAAGGCAAGCTCGGGCTCGACGACCCGATCGTGAATTACTTTCCGGGCGCCCCGGCGACATGGCGGGGCATCACCGTGCGGCACCTGCTGACCCACACGTCCGGCATCAAGGACTGGGAAGGCAAGACCGACCTCGATTACCGCAAGGACTACACGGAGGACGAGCTCGTCCAGGTCGCGATGAAACTGCCCCCGGACTTCGCACCGGGGACGCAGTGGAGCTACAGCAACACGGGCTACGTGTTGCTGGGCATCCTCGTGCACAGGGTCAGCGGCAAGTTCTATGGGGATTTCCTGGCCGAGCGGGTGTTCGCTCCGCTGGGCATGACCTCGACACGCATCATCAGCGAGTCGGACATCGTGAAGAACCGTGCGGCCGGGTACACGCTCGCAACAGGCAAGCTGCAGAACCAGGAGTGGGTCTCGCCGTCGCTCAACACCACCGCCGACGGCTCGCTCTACACCACGACCCTCGACCTGGCGAAGTGGGACGCTGCTCTTGAGGCGCGACGATTCCTCGAGCCCGGGAGTTACCAGGCGATGTGGTCACCCGTGAAGCTGCGGGATGGCACGACCTATCCCTATGGGTTCGCCTGGGGCTTCGATGTGCAGCGTCGCGAGCCGGTGATCCAGCACAGCGGCTCGTGGCAGGGCTTCAAGTCGGCGATCGCCCGCTACCCTGGACCGGGACTCACGGTGATCGTGCTGGCCAACCTCGACCAGGCGGATCCGGTGTTTCTGGCCACCACGGTGGCGGGCCTCGTCGAGCCCGCACTGGCCTGGCCCGACGTGCAGGCCGTCATTGCCGACCCCGACCCGGTGCGCACGGCACAACTGCGCGATGTGCTGCAGGCGTGGGCGAAAGGCGAGACTTCGGCGCGCATGGCAAAGGGTCTCCGGAGCACGAACGCGGGGACGGCCCGCGAGCAGGCGAGCCGCGAGGACTTGCAGAAGCAGCTCGCGGCGGCGACGGGCTTCAGGTTCCTGGCCGCAGACGACGTCAAGGACAGGGGTATCGAGCTGCGCGGGGAGACGATCCGCACCGTCGTCTTCTATTACATGCCCGGCGAGCACGACGCCCGCTATCGCTTCTTCCTGAATGACCGGGGCGAGGTCGCCGACTTCGCTTCAGGTTCCGCCAACTAGTGGTCGAGCGCGCCATTCGGCGCATCGGACGAATCTTGGATCACCCGGCTGGTGCTCGACGCAGCAGGCAGCGCAGCCGGGGTTTCTGGATTGGTGGCACCACTCGTCGCGCCGCGGTGATCCGAGATGGCAGCTGAGTTGTTATCAGCGCTGCGTCCCGCGTGGTGCCGATTCGATTCCGTAGATCCTTAAACCACACCGGGACGCGCGTCACAACGCTTTGCAGACATAACGCCTGACTCTATTCGAGGCCCGCTGCGTTATGTCGCATCGGTCTTGCTGTCGCACGCTGCACGAAGGCCGGGGAATTGCTCGTTGCGCGTGCCAGGAATCGAACGCACGTCACAGAAATGCCAGCGCCGTCCGCGATGTGACGCAGTTCTCGGTATGCTACCGCCATGGGAAACCAGGGAAAGGTTCAGCGAGTCATCCGGGAGCTTGTCGCGACCCTGGTGGAAGAGCTTGGCGCCGAGGAAGCTGCCAGGGTGCTCGAGACGGCGGCGGCTCGATTGCGGGGCGCGGACCGCAGTCACAACCAGGCGGCGGCGCATGAAGACAGGACGGCTCAGGCCCACGCGAGAGTTGCCGCAAGCCGTTGACCACGACGTCCCGGAACTCGGGAGCTTACGAACTCACTCGATGTTCTGCACCTGCTCGCGCATCTGCTCGATCAGGACTTTCATGTCCACGGCAGCGCGAGTGGTGTCGGCATCCTGCGACTTCGATGACAGCGTGTTGGCCTCACGGTTGAATTCCTGCATCAGGAAATCCAGCCGGCGGCCCGCGGGCTCCCTGGCGTCGAGGATCTGCAGGGTTTCCGTAACGTGGCTGCCGAGGCGGTCGAGCTCTTCGGCGAAATCCATCTTGTAGGCCAGCAGCACGAGTTCCTGCTCGAGCCGCGCTGGATCGACCGGGCCGCCGAGCTGTGCGACCCGCTCGCCGACCCGTTCGCGGATGCGGGCGGCGATTTCGGGCAGCCGCTCGCGCAATTGCGCAACCGTCTGCGCGAGCGACTGGCAGCGTCCGAACAGCATCTCGCGCAGCCGGCCGCCTTCGCGCGCGCGCGACTCGTTCAATTCCCGAACCGTTTCGTGCAGCAGTTCGAGTGCGACCGCCTGCACGGGCTGCAGGTCCTTTTCGGGCTCCCGGATCACGCCGGGCCAGCGCAGCAAATCGAGAGGACTCACCGCTGCCAGCGAGGAGTCAGTCATGCCGGCGACGTCGCGTGCGGTGCGCGCCAGCTGCTCGACGAGCACGCGGTTGATCTCGAGCATGCCCGCCTGTGCCGGCTGGCCACGCAGGTACACAGCGACGTCGACCTTGCCGCGGCGCAGCGCGGCGGACACGGCCTGCCGGGCATCGCCTTCGAGGCTGCGCAGGTCTTCGGGCAAGCGCAGGGAAAGCTCGAGATAACGGTGATTGACCGAGCGGATTTCGCACGCGAGGGTGCCCCAGGGCCCCTGGCGTTCGCGCCGCGCAAAGCCGGTCATGCTGCGGATCATCGGGCCTCGCGGGTGGGTACAAACCAATCCGGCACCCGGTAGCGCTGTATGTGCGCGACGCTAAGTGCTATAAATCACTGGCAATTCTATATGACAACGGGCGTGCCGGAGCGACCCTTGCAGATCGAGCACGCAGACCTGAGCCTGATCGGGCATCGTGAAGAAAACCAGGATCGAGTCGCCATTGCGGATGCTGACGGCACCGTGATGCTCGCGGTCGTGGATGGCATGGGCGGACACGCCGACGGCGCGCGTGCTGCCGAAGTGGCCGTGCGCGCCATGCTCAACGAGTTCTGGGAGATGAGCCGGCCGTTGTTCGACCCGGAGGGTTTCCTGCATCTCACCGTGGGCCGCGCACACGAAGCCGTCGTGTCGCTCGGTCAGGGCCTGCCCCCCGAAATCCGTCCGCGTGCCACCTGCGCGCTCTGCCTGGTGCAGGGCTCGAGTGCGTACTGGGTGCACGTCGGCGACAGCCGCGTCTACCAGCTGCGGCATGGCAAGGTCTTCGAGCGCACGCGCGATCACAGTCACGTCGAACTGCTGTTGCGTGCGGGCCGCATCACCGAGCGCCAGGTGCAGGGGCATCCGATGCGCAATTACGTCGAATGCTGCCTCGGCGGCGATCCAGTCCTGCCTGAGATGACGCTGAGTGGCCGCCGCGCGCTGGTGGCTGGCGATGTGCTCATGCTCTGCTCCGACGGGCTGTGGTCGGGGCTCGACGACGAACAGGTTGCGTCGCTCAGCACGAGCCCCAGGGATCATCTGCGCGACGCGCTCGTGACTCTCGGCGGGCAGGCCGTTTCCAATTCCGCGCCTTACGCGGACAATACGACGGCCGCAGCCATCCGCTGGCTCGGCCCTTGAGGCAGTGATTAGTGATTAGTGACCAATCACTAATCACTAGTCACTGATCACTTCCTGGAGATCTCCTTGAGACCGAGTGGCCGCGCGCCAGACCAGCTGCGCCCCGTCCGCATCACGCGCGGGTTCACCAGGCACGCAGAAGGCTCCGTGCTGGTCGAATTCGGCGAAACGCGGGTCCTCGTCACGGCCACTGTCGAAGAAGGCGTGCCCGGCTTCATGCGTGGCAAGGGTGAAGGATGGATCACTGCCGAGTACGGAATGCTGCCGCGCGCTACGCACACCCGCAGCGCGCGCGAAGCGGCGCGCGGCAAGCAGGGTGGTCGCACCCTGGAGATCCAGCGGCTGATCGGGCGCTCGTTGCGCGCCGTCGTCGACATGCGCGCGCTCGGTGAACGCACCGTCACGCTCGATTGCGACGTGCTGCAGGCCGACGGTGGCACGCGGACCGCATCGATCACTGGCGCGTACGTGGCGCTCGCCGATGCCATGAGCACGCTCGTCCGTCGGCGTTCGCTCGCGGCCAGTCCTCTGCACGGACAGATCGCCGCGGTGTCGGTCGGCATCGTGCGCGGCGAACCGGTCGTCGACCTCGACTACGTCGAGGATTCCTCGGCCGAGACGGACATGAACGTCGTGATGAACAACGGCGGCGGGTTCGTGGAGCTGCAGGGCACCGCCGAAGGCCACGCTTTCCGCCGTCACGAGCTCGACCAGCTGCTCGACCTGGCGGCGAACTCGTGCCAGCAGCTCTTCGCGGTGCAGCTCGAAGCGCTGCAGGCGCCGCTCGCGGTGGTTCCGGAAGGAGCGCCGCGAGGCAAGGCACGCTGAAGCCGCGTGGGCATTCCCGCGCGACTGGTCCTTGCCACCGGCAACGCCGGCAAGCTGCGCGAAATGCGCGACATCCTCGCGCCGTGGCGGGCCGACGTGCGCTCGCTCGCCGAGTTCACGGCGGAGTCCGCGGCTGAAACCGGCCTGGCTTTCGTCGAGAACGCGCTGCTCAAGGCGCGGTTTGCCGCGCGCGTCTCGGGGCTGCCGGCCATTGCCGACGATTCCGGTCTCGAAGTGGACGCGCTGCACGGCGCGCCGGGTATCTACTCGGCGCGGTATGCGGGTCCCGCCTGCGACGATGCGGCCAACAACGCCAGGCTGTTGCTCGACCTCGCGTCTGTCGCGGACGCCGCGCGCACCGCGCGCTACCGCTGCGCGATGGTCTACCTGCGCTGGCCCGAGGACCCGTCACCCGTGATTGCACAGGCGGCCTGGGAAGGCCGCATCGGCCGCGTCGCTCGCGGCGCCGGCGGCTTCGGTTACGACCCGCTGTTTCTCGTGGACGACGGCGCGCGGACGGCGGCTGAACTCGCGCCAGCGGACAAGAACCTGAGAAGTCATCGCGGCCAGGCGCTGCGCGGCCTGGTCGCCGCACTCGCGTCCGGCGCGCCATGATCGACGCGCGGCGGATTCCGCTTGCGCTCTACGTGCACCTGCCGTGGTGCGTGCGCAAGTGCCCCTACTGCGATTTCAATTCGCACGCCGTGCCCGCGGGCGGCATTGCCGAACAGGCCTACGTCACGGCGCTGCAACGCGACCTCGAGCATGCCGCGACAGGCGCCGCGGGGCGCGAGGTCGTCTCAGTGTTCTTCGGCGGCGGAACGCCCAGCTTGTTCAGCCCGGCTGCGATCGGGCGCGTACTCGAGCATGCTCGCGGGCTGCTGCCGTTCGCTGCCGACGTCGAGATCACGCTCGAGGCGAATCCCGGCACCATCGAGCACGGCCGGTTCAGCGAGTACGCGGCGGCCGGCGTGAGTCGCGTGTCGGTGGGCGCGCAGAGTTTCGACGACGAGCGGCTCGCCGTCCTCGGCCGCATTCACGTTGCGAACGACACGGCACGCGCGGTGGACGAGCTGCGCGCCGCCGGCATCGACAACTTCAACCTCGACCTGATGTACGCGCTGCCGGGCCAGGACCTGCGGGGCGCCCTGGCGGACCTCGAACGTGCCATCGAGCTCGGGCCCACCCACGTTTCGCATTACCAGCTGACGCTCGAGCCTGGCACGCCGTTTGCCAGGCGACCGCCGCCGCTGCTGCCCGACGACGAGGTGGCGTGGACGATGCAGCTCGAGTGCCAGGCGCGGTTGGCCAGCGCCGGCTTCGAACAGTACGAAGTCTCGGGCTATGCGCAGCGCGGGCGGCGCTGCCGGCACAACCTCGTGTACTGGGAATTCGGCGATTACCTTGGCGTGGGTGCCGGCGCGCACGGCAAGTTGACTCGGGTCGGGACGGGCGAAATCGAGCGCACCGTTCGCGTCCGCCATCCCGCAGCCTATCTCGCGGCCGCCTCTGCGCAGGAGCGCCTGGCCGACGTGCGCACGGTGCCGGCGTCTGACCTGCCGTTCGAATTCACGCTCAACGCGCTGCGGTTGGCTGGAGGTTTCACCGAACGGCAGTTCGAAGAGCGGACCGGACTGCCTGGAGCCGTGCTGCAGGGGCCGATCCGTCAGGCCGAGGCCCGCGGCTTGCTCGAACGGCGGGAGGACCGCTGGCAACCAACCGCGCTGGGCCGCCTGTTCCTGAACGACCTGCAGGAGCTGTTTCTCCCGGTTTGACAGACATTTAGCTTCGTTTTGGCGACCGGCCCGCAGCGCCGTTGACTGTCGGCGGCTGCGAATGGGCTTGCATGCCGGCAGCGGATGAAGTAGCCGAAACCCAGTTATGCACAAGGGCGGGGAGGAGGCTAATTTCCGGCAGGTTACGGCCTGTAGCGAAAGTGAAACGTTAGGCGATGGATATAAGTAGCTGATATAAAAGATAAAATAGGCATGATCATTTTTTGATCAATGCAGAAATTACCGCGTTTCGCACGGCGGAAGGTCCGCAGTCGGTCCATTCATCCACACAGTTATCCACAGCTTTTGTGGATAACATCTGTCAAATCGCCCCGGGACACTCGTACCGAGAACCCATCCAACGCACTGGCGCTGCCTTGGGCCGGTGTCGCTTGTCGATTGCACCGCGCATCCCTATAATTCGCGCCCCTCTTTTGCACCTGCCTGGAAGCTGCGCCATGAAAGACGCGATCCATCCGAGCTACAAGGCGATCAACGTCACCTGCAGCTGCGGCAACTCGTTCGAGACGCGTTCCACGCTGGGCCAGGACCTGCAGATCGAAGTCTGCTCGAACTGCCATCCGTTCTACACGGGCAAGCAGAAGATGGTGGACACGGGTGGCCGCGTCGACCGTTTCCGCAAGAAATACGCAACGGGCGCGGCGAAGGCCTGACGCTCTTCCGGCCGGAGCGCGGACGACCACGACGGGGCGCCTCAGGGCGCCCCGCTGCGTCTGTGGGGTCTGCCGGCTTCTCTACCCGCAGGAACTTTCTGGCCGGCGTGGCGCACTCTAGACTCAGGACCTGATAACCCGGAGCGAACCATGCCGAACCCGCCGCGCCTGAAGCTCGCTGCCCTCGCCCTCGCGGCGATGGGGGCGCTCGCCGCTCTGGGCGGCTGCGCCACGAACCCCGTCACCGGCGGCACCGATATCGTGATGATGAGCGAGGCGCAGGAGATCGAGCTCGGGCGCAAGATGCACCCGCAGATCCTGCAGCAGTATGGCCGCTTCGACGACGAGCAGCTGCAGCAGTACGTGAGCGAGGTCGGCCAGCGCATCGCCGCGAAAAGCCATCGCCCGAACCTGCAGTACACCTTCACGGTGCTCGACGGCGACGAGGTCAACGCGTTCGCGTTGCCCGGCGGCTTCGTCTACATCACGCGCGGCATCATGGCCTACCTGAATTCCGAGGCCGAACTGGCCGCGGTGCTCGGCCACGAGGTCGGGCACGTCACGGCGCGCCATTCCGTGCGCCAGCAGACCGGCTCCACCGCGGCCGGCGTCGGCGCAATGGTGGTTGGGATCCTGACCGGCAGCGGCGACCTCGCAAACGTCGTCAACATGGCCAGCAGCGCGCTCATCAGCGGCTACGGCCGCGACATGGAACTGGAGGCCGACAAGCTCGGTGCGGAGTACCTGAACCGCATCGGCTACGAGCCAGAGGCGATGATCGACGTCGTGCGCCTGCTCAAGAACCAGGAAATGCACGAGGTGCAGATGGCGCGGCAGGAGAACCGCAAGCCCCGCGTGTACCACGGCGTGTTCGCCTCGCACCCCGACAACGACACGCGCCTGCAGGAGGTGGTCAAGGCCGCCGGCAACGTGCAGAACGCCGAAGACCGGCCTGCGAACCGCGACCTCTACCTGGCCCGTATCAACGGCCTGCCCGTGGGCGACAGCCGGGCACAGGGGGTCGTGCGCGGCTCGCGCTTCTATCACGCTGACCTCGGCATCACGCTGGCCTTCCCGACCGGCTGGATCGTCGACAACCAGCGCACCAAGGTGGTGGCCTACACCGAGGCGAAGGACGCGGTCATGATCGTCTCGGCCGAAGCGCCGCCTCCCGGCATGGCGCCCAGGGAGTTCCTGGGGCGGATGCTCAAGAGCGTCGCGACCACCGAGGCCGAGCCGCTCCAGGTGAACAGCCTGGACGGCTACCGGGCCGTCGTGCGCAGCATGCCGCTGCCCTGGGGCAACCAGGGGCCGGCCAACGTGGCCGTCGTGTACTACAACAACCTCGCCTACATCTTCCAGGGTTTCACGCGCCAGGCGGCGGGATTGTCGAGCTTCGAGCCGGTCTTCGTGTCGAGCGTGAAGACGTTCCGGCGTCTCAGGGACAACGAGTTCCCGGCCGCCGAACCGGACCGCATCCGCGTCATCCAGGCTGGCAATCAGACGAACATCGAGCAACTGGCGCGAAAATCGCCGA